>Ga0307994_1001438_pt1 | contig 14318 bp, 6 predicted proteins | sample EllFjometagen261_FD_203171 | JGI IMG/M metagenome (GOLD analysis project Ga0307994, IMG submission 203171) | Marine microbial communities from Ellis Fjord, Antarctic Ocean - #261 | ecosystem: Environmental > Aquatic > Marine > Unclassified | place: Southern Ocean | collected 2014-11-02 | reverse complement strand
TAATGTAAAAAAAGATAGCACGTATAATTCTAAAAGAGCAAATTTAGCTTGGTATAATATTGACCCTGTCTTTCAAGGGCAGAGTAATTTTACGCCTAGTAATATTACACCTCTGGAGCAGTCAAATCATTGGGTGAGAACCATCACTCAAACAGAAATATTTCCAGATTTAGAATTGCAACAAGGTCAACCTCAGCAATTGCCTACCCTTGATTTGAGTTATTATCCTGATGAAAGAGGGCAGTATAATTTTAATACTACCAATTTGAAAGCTGATGGAACTTTAGATAGCCCAAAGGAAAATTGGGGAGGCATTATGCGTAGAGTAGAAACCAATGACTTTGAGGCTACCAATATTGACTACTTGGAGATTTGGCTTATGGATCCTTTTGTTTATTCTAAATACGATGGCTCACCGCATAATAAAGGTCAACTGTATATAAACTTAGGAAGTATATCTGAAGATATTATTCCAGATAATAAAAGATCTGCCGAGAACGGACTTCCTGTTCCTAACTCCACCTTTAGCACAGATACTAGTGACTATGCCCTTACTCCATTGGGCCAAATTATTAATAAAGCTTTTGATAATGATCCACAGTATCGCTCATCACAAGACGTAGGTCTAGATGGAATGAGTGATGCTTCAGAGAGAGAATTATTAAATAGTTATTTAGAAGCTGTAGCTGCTGATCATGGGATAAACTCGAAGGCATATCAACTAGCACAAGCAGATCCTAGTGGAGACAATTATGTATTTCCAAGAGATCCATTATACGATGGGCAAAACGCTTTAGTGCTAAATAGATACAAAAGATTCAATGGTTTTGAGGGGAACAATACACTAGATAATCTAGCTGACGGCTCGCCGAAGTCTAACAGTACTTTGCCAGACGATGAGGATATTAATCAAGATTATACCGTAAGTTCTACAGAAGAATATTTCCAGTATAGAATAGAGATTGACCCTACACAGATGAAAGTAGGCGAAAACTATGTGACAGACGAAATCACAGTAACGGCAAATCAGATAGATCCAGGAGCATTGCCAAATGATGTAACATGGTACCAATTAAAAATTCCAATAAGACAATACGAGAAAAAAGTTGGAGGTATTCAAGATTTTAAATCTATACGTTTTATGCGTATGTTCCTCAAAGGATTTGAGGATAGCGTAGTATTGAGATTTGGTAATTTGCAACTAGTGAGAGCGGATTGGCGTAGGTACTTAAACACACTTAAGTTTCCACCGAGAGTAGGCCCTCCTGTAGATCCAAATGACGATACCGAATTAGTGGTATCTACTGTTAATGTAAATGAGAATAGTAAGCGTACCCCAATAGCTTACGTAGTGCCTCCTGGTTTTAGTAGAGAAGTAGATCCTACACAAGTAGGTAATGTGCAGCAAAATGAGCAATCTCTATCTATAGCAGTTTGCAACTTAGAAAAAGACGATGCTCGTGGTGCATACCGCACGCTAGACTACGATATACGAAATTATAAGACACTTAAAATGTTTATACATGCGGAGTCACCTACAGCTCAAAATGGAGATGCTATCGCTATGATGAGAATAGGTACAGACTTAGAAAGCAACTTCTACCAATACGAAATACCCCTTAATATATCGCCAGAAGGCAATGCAGATCCGCAGGTAGTTTGGCCTACAGAGAATGAACTTATCGTAGAGTTACAGAGTTTTTATGATGTAAAGCTAGAAAGAGAAGCAGATAAAAGTGGAAGCCCTAATAGATATTATACAAAGGTTTTACCAAACGGTCATAGGATAAGTGTTACAGGACTACCAGATCTTAGTAATGTGAGAACGATATTATTGGGAGTTAAAAATTCGGCAACTAGCAGTACCAATGCTCTATGTGCCGAAGTATGGTTCAATGAGTTACGCCTAGTAGATTTTGCTAATAAAGGGGGCTATGGTGCTAACGCGAGAATGGTAGCTAAGCTTGCAGATTTTGCTAATGTTACAGTCTCTGGAAATTATCAATCTATTGGTTTTGGTGCGATAGACCAGAAGTTAAACGAAAGAAACCTGAACGAAGAGATACAGTATGATATAGCATCTAATGTAGAGTTGGGTAAGTTTTTCCCTCAAAAATCTGGGATCAGTGTACCCATGTTTATAGGCTATAGTGAGAAGATTATTAATCCAAAGTACTATCCCCTAAATCCAGACATATTGCTCCGTACCGCTATTAATAATGCGGAGACACAGGCAGATAAAGACGAGATAAAAAGTGCTGCACAAGACTATACCTCTAGATATAGTTTAAACTTTACTAACGTAAAGAAAAACAGGACAGCTACCTCTGGAGATAATCCACATTTCTATGATATAGAAAACTGGAATACATCTTTTGCCTACCAGCGTATTTTTAGACGAACTCAGGTGATAGAGAGAAATGATGCTAAGACTTATAAGTCGTCTTTAGGATATAACTTCTCCCCTAAATCCAAATATTGGGAGCCCTTCAGGACTAAAATAAAGTCTAAGAGATTAACTTTAATCAAGGATTTTAACATTGGATTAAAACCTACAAATATTAATTTTAGAGTAGATGTAGACAGACGCTATTCTGAAATGATGAATAGAGATAATGACAACTTTAAGTCTATAGTGCCCGTGCTGTATGATAAGACGTTTAGTATAAACAGAGTGTATGGCTGGAAATGGAACCTTACCAAAAGCTTGTCTATAGACTATGCAGCTAATGCTAACTCGTGGATAGAAGAGCCGGAGGGAGCTCTCAATACGCCAGAAAAGAAACAAGAAGTATGGGATAATTTCCGAAAATTGGGTAGAATGAATAATTTTAATCAAACGGTAAATGCCAACTATACATTGCCACTTCGTAAAATATCATTACTAAACTGGACTACCGTAACTACTAGGTATAGTGCCAACTATGAGTGGAGAAATGCACCGCCAGCGTCACCTACGCTGGGTAATACAATACAGAATTCTAGAACCTTTGGGGCTAATGCGAGTCTGAACTTTATGTCGCTTTATAACAAGTCTAAATTTTTGCAAAAAGTCAATAGACCTCCGCCACCGAAACGACCCAATAAAGATGTGGACGAAGATGCGGATGAGCTAGTAGATGAAAAGAAGAAAAAAGAGGGTATTGGCAAAGGGACTCGTGCTGTATTCCAGCTACTGATGATGCTAAAGCAAGCTCAGGTAGGAATAAATAAAACAGATGGTACAACACTACCAGGTTTCACCAAGAGCATAGATTATGGCGGTCAAAACTTTAAGCATAATACCCCAGGGCTACCATTTATATTAGGTCATCAAGATGAGAATTTTAGATATGATGTAGCTAGAAACGGGTTTTTAACTACCGACTCTAACCAGATATCAAGATATATTAATCTCAATGCATTTGACCTAAATGGATCCGCTACTGTAGAGCCATTCAAAGGGTTCCGTGTTAGTATAAGTTTCAACAAGCGTCAAAGTTTAAACACCAATAGTAACTTTAGATATACGGAAGCAGCAGGTGATTTCGAAGATCAGATATTTACAGAGATTGGTACTTTTAGTACTTCTTTTGGAACGTGGAATACTATGTTTGATAAGCTAGAAGATGATTATTCTTCTGAGGCGTTCAATCAGTTTAAAGACAATAGACTTACCATAGCACAACGATTACAGAATAGAGAGTTCACAGGCGACGGTATCTATGCAAATGTGTATGCAGATAGTCTTGGTATGATAGATGATTCTACAGGCTTCCCTGCAGGATTTAGTAATAAACATCAAGAGGTGCTTCTGCACTCATTTATAGCTGCTTATAGTGGCAAAAATGCCAATGACGTAGCTTTAACGCCGTTCAGAAAAATACCCGTACCTAATTGGAGATTTACGTATAACGGGTTAGGTCAGTTAGATGTATTTAAAGACATCTTTAGCAATATATCTATATCACACGCCTATTCTTCTACCTTAACTATTGGCTCATTTCAGCGTCCACTAGATTATGGTACGGATGAACTATCTAGGGGGGGGAACCTTACCACTCAGTACCTGTATCAAAGTGGAGTGACGATAGTAGAGAGACTTACACCACTTATAGGTATAGACGTTACGACTAAAGATGGAATCACTGCTAAGTTTGAATTCAAAACAGACAGAAATCTACAATTAAATGTAATCACTGCCAATTTGGTAGAGGTGCGTAATAAGGAATATGTGATCGGAGCTGGTTTTAGAACTACAGGTGTTCGTTTACCTTTAAAGTTTCAAGGAAAAAGAGTTATTTTGCGTAATGATTTGAATATCAGATTTGATTTCTCCATCAGAGATGGGATAACAGTAGTAAGAAAGCTGGAAGGAAATGATGGTTTAGATTCTAACATACCAACAGCAGGTATTAGAACAGTGAGTATTCGTCCATCTATAGATTACAAAATCAACGACTCGTTAAATTTCAGAATGTTCTATAATAGAAATGCAAATAATCCAGTTACGAGTAATTCCTTCCCTTCGGCACTTACAGACTTCGGAATTACGCTGAGGTATACGATGCAATAACAGCGTTAGAAAATAAAAAGAAAGAGGCCCAAGCATAGATTTGATTGGGCCTCTTTCTTTTTGTCGGGATGGCGGGATTCGAACCCACGGTCTCTGGTCCCCCAGACCAGCACTTTAACCGAACTAAGCTACATCCCGAATGGTTAAATATTATAAGAGGTACAGCACTGTACAATCTTGATAGTTAAGAGATGAGTGAAGGAATATTTTGTTTTTCTTATCCTCATTCGGAGTACCTAAGTCTACGACGGCAAATTTATTAGAAATAGGCCAATTACATACTATCAAATGTTCGTTAATAAATACTACTGATTCTATGGCAATGAAGGGGTATTAAAAAAGTCATTGGCTCTACTAGGGATGTTTCATGATTCTACAGGTATCGTAGGCTCTATCAATTTATTACACAACAATATATTTTAAAAGGGCGTTCCAATTTTGGAATGCCCTTTTTTGTGCCCTAAAATTTCTAGTGAAAAGCTGTTGTAAATGGATTTATTTAATCTTTATTCAGTTACTTGCGTTTATACGATATGATAAGTCCATCTACACTTAATTTTCTCAAGGAGTTGCAAAAGCATAATACTCGCGATTGGTTTACCGAGCATAAAAAGGACTATGAACAAGCACGGAAAGGATTTTCTCAGCTTTTAGATGCTACTGCTGATGAGCTCAATCTTACAGATGTAATAGATAGTAAGAAGATCTTTAGAATAAATAGAGACGTACGTTTTAGCAAGAATAAATCTCCCTATAAAAATAATCTGAGTGGATACGTCACTAGGGCTAATGCCGCTCGCAGAGGAGGCTATTTCATCAGTGTAGAGCCAGGAGGCAAGACTATAGTAGGCGGAGGATTTTATGCACCAGAAAAGGACGATCTACTCAGAATACGCAAGGAATTTGAGTTGGATGTCACGGAGATAGAAAAAATAACCACGGACAAAAACTTCGTAAAGCAGTTTGGAGTTTTACAAGGAGATGCCCTCAAAACTGCACCTAGAGATTTTGATAAGGAACACCCCAATATAAAATGGATTAATATGAAGCAATTTTATGCTTTCAGAGAGTTTACAGATAAGGAAGTGACGGACGCATCGTTTCCTAAAGAAGTGATAAGTACATTCTTAGCTATCCGTCCATTCTTTGACTATATGAGTGATGTGCTAACTACTAATCTGAATGGCGAGTCTATACTGAAATAAGATATCATATGAGTTTATTTAACTGGCTTAAAAAGAAAAATAGCGGAGACAAAGATGATCAAGAGATCACGAATGCAGGGCTATGTCCCAACTGCTGGGGTAGTCAAGCATATGACCACAAGTTTGTAGATGCTGTGGAAGACCAACAGATTAGTATTAATAATCATGATAGTACGGCAAATAGAGCGTTCATTCAAGATTTTGTTAAAACACATCTAGAGCCTATCAAATTAAAAAATCACGATATATACGACCAGTGTCCCGTATGTAAAGTGAAATACGCAAAACAATAAGTATGAAGAATAATTTAAGTGACCCATATTTCCTTTTTAATCTAGAGGATCTGTCCAACAGAGATACTACACATTCCTTAGCATAAAATATAGACCTTGTGATTGCAGGACTGTTTAAGGTGAAGGAGTGAAACTTTTCAGCTCCCGCACAAAGACATCTATATCTGCCTCTGTGTTGTAGTAATGCAGCCCTATGCGAATATTGCCACCTCGCTCAGAAGCTTCTATGCCTTGTGATAGTAAGTGTTGGAAGAGTCCTTCTTTACTTGGAATGGCAAGTATACCTAGGCGGTTTTCATCGTAGAAATTTCCGATTGTCGGCATCTTAGATTCTTGTAATTGCTGTATGAGATAGTCCATTAACTCTGTGATACGCAAGTGGATGAAATCTTGGCCGAGTTCTGTTATGGTTTGCAATGCAAAACCTAGTCTATGAAAAGCCGTATGGTCGTGGTGACCGGGTTCATAGCTTTTGATACTTGGCAGGTATGCCGGCACACCATTTGTCCATAGGAAGCTATTGTATCCTGCGGATTTTTGGGGGTAGGTATTTAGTGTATCCTCACTTACATATAAAAAACCATTGCCAAAACCTGCCAATGCCCATTTATAGCAACTCGCTCCAAGTACGCTGACTTGGCACTTTTGTACATCTATTTCCATAGCCCCAAAACTTTGTGTAGCATCTACTATAAGCTTGCAGTCATACTGCTTACAGATAGCACCTATACTTTCTAAGTCTGCTAGGTAGCCTGTGAGATACTGGCAGTGACTAAGTGCAAAAAAGGCTGGTCGATGCTCTTTGATAGTAGCCTCTATTTTAGCTAAGTCTAGTGTATGATCTTCTTCAAAAGTGGTCCATATCACATCTAGTTCATTTACTTGAAAAGGAATCGTCAGTGATGGATAGTCGTCTTCTATTAACAGTACTTTAGTTTCAGAAGGGAGTGAGTTAATAAAAAGATTTAACCCAATAGAGAAGTTAGGAATCAATGCTACTTCACGTACTGAACCATTGATAAGTCCTGCTACTTGTTTCTTGATGGCAGGCACAGCATGGGTCATAAAGTCTAGCCTATAACTAGCCGGATCTTCTCTGAATTTTGCTATTTCTGCAGCTACGAAGTTGTCATTAGCTAGACTGGGTATACCATTAGCTGGTGAATTGAGATAGATGCCTATATAGTTTACTAGATGTTGGCTTCTAAGCTCTGCTCGGTTTATCATGGGGTGTAAAGGTAAGAATTTGAATTGGTCATACTGAGCCTAGACGAATGGTAGACCAATTCAAATTAGTATAATAAAACCGTATGAGGGAGTAGTTACAAGGTCATACTCACCTTCATCATCCAGTTAAATCCAGCCATAGGATATAGGTAGTTGAAGTCTTGACGCTCACCACCTATAATACCACTGAACGTGTATCCATTAGGGGCGTAGTATTGATTCAATACATTATTTAAGAATAATCCAACGTTGAGATTTTTCGTTCCTTTTACTACCGTACTTAGGTAGTTTATACTTAAGTCCACATTGGTAAATGCATCTAGACTGCGAGCATCAGTCTGTGTATTGTCTAGGTATTGTTTCCCTACATACTTGCCACTTGCATTTATAGTAAAATGTTTGTTTGCTTTATAGCTAAGCATAGCTGCTGCTATTGTATTTGGCGAAAAAGCTATGTCGGTATCGGCATACTGCGTAGTAAGATTTGTAGATAGTGCGTCATAAGGACCTACTAGCTCGTTTAGTGCAGCTATCTTGTTTTCAGATAGTGTAAGATTACCTCCAGCTTGTAATTTGTCGGTTATTGGGTATTGGAAATCTACTTCTATACCTCTTCTGTAGCTGTTATCTACATTAGTTCGTATTGCTCCTCCTACATCATTTATAGCTCCTGTGACTACGAGTTGATTATCGTACTGCATATTATACAAGTTCACGTTTAGGCGTTTTCTACCACTTGAGTAGCGATAGCCTAGTTCTACATTCTCCATAGATTCGTGTTCTGGTCGTGCACTTGTTTTATTATCTCTAAAATCTTTACGTACTGGCTCTCTGTTTGCTATGGCAAATACACCGTAGAAGGTATGGTTTTTAAGCAAATACGTAAGCCCTACTTTAGGATTGAAAAAACCGTAGCTTGCTTCTTGTGGTGCTAAGTTTAGACTATCGTCTAATCCTTCAAACTGGTAGTTAATAAACCTATACTGAAGGTCAATATAGGGTATTAGGTTATTGTAATTATACGACTGACGTACATAGAAATTTCCGTCAGTTTTAGTAGCATCATTATCATAGTAGATAGCGTTTAGGTCTTCGTACCCTGTAAACTCTGTAGCTATAGCTTCGCCAAAGTGTCTGCCTTGGTACTGATTATACCCACCACCTATTACGGTTTCCATTCGGTTTTTAGTGTAGGTCAGGTTGGCAATACCCCCTACTAGCGTATTATCTAGCCACCTTCTTCTTACAAGGTCTCCTTCTAATGCTGTGTCGCCTGTAGTTTGTACACTATCTATTCCATAATCTCCGAGGGTCTCTCCTGCTTTAAATTGCTCATAGTATCCTTTGCCCGTAGTTACATAAGCGGCTGTATTTAGCTTTAAGAAATTAGTGAATGAGTGGTCAAAGAAGAACTGATAATGGTTTTGATTATAGTTATCTACCTCGTTTTCATAGGTGTATGAGTTGTAGGTTTGACTGTTGCTTTTTTGTAAATTTTGAAGAGCGTCACCTCCTATATAGAGTTGGCTTATGTATCTATTTTCGTCTGCTATGTCACCTTTAAACGTAGGTTCAGGAATACCGTTCCACGCCTGGTAAGTACGCTCGCTACCTAGCACTATATTCGCTTTGAATACTGATTTATCCCAATACTTAGCAGCTACTAGATTAGCAGATTTAAGGTCGGAAGAGGCTCGGTCTATGAATCCGTCACTTTGGATAGCACTACCTCTCAATTGGAATGCCCAGTTGTTTTTTAGTCTTCCCGTATTATGCAGTAGAGAGATTCGTTGTGTATTAAAACTACCTAATCCAAAGGTTGCTAAGGTATACTTTTCTTCTGCCAGATCGTTTGTTCTAATATTTACACTTGCCCCAAATGAAGCAGCACCATTAGTGCTCGTACCTACTCCACGCTGTATCTGCACACTCTGAGTAGAGCTGGCGAGGTCTGGCATATTTACCCAAAACATACCTTGACTTTCTGGATCATTTATAGGGATACCATTTACGGTGATATTTACGCGAGTAGGGTCTATACCACGAACTCGGACGCCTGTATATCCTACGCCATTTCCAGCGTCCGAAGAAATCACAGTACTCGGAGTCATATTGAGTAAAAAAGGGAAATCCTTACTTTGATCTAGGCTTTCTATCTCTTTTTTGTCAAGATTAGTAAAGGTAGTAGGTGTAGAGTTCTTGGCTCTTACCGTACTGATAACTGCTGCGTCTAGAAAGGCCATGTCGGCGTCTAAAAAGAAGATTTGGTCGCTCGCACTTTTGGTTATAGTGATGGTATCAATGTACGTTTCATAGCTAAGATGGGTAATGGCCACTACATATGTACCGGCTGGGATAGTATTAAAATTAACACTGCCATTTTGTGTAGAGTAGGTGCTGGTAGATCCTATTTCACCGCTTAATCGCACGAAAGCGGATTCAATGGATTCATAGTTTTTAGCATTTTTCAGCTGAGCTGAATAGTTGATCTGACTGAAGCACAGCTGAGCCGTGATAGTCAATAGTGCGAGTAGTGTTCCACCGCGGCGGATAAGTTTAGTTTTGTGTTTCATTCCTGTATTTTTTAAGTTTACAGGAGTGTCGAGAGATACGGATATATCTGTTAATTCCCTACGGCAGCATTATCTGCATCAGGTTCTTGGGTATCATCTCAGCAATTCGCTTAAGCGAAAAGCACCCCTTTGTTGGGGCAAATGTAACTAAGTTATCTATCGAATGACAACTTTCTTAGAAAAAAGGGTGTCACCATCCTTACCTATAAGTCGCACAAAGTAAAGTGCTCTTGCATAGCTTCTTACATCAAAGGATACCAATGTAGCATAGGGTTTAGTCTCTAATATCTGGCCAATAGCATCTATGAATTCAAGTCGATACCCTGTTAGACAATCTGCATTGTTAGAAAACAGGTAGACCATTTCTGAACTAGGATTTGGGTATAGTTTATGAGTTATATTAAAGCAATTATCTGTATAGATACTAAAATTGAGTGTATCCTCTACCGCTATGTTTACGTACCGAGTAATTGTATCGTGGGTGTAGATAGTCACTGTATCGTAAATCATGGTAGTTACTGTATCAAAATTAGTAACATACGTAGTATCAAAAATGGTGCGGTAAAAAGTGTCGATTACATATACCTCTATGGTGTCTAGTTTATATACCGTTTGCGTGTCTTTCACTATTGCATAGCTAGTGTCATATATAGTAGTAAATGTTGTGTCGTTGATAAATGTTGTGTCCGTTACGAAAGTTGTGTCTTGGTAATCACAAGTGTCAGAGTTTAGTTTTAGTTGCCAAACATCAGCTAGATATCCATAGTCTCCACGACCTCCCATAATTATGATAGTAGAATCATCTATGGCTCTAGCTTGAGTGAGTAATCTTGGTATAAAATCATCATTAGAAGTTAAGTTGGTCCAGGAATCTGTGGCGGGAGTATAGGCATAAAAGTTATTTTGTCTAATCGGAGAAGACCAGCCAGTCTGTCCGCATCCCACATAACCTAAGCCGCTCTTTGTAAAACTAGTAGTGGCATTTCTAGCTGTGCCAGGGAAAGAAGCAATGGCTGTCCAACTGTTTGTGGCAGGATTATATTTCCAATAGTTATTAGATAATGCAATACTAGAACTAACACCTTGACCTGCATAGCCAAATTGACCAATAGAAAATGCGGTCATTGTAGCTCTGTTTCCGCCTGGGAAATTAGCTCGTTGAGTCCATGTATTTGTGCTCTGTACATACATCCATAAGGAGTTTTTATAGCATGTAGTTCCGCCACATGAACCTCCAACAACGTAAGCGGTATCTCCTATCACAAAAGAGGGTGCAGAGTAAATAACTCCTCCAGGGAAGTTGGTTTTTGCTGTCCAGGTGTTAGATGTAGGATTATACTCGTAGAAATCTGTGTATCTCCTGGTACTAGACGCTCCCATTCCAACGTAGCCCTTGTTCCCGATAGAAAAGGAAATACATTGATTGCTTCCACTTCCTGGATAATTTGTTTTTTTAGTCCAAATGTTAGTAATTGGATCGAATTCCCATAGGTCTTTAGAGTAAACTCCATTAGCCTTTCTTCCTCCACAGAAATAGACCTTCCCATTTGCAGTAAAACTGGCGGCTAGGTCAACACCGAATTCTGGTAAACTAGCCTTGGACTCCCATTTTAGCTGAGCAAGGGATGATGTGGAGATGAATAGAATTAATAAAGTTTGGAGTAGATTTTTCACAATTCAAAAATAAACAATTTACCATAAAATGGAAAACGTATGGAACTTATAAGAGTGCTGTCTCCAAATAAAGAAAATATCTACTCTAAAATTTACTGGGGGTTTAATAGGTAAACCAATACCTTTGTGGCCCTTAAAAAATAACAGATATGCCTAAAATAATATATACCAAAACCGACGAAGCCCCAATGCTAGCTACTTTCTCATTCTTGCCAATAGTGCAAGCATTTACAAGTGCTGCTGGGGTAGAAGTAGAGACCAGAGATATCTCACTAGCGGGTCGTGTTTTGAGTCAGTTTCCAGAGTATCTAGAGCCTGAGCAGCGAGTAGGTGATCACCTAGCAGAACTAGGTAAGCTGGCCAAAACTCCTGAAGCTAATATTATAAAATTGCCCAATATCTCTGCATCTGTACCGCAGCTCAAAGAAACCATAAGAGAACTTCAAACTAAAGGATATAAGATTCCCAATTATCCGGATAATCCTAGTACAGCAGATGAAATAGACATAGCTGCCAAGTATGGAAAGTGTAAAGGAAGTGCAGTAAATCCGGTACTTAGAGAAGGAAATTCTGACCGTAGAGCACCTAAAGCAGTAAAAAACTACGCTAAGAAAAATCCGCATAGAATGGGCAAGTGGTCTGCAGATAGTCAGACTAAAGTAAGCACAATGATTGCAGGAGATTTTAGACACAATGAGAAATCTACCACCGTAGCAGAGGCTACTACTTTTACGGTAGTACATACAGATACTGCGGGTGATAAAACGGAACTAAGAGGAGCAAGTCCGCTACTAGCGGGGGAAGTGATAGATGCTACCTATATGAGCAAGAAGGCTCTTATGGCATTTTTAGAAAGCTGTATAGCCGATACTCAAAAGGACGGCACACTATTATCTCTGCATATGAAGGCTACTATGATGAAGGTTTCTGACCCTATCATTTTCGGTCATGCGGTGAGGGTTTATTTTGATGAATTATACAAGAAACACGGAGATACTTTTGCTTCTTTAGAGGTAAACTTAAGCCATGGCTTTGGTAATCTAGTAAGTAAACTAGACGAACTAGATGCTGCTAAAAAAACAAAAATACTCGCTGATATAGCTGTGGTAATGGATGCACAACCAGACCTAAGTATGGTAAATAGTGATAAGGGAATCACAAACTTGCACGTGCCTAGTGATGTGATTATAGATGCGAGTATGCCAGCTATGATTAGAAATGGCGGCAGAGTTTGGGATAGAACAGGAGCAGAGAGAGATACCAATGCTATAATACCAGACAGTAGCTATGCTTCTGTATTTAGTGCTACTATAGATTTCTGTAAAGAGAATGGAGCGTTTGATCCTACTACTATGGGCACTGTGCCTAATGTAGGGCTAATGGCTCAAAAAGCAGAGGAATACGGTAGCCACGATAAGACTTTTGAACTAGATAAAGCAGGAACGGTAGAAGTGCTAGACGCTAACGGGAATACACTACTAAGTAACGCTGTAGAAGCTGGAGATATCTGGAGAATGTGCCAGGTAAAAGATGCACCAATACAAGACTGGGTAAAGCTAGCCGTAAATAGAGCAAAAGCGACAGGTAGTCCCATCGTGTTTTGGCTAGATAAAGATAGGGCACACGATGCTCAGCTTATCCTAAAGGTAAACATGTACTTAAAAGAATATGATACTGCTGGATGCGAGATACATATAATGAGCCCAGAAGATGCTACCCACTACACGCTAGACAGAGTGAAAAAAGGCGAGGAAACTATCTCAGTAACGGGTAATGTATTACGAGATTACTTGACTGACTTATTCCCGATACTAGAACTAGGTACTAGTGCTAAGATGCTAAGTATAGTGCCCCTAATGAATGGCGGAGGCTTATTCGAAACTGGAGCAGGTGGAAGTGCACCTAAGCACGTAGAGCAGCTCGTAGATCAAAACTACTTACGTTGGGATTCGCTCGGTGAGTTTTTAGCACTTGCAGTGAGTTTAGAGCATTTGAGTGACAGATATGATAATCCAAAAGCTAAAGTGCTAGCAGACGCGTTAGGAGATGCTACTGAGAAGTTTTTAGAAAATGACAAATCACCTGCTCGTAAACTGGGCAGCATAGATAATAGAGGTTCGCATTTCTACCTAGCTATGTACTGGGCAGAAGCACTGGCACAGCAAGATGCTGATGCAGAGCTTAGAGCTAAATTTGGTCCTATAGCAGAACTGCTAGGGAGTAACGAAACCCGAATAAATGAAGAGCTAATAGCTGTACAAGGTCACGCCGTAGATATAGGAGGATACTATATGCCAGACGAATCTAAGACTAGCCGTATAATGCGTCCAAGCGAAACCTTAAACGGGATACTTGGTGGATTAGCGAGAGCGTAATTGAAACTAGAATATAAATAAAAAGGGAGCTTCTTAGAAGCTCCCTTTTTATGAATTTTAAGTAGGATTCTAACTGTGTAGAGCTCTATTTTCGGTAGCTGCTAGTGCTGCTTCTTTGGTCACTTCGCTAGTAGTAGGGTGGGCGTGGCATACACGAGCTATATCTTCTGCACTAGCTCTGAACTCCATAGCCATTGCTATTTCGGATATCATATCTGCTACACGTGGTCCTATCATATGAGCACCTAGTACTTCGTCTGTTTCGGCATCTGCTAGTATTTTCACAAAACCATCTAAGTCCATTCCAGCTACTGCTCTACCATTGGCACGGAAAGGGAATTGACCTACTTTATACTTTACGCCTGCTTCTTTTAACTGCTCTTCTGTTTGGCCTACACCTGCTATCTCTGGCCATG
>Ga0307994_1001432_pt1 | contig 14344 bp, 7 predicted proteins | sample EllFjometagen261_FD_203171 | JGI IMG/M metagenome (GOLD analysis project Ga0307994, IMG submission 203171) | Marine microbial communities from Ellis Fjord, Antarctic Ocean - #261 | ecosystem: Environmental > Aquatic > Marine > Unclassified | place: Southern Ocean | collected 2014-11-02 | reverse complement strand
CAGAAGGAGATCCTGCTGAAGCATTACCGCTACCTTGGTAAACACTAAAGGTACAATTACCTGCAAGAACTACATTATTACCTTCTTTTACATTATAAGTACCACCTGCTCCTGTATTAAATCCTCCTAAAGATGCAGCGTGTCCTGAAACATTAGCACTTACGATATGGCTGGAGTTGGTTAATGAAGCTGTAATTGGGCTAGTACCTGGAAGCCCATCTACTCCTGTAGTAGACCTACTTAAACTCTGCATAGTTTTAATAGAAAGTACAGTACTCGCCTGTTTATACTTTATAACCCAAGTAACTACTTCATTTTCGTCAGTAGGATTACTACCACCTACAGTCGTGTGATTACCTATAGTGACTACATTACTACTAACACTAGTTGGAAGTCCTATAGTTAGATCCCCCCCTGTATTAGATACTGATTCAATATACCACTCTTTATTATCGAAACTACCTGTTGGATTATTATACCCCCCAGTACCGCCAATATAGGAGTACACTACGCCTCCTACAATTAACTCCATTGTTGTGCTAGAGTTAGGGATAACCTCAGCTGCGACCCCTCCTATAAGACCGTTCTTGTCTACAGTATAACTATGAGCATTATTTGGCTGTACTAAAGCTACTCCGCCTGCTCCTGCTTTCACTGCTATTATAGAAATACTATCGGCGGCTGTAACCTCTGAAGGAGCATCCCCAGTACTATAGCTTGCAGCCTTTGGCCCTACTTCTACTTTTACTACTTTTGGCCACTGAGTTTTAACGAACTCATCTGGAATAGCTGCTGCAGTAAATAAATAAGTAGCAGCGTTGGTGCCGACTGTATCTATCCATGCCCCTGGTGCCCCACCAGCAAAAGTGAATCTATATAAAGGGTCATAAAAATTATTTGCTTCTGCTGTAATTGTGATATTACCATTGGCAGGGTTATAAATAGGATTTAGCCCTTCTTCATCGTAAATTATGGAATAGTCGGTAGAAGTTAAATGCACCGTCCGGCCGTCCTCTCCTATTACACCATCCTTTATCTTTATTATCTTAAAATTCTTAGACTTTGATTCGCTTCCATCTGCAGATTCCCTAACGGTTACAGTGAAATCAAGAGAGTTTCCACTACCATAAGCGACCCCGCCAGACCCATCATGTAGTGGGTACGTCAAAGTTTGGTCTGTCACAAGGGAGCTAGATGCACCTATATACGAGGTCTGTGCTGAGCCACTTATTGCAGGGCTGCCTAAAGTAAAACCTCCTCCTGTAATAATAAACTCAGGTGCAGTATACGCTATAGCATCTGCGGTTAAAGTAATCGCAGCTTCATTTTGTAGTACGGGAGTACTCGCCCCACTATAGTTTAGAAATACAATATTTGAGTCTATAATTAAGGCTCTTAAACCTGTGAGTGTTTGATCTTCCACCCACTTTAAAGGTATATGAGTATAGGTAGAGTTAACTCTAGTTACTTGGGCGATAACTGCATCATTTGCAGTGTCGGGACGAAGCGTATTTCTTGCTATTGCTCTAAGTTCATCTACACTGGTAAGGGTAGCAGACTGACTAAGCCTTCTATCAACGAACATAACGTCGTCACTTTGTATATATGCGACTTTTCCTCCTACATATTTACCTGCGGCGTATTTTATTCTTACAATATCTCCAATTTCAAACCTAGTTTTAAAGGCAGTAGTGCCTTCGCTTTTTACAATCTTATTACTAAAGGGAGCAATAGTTACTCTTGCATTAGTATAGTCTGTGCAGTCTGTCCAATCATTTTCCGCATTTGCTGCATACCAGGTCAGGTCTCTCCAATAAGGTTGACTGCTGTTCTCAAAATCAATAGATGCAGGTGAAGTAAGTTTAAAGTACTCGGGCTTATAAGATACTGTTACAGTAGTTCCTGAAGGTAAGGTACTAAAAATTATACCGCCGTTATCGACAGTATAAGTAGAAGACGACACAGCAACATTGTCTATTTTTACCTCAACAAACCTAGCTGTTGACGCTGGCAAAGTTACAAAAGGCCTTCGCACATTAGCACCCAGCGCAGATCTAGGAATGTTCTCGGAAACAGCTATAGCGTCAGCGTCGAAGTAGATAAATCCAGTATTTGTAGCTACTCCAGCATTACTTGCTGGGTTAGGCTGCAGTACACTTAAATCTTGCTGGTAGCTCGTTGTGTCCGACTGACTTGCATTGGTTACTTTTGATCCTGGAGCACCTGGAGATTGCATGGCCCAGTCTATAGTTTTCATGCTCCATGTCGATGTTGTGGTACTCATTTTTGAGTTTGTGCGTATACCTAACGGAACTCCTTCAGTTGTTCTATCACAGTTAAGTGCAAACTTATCTTTTACCTCTATTACGCCCCACTTTATCTCAGAACGCCTTCCTTTTTTAGAAATGGTCTGAATTCCGAAGCTCCTTACACCGTCAGGAACGCCTACAAACTCTTGTAAACGTGAAGCAGCATCCTTTATGTCTATAGTATCTGTACCATCAGGCAGTTTAGGCTCTATGTGTAGTACAAAAGACGATAAATCCTTATAGATGGTACTATCAGCATTTCGGGGGGTCTCCCACATTACTTGTAGTTCTTGTAACTGTGTTTTGTGTCGGGGAGTTTGCATAATATATACGGAGCTAGGCTGAGGTATAAATGCAGATTCAGGACGGTCAATTGGGTCTTGTAGTGCAAGATTAAAGTCTTTGTCAATAGTATCAAACTTTGAATTGTAGAACTCTCCCGCACTAATTTCAAAGTTATTGTCTTTATCTTCTTTTATACCTAGAATCTTGTATTCTTTATAAGACGGTTTAGTATTTACGCCTCGGTACACTTCCTTTATAGACCAGACGGTATTATCAGGTATAGTACTACCAGTGAAGGCACTAGCTATAGATATCCGTGTAACACCGTTTACTACACTTACACCTGAGGCTACGAAAGGCTTTGTATCCACGGTTGTAGAATTACGGAAGTCGACTTGAATATCCTGCCCTAAGTCATCTTGAACATTTGTTATATTCTTAATTACTTGCTCATCAGTGGCAGCGTTGTTTATTAATAAAGTAGACGTACCCCCTATTTTAGCATAAATTACTTCATCCCCTCTATAGTAAGTATATGCCGTTCCTGCATGTGTTACAGTAATGGGGTTCTCTTGATTAAGAACAACAGCACGTTTAGTTACTAAAAGAGCTAGCGTATAACTATAGTCGGAACCACCTTGAAAGGAGAATGATTGAGCTGCTCCCCCGTCAACTTGTGGTTGACCAGCTAGTGCTTGAAGATTTCTGTCTAAAGTAATCATTGAACTAGAAGAAGCTGTTATTCTCCCACTAAAGGAAACTCCACTGTCATCTTGGTTCTGGATATTTATAACATCGCCGGGCGTTAAAAAAGAGGCATTTATAGAAGTTTTAAAGGCAACAATTTCTGTTTGGTTTATTGCTGTCCAGGCTTTCCATCTACCGTACCTTATGGCCTGACCCTCAGAAGTACACCCAAAAGCAACCGCTTTATTTCTTACAAGCTTTCCTGTCTCTATTATATTTTGGGCGTCCTCTATCACTAAGGGCTCTTGAGCATAAGCACTTAAAGGGTTATTCCAAATAATAGTCCACTGGTTAGTTCTAGACCTAGTACTTGCTGTCTGGCTAGAGATACTGTCTTCTATTATATTGGCTTGAGAAAAGTTGTATATAGGGGTGGCAGGAGCATCTGGTACTGTTAATATTTCTCCATTTAACCAGTATACTATACTCCTGAAGATAGTTGCCATATCTTTAAGAACTTTGTATGCTTCAGTAGCCTTTGTTAAGTATAAGTTTGCAGTAAAACGAGGCTCAGTCAGTCCGTTTCGTGTGGGTACTAAGCCATCACAGTATTTTGCAATTTTATATAGTTGAAACTTATTAATTTCCGTAGCTTTTAGAAAAGCCCCCAATCCATACCTATTATTTACTAATATATCATAGAACACCCAGGCAGGGTTATCAGTATAGTATACGCCTAGATCTAAGCCGCTACTATTGCTTGTTCCTTCATCGCTAAACTCCCCATTCCATATACCCGTGTAAGCTGCCACACCTGTATCTGTTAAATGTCTTGGGACATAGTTTGAAGGCACTTTTACTTTCATCCCTCTAACATGATAAGCACGTTTGGGAGGGTTAGGAAAGCTTTTAGAGCTAAAGCGTATAGCTGCCATAGCCGAAAAAGGGTGCTCTAATTTTTCATCAATAGTTGCAATTATTTGTGCAATTTTTATAGAGTCTACTACCGCACTAATTCCGCTGGACGTATTCTGTATGATGTATCCTTCAGGAGTAAGTTTACCTGTCATATTGTTGGAATTACTAGCCCCATCAGGAGTTAAACGAGTAATAGATAGTCTCATATCTGTAAAGTTTAAATGAGTATTTACAGGAATTTGCACACTATAAGCTATAGCAGTTTTTTGTATTCCAAACCACTTTTGATATTTATAAGCGCCGGCTCCTATATCCTCCCAATCGGTAGGGTTGGCGCCGCCACTCTCAGAGCCTTGTAAAAGTATTTCCAGTGCTGCGCCCCCTTGAAGATCGTCTCCGCCGTCGTTCATAGCATAGTGCCCTGAAGGGAACTCAAACTGTATTTTTACAAAATCTATTTCGTTTATTTGAGCACCAGTGAAGGATTGACTGAATACTATATTTTTCTGTACCATCCCTGAAGGGAGAGGGGTAGTAGTAGGGTAACCGTCAGGTATAGTAGTAGGGTAATTATTGGTGGTATCAAAAACTTCTAACTGCGAAGAAGTAAGTGATAGCGGGAAAGAGGACACTCCTCTACCTGCAATCTGGAAGAAAGGCTCTTGACTCCTAGTACCTATTCGAAATTCCACAGAGGATCCGGGGTATTTTTGAGCACCCGCTGTTGTGCCTCCAGAAGTGTCGTCCCCTAGTGTTTTCTGCTCCCCACTTAAAGTGAATGTTTTATTATTAACAGATAAACTAGAACTGTTTTTTGGTATGTAAATAACATTATTTGAACCGACAGTTTTAATCTCAACTTCGAGAGTTCTATCTATAATTAGTGTACCATACACTACGTTGGTTTCATTTACAAATATGTCATTCTCTAAACTAACAGCACTAACTGTTGAAGACCAAGGCTGTACTATCGCTCTCTTAGTGTTACCCGAGTTTAACTGAGAACTATAATTAGCATCATGAGTAGAGCTTATGCTACCGTTTATAGTTTGCCCTCCTGGTAACTCTATTCTACATATTGGCTTCCTGTTATAGCTTGAGGGATTTCGCTTAGTAGCTGCCTCTTTCATATCTTGAGTAAACAAAGCTTGCTCACTTAAAGGAGTGCCTCCTACAGCACAAATTCTTACGTTACCTAAATAAGCTACCTTCGAAGCAACCGATACGTCGAAGCCGCTATCGTACCTTTTCGTCTCTATACTCTCTATTTTTACTTTAAACTTACTTACCTCGTGAACAGTTATCCACCTATAAGTAGAATCATTAGTAAAAGTTTCTGATTTCTCGTTAAAATACGCAGTATTTCCTTGTCTATCTAACATAGAAGCTGTTACTGGTTGGTCATTAGCGGAAGCTACCCCAAAAGATATACTATAGGGATTTCCTGTTGTTTGCGCTTTACCGCTTTCTACTAAAGTTCTAGTAACATCACTTAATTGGTCTCCGGAAATATAGACAGAAGCCTCCCCATTAACTAATCCCTCTATAGGCCCTTCGGATATAAGGTCAGTTATAGATACTTCTTGTATGTCCGCGCCGCGAGTTGCTGCAATTGCAGGATCATTGTATCCATTCGTACTGGGATCATATTGATAATCTGTGGGAACGGGATATGTCATTACGCTGCCCTCTCTGCAGGGTATCTAGTAAGATTCCCTTTTCCGTCGCCAGAAGTTACATAGGTACCTGCAGCATTTGATGCATTCATAAGCATTTCTGTACTATTTCTTAGGTTAAAAGAAACTGCCTGACCAGGAACACGTAGCTCCCCATATAGGATAGGCACAGGGTTGCCTTCAGGAATAGATTGTTCTGCCCCTTGAAATAGATACCCCTCTTTATTTTCTTCGTCATTATCGGTTGCAGGATCGGGAGCCATAAGCTCTGCAAGACCCGCACTTAAAAGGGATAAACCAATGGCAAGAAGATATTGAGACCAAGGGCCCGGATACACAATCGCTATTATTATAAGTATTGCACCTAATATAGCTTTGAAAGCCCCTTTTGAGCCGACAGGAATTGGAGTAATAACTATATCTCCCCTATCTAAAGGGAGAACTAGGTCTCTATCATCATCAACGTATTGCCCTCCAATGCTTATCTTGAAAGCAATATTTTTGCTGTCTTTATCTAGTAAGTACTCTTTTACTCCACCATAATTGGCATCAAGATATTGAATGACTTCTCGGACTGTCTGTGCTTTTACTTCAGCAACTCTCCCAAATTTGTCCCCCATATCCCCTTCTAAATATAATTTACGCAACATAACGGTAAGCTCCTACTAAGTATTCCTGCCAAAACGGGAAAAGATTCTCTCTACATGATAATCTATTTACAGCATGATGGTAAAAAATATCATTACCTAAATAAACTCCACAGTGGTTGTTTGTTTCTTCTTGTACCTTGAAAATAAGTACGTCATTTTCTTCTAAATTTGATAAACTAACTTCTTGACCTCCCCAGTTTTTTATTACATCAGGGCAAAAGTAATCAAGCCCTTTATCGTACCAGTTATCCTCAAATAAAGCTCTAGGAGCTATTTCTATTTGTTGTTGTAACAAGTAGTCTCTCATAGCTTCGAAACAGTCACTTACGCCAAATTTGTACTCTCTACCATACAAGTCCATAAATGATTTCTTAGGCTGAAGGATATTTAAGTCCATATCTGGATAATTAAAAATATAATATGGTATACCTAAAGTATTACATGCTTCTATATCGGTTTCACTGGGCTCATGGCTTACATCAATATGATTATGTACTATTCCTATAATATCACTAGAAAGCATAACCTTTAAGTACTCATCTGAGTCCATTATAAAGTCATCATTATTGTCCGCTAAGTTAGTTATCGGAAACCACTCTTTCTTCCCTTTTACAACTGCAAGTAAGCCACAGCCTTCTTTAGGGTACTCTTTATCAAAATGTTCTTTTATTGCGTATAGATTCATTATATCTTTCTACTTCCAGGGAACCCACCAAAGGGCAGAGCATGTTTAGTATCTAATTCTACTACAGGTATGGTAAGATGATCAGCACCTGTCATAGACTGGAACTGATATCTTATTTTACAAGAGCTTAATACTTTACCGCATATATCTCCACGTGTCCAATAGGAAGAGTTGGCTACAGGAGTTTGGCTATCATTTGTTCTAGTAACTCTATAAATAGTAGTATCGTCTAGTATATTAAAAGTGACATCGTTTTTTGATGATGCGTTGCTTACAGGGTAAATAACATAGTCACTTCTCATTGGGTCAGTTGCATGAGTAGAGTATGTTGATCCTGCCACGTAAGGTTCATAGAGTCTTACAGACTGCCAAGCGCTATTAGTGGGGGAAGGTACCGTGGTATTACTAGCTGTCTCTGATCTCCAATACGTGTAACTATTCCCTCCGTCAAGGGTAAGAGCTACTAGAGCACTTTTTGCATACGAGGTACCTGCATTTCCTGAGTGTAGCTTACCTGATAATATACTATAAACAGAGTAAGAGTTGTGTATTAAGTACTTCCAAATAATAGGCTCATCTAACTCTGTGAAGAAAGGGTAGTAGTTTCTTGCAACACCTGCCCCTTCAATAACAACCCGACTATTTTTGGTCCAGGAGCACGCCCCTAACGGAGTGGAGTATGTTAATCCTTGGTATGCCCACGGACAGTACTTACCAATTACCTGTCTCCCAGGTAACTTAATCCCTTGTAGGTCAAAAGGATTTGCAAGTTCAAACATAACTAGCTCTGCTGTTTTTTGTTTTATCAAGTCTATTATATAGGATCTTTTAGGGAACTCTATCACGGCTTTTGTCGATATTGCAGTAGGATCCATAGACAAGTATTTTTGAAGTGTTTGTCTTTTTGTAACCCTTTTTCCTACCAATCTATCTAAAGTAAAATTTACTACACCTCCAGTACCTCCGTCATCAGCATTCTGAAAAGCCGAGCTGCTTCGTAGTACAGACTCAACATTAGCTATAGTAAGAACTGGTCTATTTTGTACTCCATCAGTACTTATAGATAGGTCAGATAATTCCATAGGAAGAGCATAATAAGTATTACCATCAAAAACAATAGGAGAAAAATCTGTGGAACTAATCCCTGGACCTGTTACTACCATGCCTACCTTTATATCTGCAGCTGTACTAACAATCACAGTATTTATATTAGGATTACCGCCTGTGGTACTCTGGTTTACAGTAACAGTACTGCCCGTGGCACTTACGCCTGTAAAAGTAAGTCCTACACCGGCAGTAATATCTTGGGAACTATTAAGAGTAACTACATTATTAAGAACGTTAGTAACTCTTACAGTAGAGTCTAACCCAGGATGGAAGCGTAAAGTAACGCTCGAATCATACTCCAGCTCAAATAAAGATACTAGAGGGCTTTCTATTTCTAAAGATTGTACATCTTGTATTATTAGGTTTGGATTACTCATACGCCGTATATTCTTCTAAAACTTGCATTTACATTATAGTGACTACCATTCTCATATTGTATAGACCATGTGTCACATACAACTTTTATAGTAGAAACTCCATTTCCCGCACTATCATTAGTGGAACTATTAGAGTCTGGGAGTGTGAAATCAAAAGCTGATACACCCCCTTTAATATCAAAGAACTTTATCATGTCATCTGCTGTTTCTTTAGCTCTATTTTTCATTGTTAATTTGTAGGTTTCTTCTATGTGATTTATACCTTTTCTTGCTCTTTGTTCGTACCCGTCTCCGAACTTTGCCACTCGTACTTTTGGCTTAGATTGCCTTGTAAGGCTATTATCAGGACGAATTGTAGCTGTGGTTATACTTGTGCCAGAGATTTGAAAGCCTATATCAGCCATTATGTCGCTCCAAAGGGACTAAGTATTCCCCCATTTCGTTTTTGATTTATTAATTCCTCCTGTACCATAGCAGCTAAAGTTTCCCCAAGCTTTGAGGCCCCTTCTCCGTCATTGTCACTACTAGTACTTGCATTACCTTGGTTGTCGATATTTACAGTAATTCCTACATTATTGGTTTGTACGCCACCACCCGCATTTCTAGGCATAGATACAGGTATAGACTTGCCGTCGGGAAGAGGAACTACTGCTTCGTTCATTTTACCTTCGCCTATTAATCCAATATGGGGTTTGGTAGCAATGCCACCTTTTGCATACTGACGAAAGCCTCCTTGTACTACTCCTCCGTTTGCAAAGCCGAACAGAGACATTAGTCCTCCTGCACCGCCTCCGCCGCCTCCGAGACTTCCCAGGAGAGAGCTGAATATACCACCTAGATCACCCCCGAAGCCTGAAAAGGCAGAGGTCATAGTTCCAACGAGCCCGGTTCCGCTGCCTCCAGAATTCTCCTCGAAGACTGTACTGAGGTCGTTAGTAAACTCTTTGCTGCTAGGAACTTTCAGCTTCTTATGCTCCCCCGATTCTAACTTCGGCACAGTAATCGATGGACCTTCTCCTTCTTGTTCCCTCATCCAAGACTCATGAGCCTCTTTACCCAGCTGACTAGGCCGTGCCTCTCGTAAGGCCTCGGCATGCGCTTCGCGAGCCAGTAGCTCTTCAAGAAACGCCTGCTCCAACCTGGCATTCCTTTCCAGCGCGCTTTCCGGTGTGGTAATGGAGGGTACCTGGTCGCCCCCAAAGGTTCCGTCGCCTTGGCCTGTAGGCTCATCGCGCCGGTCAGTTGATGGGCCAGTTGGGGGACCGGGCTTTGTATCGGTAGCTACAATGACTGCGTCAGCAGCGGCTGTGCTTGTAGGAGCCATACTAGCCCCAGAACAGCTACAAGTATGACAAGCTTCTCGAATAGCGTCAGCAAACCTTCCTGCGGCGTCATCCAACGCTTTGGCGAAGGCTGTAGTTCCCCTTGCAAGGGCATCTTCAATTTCCTTAGCGTGGGTTTTGGCACCCTCCTCTACTCCCGCTGTCACGGCCTCCTTAGTCTTTTGCGCTTGAGTTTTCATACTAAACATGTTCATAATTTTTTCTGTTATATTTTGGGCAAAGGCATCTATCATAGCATGTACTACTGATGTGGCAAAAGTCCCCACCAGCCTTTTAAAGCTAGTTTCTGTTCCTTTCATAATATCAGCAATAGCTTTCTGTATATTAGTTTCAATACTTTGCATCATTGCGTCCATTACTGCAGCGCCTAAATCTCTTTGCCTCTCAAGCTCTTTATTTTGTTCTACAAGTAGTTCTTTTTGTATCTCTAGCTGATCTATCCTATCCTGATCTACAGTTAACCCCTCTGCCGAACTTTCTGTAATATCTGCTTTAATTTTTGCTATAGAGTTTAGGTTTTGGGCGATTTTAGTACTTCTCTTAATCTCATCCATCTGGTACTTTGTTGCGCCCCGAGATATTTTAGCAGCGGCAAGATCAATCCTCAGTTTTTTGTTAGCAAAGCCTATCTCTAATTCTCTTAATCTAACTAAGTGCTTAACTTGGGCCGTGATCTTTGTTATTTTCTTTTGATTTTCGGGGGAATTCCTCTCTATAGTCTTCAAACTCTTTAATACTTTCAGTTCCTTATTGAAATTACTTATCATTTCTGTATGCTTAGTTTTATAGGTTGTTATACCTGCTATCATAGCATCATAAGCAGTATTCAAAGAGTCAAGAGCTTGTTTAGTACCTATAGCCTCGCCACCAAGTGCGCCCATTTGTTCCGTGAGGTCAGCAAACTTCTTTTTATCTGTATCAACTAATCCACCCATGGTTACAATCTTTTCAAGTAGTGGTATATATGCCTTCTGCAGGGTGTTTAGTGCTCCAGGATCCAAGCTACTCAAGTATTCCAGCATTTGTTCTGCAGCAAGTTTTGTTTCGACTCCAAGTGCCGCATTTTTCTCTGCCAGGGGTCCAGCAGCTTCGGCTAAAGCGCTGGACATGGCCTGATACCTTTCCAACTGGCCGTTAAGACCAGCATAGGCTTGAGTTGCGGCTAAAAGACCCTTACTGTCGTCACCATATTTTGCTTTTAGCTCATCACCTGCCCTGTTGGGTGCAAAAGTCGCTCCGGGCGCACCCTCCCCGCGTAGGCCCTCCTTAAGTAATGCGAGCTTAAGCTTTTCGTCGGCGATTAACCTAGGATTGTTCTTTAACATTTTCGCCCTTAAGTCTGCTTCCTCCTTCCTAAGGTTTAAGTTCTTAAGAATTGCCGTACCGACCGACTCGACCATCTTACCCTCTCTACCAAGAATTTCCAGAGTATCTTCAGGCTTCTTTTTCTTCCGGGCATTTTGTCGCATGGTCCTATTAATTTCTTCAAACTTTGAGTACTCTTTTACAAGGTCTTTACTCTTATTTGTCAATTCGTCGATAAGATTTAGATGTGCCTTAATACCTTGGTGTTCTTTAAAGTACCCTAGGTATATAAGAAACTCTTTTCCAAGGTCTTTAATCATAAGAGCAACACCGATTAAGCCCATGCCCTTAAATAGGAGATCAACTCCCCTTGTAAATTTTGCGGTAGCTCCCTTCATCACCGCCATTGCAAGTTCCCAACGAGCAACCATTTTCTTATTTTGTACTTCTAGCTTTCTGCTGAGGTCTAAATACTGCAAATGGATTTGTTCCATTGTAGTATAATGCGAACGAACTTGTGCCTTCAAGTGAATTCGATATGCGGCAAGTTGCTTGTCGTCTAAATGTTTTAGCTTTTTATTCGTACGTACAGCTTGTCTTAAAAGAGCTGCCGCGTTCTTAGCCTTCATCTTACCTGGGCCAAAGCCTGCCTGAATTCCCTTGCTAGGCTTATCAATAGTATCTGCAATGGCTTTTCCGGATTTTATATCAGCCTGTTTCTCGCTTAACTTTGCTAACTCGTCAGATGCCTCTTTATAAGAGTCTTTAGCTGCTTGTGCAGATTCTTTAGATTTCGCCGCCCAAGAATCCAACCCAGGAATAATGGATCTCATGATTGGGATAGCTAATAGTGCAAGAGCGGCCGTCATCGACATTATATTTTTAGTAAAAAATTCTGCTACTGGTTCTGCTATTATAGCGGTGTATTCTTTTACTACTTTCATTATACCATCAAAAGCAACTCCTAGCCTTGCAATAGAGTTAGCTTGTACATTAGTTGCAGCCGCTACTGCATTATACTTAGTCTCAAGCTGGTCTTGTACTTCTACAAATACTGCTTGCTTTTTTTCGTATATAGTTAAATCTTTTACACTTTTACCTAGCGATGCAGCATATTTTGTTTGTGCATCTGTAAGACGTAGAGTAATACCTAATTCATCCAGAAGCTCAGGCTCGGCTTTTGTTACACCTTTAACTAGTCGGCTAAAAGAGTCTGTAACATCTCTTCCTAATATTTTTGATAAGTTTCCAGCGCCTGCAGCAAGTTCTTCTATTTGTCCTGCGCCTAGACCTGAAGCGATACCTATAGAGGCAGATTCTGAAGCAGATTGGAAGTCTAGCATGGCACCTGATGCAGTCTGTATATTAGCGGTAAGAGTTTTCATACCAACACCCGTGGCACCAGTAAAAGCAACTTGAGATTCTTGCATTACACGAAAGTCTGCTGCTTTCTTTAAGAAAGCAAAGGCAGCAGTAATAGCAAATACATTAGCAGCAAGTACTGCATACGCTGGCACCAAAGTACCCGTCATGCCTTGTGCCATTTTTGAAAAGTTTTTGGTAGAGTTGGAAGACTGCTTAGATAAACCTTTTAGATTTCGATCAGCATTTTTAGCCCCTTGCCCAGTTTTCTTACTAGCAACTCCTACGTCATCCAAAGCAAGACCTAACTTTTTGGCACTAACAGCGACTCTTTGCATAGAGCCTCCATCAGAGGTTTGAATATCAATATATACTGTATCTTTCTTTGCCATTAGCCTCTTACATTATGGGCGTACGTCTTACCGTCCCCTTGCTGACGTTTCCTATCAGCAGCTTTACGTTTCCTTTCCTGATCTCGTGCTCTATCTACTACTACTATACCTTCGTACATTTTCATAAAATAAAGTACTACTTTTTGGTCTTCTATCTCGAATACGTTAAATAAATCTTGTACTTGCGACCAGTCCTTCCCCATGTATGAACCTGACATACCTTCCCAAACATCAGATAGGTAGCTATATACAAAAAATGCCACTTGAACCTCCGCAGGAAATGCAGATGCTTCAAGTGGCATTCTTTCGGGGTCTGGTTCTTCACCTAGCTGGGCGCATATCAGTAAGTACTTATCAACATCAATAGATGCTGTTTCGTTTACATACCGCTCAAGTAACTCTTGTACTTCAGCTACTTGTTCCCAGTAAAATTTTCTAAGTCACCAACTGTTTCAGTTACCCAAGTGTCAAAGTCTGCTGCATTTTTCATCAGTAGCTCTGAGTTGTCTCTAGTCCAAGGTAACTCGTCCTCAGAATCGAAGGCAGATACGTCCACCAAAAGAAGCTCTTCCAGGTAGCGATATTTTAGCCCTTTCCATCCTTTTATTACTGCTTTACAATACTCAACAAGGAACTTATCCTCATCTAACTCTTCCTCAAGCTGCCTAGTCTTCTTATTCCATTTGTTAGATAAGCAACGTTTTCGTAGTTTAACTAACTCTTCTCGCGCCAAGTAGCATAAATCTACTGACATGCCTTCAAAGCCGGGGAAGTCACAAGAGACTGTCTTGCTTGGAGTCATTAGACTCGCTAACGATACTGGTTCTTTCTTTTCTGTAGCGGTTGTTGTCATTTGGTATTCCTTATTTAGAAATTAAATTATACGGTATAAGAGACTGAATGTCAAGAATTATTTTTGTAGGGTGGTAAAGTAAAGGGGCCGAAGCCCCTCACTCATTAAGAGTACGTAGCAGGGGCGAAATAAACAATATCTGTTATTTCGTTTGCTGTACCAAAGTCTGCGGGCAATGCGTGGAAGTTACTCTCTAGAGAAATTACGTCATCAACTGAGTGAGACGGTACTTCAAAGTGAACTTTAGGCATTGTTATTACTACGGAAGGAGTACCAGCCTGCGCCGAACCACCAATCTTCAATTTTACTGTAAATTGGTTTACGACCTGGGACATGGCAGCGGTAGAGGACAAATCGTTATAGAATTGCCTAGACGTACCAGAAGTAGAATCCGA
>Ga0307994_1001431_pt1 | contig 14355 bp, 10 predicted proteins | sample EllFjometagen261_FD_203171 | JGI IMG/M metagenome (GOLD analysis project Ga0307994, IMG submission 203171) | Marine microbial communities from Ellis Fjord, Antarctic Ocean - #261 | ecosystem: Environmental > Aquatic > Marine > Unclassified | place: Southern Ocean | collected 2014-11-02 | reverse complement strand
ATTAACCTTGATTTAGAAGACTTTATGCAAAAGGTCAACTCTGATCTCGTTGGTAAAGTAGTCAATATCGCCAGTCGCAGCGCTGGGTTTTTGGTCAAAAAGTATGATGGTATGCTGACAGACGTCTGTGCTGAGCCAAGCCTATTAGAAGACATCACCAATACGGGCGATGAGATTGCTGCGGCTTATGAAAACCGTGAATTTTCTCGTGCCATGCGCCTGATTATGCAGTGTGCTGATAAAGCCAATGAATACATCGATGACAAAAAACCGTGGGCGCTTGCCAAGGTTGAAGGCGCAGAGCAAGAAGTTCAAGATATCTGCTCTGTGGCAATCAATATCTTCCGTCAATTGATGGTATATCTTGCGCCTGTATTACCTGAGCTGACTGCCAATGCTAAAGAATTCTTGAACATTGATGATTTAAGTTTTGCCAGCCGTAATGAGTGGTTGCTTGGTCATCAAATTAATAAGTTTAAACCACTGATGCAGCGTATTGAAGAAAAAGATATTGCAGCGATGGTTGAAGATTCTAAAGCCTCATTGACACAAGTAGGTGCACCTACCGCTAGCCAAGACGATAAAGCAGCAGCAAAAAATACCTCGCCTGCAGCAATGCCAAGCAGTACCGAACAAGCAGACTATATCGGTATCGAGGACTTTGCCAAAGTCGAGATGAAAGTCGCTCATGTTATCGCTTGCAACCATGTCGAAGGCGCGGACAAACTGCTTCAGTTCACACTAGATGTTGGTGAAGCACAACCTCGCAACGTCTTTAGCGGTATTCGAAAATTCTATGAGCCTGAGCAATTACAAGGTAAAAAGGTTATTTGCGTGACCAATTTGGCACCGCGTAAGATGAAATTTGGCATATCGGAAGGCATGATATTGTCGTCAGGCGACCCGAAAACAGGTCTGGTGGTAATTACCTTACCTGATGAAGCCGTTATCGGTGATTCACTGGCTTAAAAACGTTAAGTTAATTAAGTAGTAATAAAAGAGCAAAACAAAAAACGGTCTAAATAGACCGTTTTTTATGTTAAAAAGAATAGAAAGTAAGCTTGCTGTTTATCTGGTCAAAATATCAATGATCTGCAACGTATCATTAACGACCGTCACAATTTTATTTTCTGGCGTGCGAATACGAACATAGCGGTCATCATAACGGTCTAAAATTACCGAACGATCATAAATATCTCTATCAATGTTGCCGACTACTCTGTAACCGTATTGATCGAGATCACGCTTGAATGAGGCGTTAGAGTTAGCATGACGATAAGCATTAATGTTAGGCTGGGCATTGCTGCTATAACCATTTTTAAATTTATATTTTTCTGACTGATGCTGCTTGAGCTGTACTTGTTCATGCTTATCTTTACCGACATACGCAGATTTGCCCTTGCCATGATTATTACCGTGACCCTCTTTTGCCATAGCAGGTAAGGAAATCAATGAGATCGCTGTAATGCCAGCGATGGTTAATAACTTAAGATTAGTAGTGTTCATAATGTCATCCTTAAAATATTCATTTGAAAAAGATTAAGTAGATGGTAGAGTCTGTTGAACATTCACTAATGTCAGCATGATTGATAATGATATGGATTTCAGACTCACTGTAACTTTCGTATAGAAATTAGCTTACATTCATTATAAAGTGCGTTTGTAATCGCTGAATTGCTGGTTTGTGCGTTTTTTAAGCAGAGTTTTGCCGAATAAAGATGATTTTGCCAAATAAAACAGTCAATACTTGCTTTAATAACACTGGTGACGAATACGCTTTAATTTTTTATTGCGATAAGTTACATTACTGTCATAATATGAACATAATGATCAATGGATTGATTACTTTGATGTTAGCCCGTTATCTCAGCATTCACATAACATTGACTCGGGTAACCTGCACTTTCTAACCTACGAGCCACTATAAAATGATTTTTGCTACTACTTTACGCTTTAGCCTACTTGGTGCTGCGATGAGCGCCGCGCTTGGATTATCAGCCTGCTCTAAACCTGCAGACACTACAACGACTACCGATGACAGTACCACTACTGCTCAAAAACCTGCCAAAACATTGGCAATTACTCAAATCGTTGAGCATCCCTCATTGGATGATATGCGTCGCGGCATTATTGATGAGTTGGCGGATAACGGTTATGTCGAAGGTCAAAATCTAAAGGTTAATTTTCAAAGTGCGCAAGGCAATACGGCAACCGCAGGACAAATTGCCAAGCAGTTCGTCGGCGACAATCCTGATGCCATCGTTGCTATCTCAACCCCATCGGCACAATCTATCGTATCTGCAACCACGACCATACCAATTATATATACCGCCGTCTCAGACCCACTGGGTGCCAAATTGATCACTGCAGATGGTAAACCTTTTCAAAGCAATTTGACCGGACTCTCAAGCCAATTACCATTAGAGCCACAGCTAGATTTGCTCCAAAAAATCAAGCCTGACCTCAAAACCATTGGCTATGTATACAGTCCTGGTGAAGCCAACTCGGTATCATTGCGTGATGCGCTTAAAAAAGCGCTGCCGGCACGTGGCTTATCATTACTAGATATTCCAGCCAACCGTCCAACAGATATCGGTATGGCGACACGTAGCTTACAGGGTCGCGCGGATATTATTTATACCTCGTTTGACAATAATGTTGCCTCAGCCTTTGAAGCCATGGCACAAGCTGCCAATGAGCTAAAACTGCCTATTGTTGCCTCTGATGAATTCAGTGTCCAACGCGGTGCCACAGCAGCACTTGGTGTCAATGATTATGACTTTGGTCGTACGACAGGTAAGATGGTTTATCGCATTTTAAATGGTGAAGCGGTCAGTACCGTTAAGCCTGAAGTCATGAACGAATTGACACTCTACGTCAGCCCTAAACATGCTAAAACGCAAGGTGTAGTACTGTCAGATGAGCTGTTGAAAAATGCTATTAATGTCGATGAAAAAGCAAAAACTGCCAGCAAATGATTGCTGGTAGATAAGAGTGAATACGCAGTAGATAGCTTATAATTTATAACAAACACTGTTTATAACCGCAGTACGTAAGATCTTCTATTTATCTTTTATATAATGTACGGACACATTATTATTTTCAGGAGTAAGACCCATGTTGTATCAGAATCGTTTTGCCAAAGCTCTTTTATGGGGCGGTATATGTACCGCTATTTTGACTGGTTGTAATCAGCCAGCTAAAGAAGGTACCGCGACTGATGGTACTGCGGGCACCGATACCACAACAGAAATGAAAACGGTGGCTATTACCGCTATCGTTGAGCATCCAGCACTTGATGCTGTACGTAAAGGCGTAATCGATGAGCTAAACGATGCCGGCTTTAAAGATGGTGAAAACCTGAAAGTTAACTTTCAAAGTGCTCAAGGTAATACTGCTACTGCTGGTCAGATTGCCAAGCAATTCGTCGCCGACAATTCAGACGTTATCATTGCTATTGGTACGCCATCGGCTCAGTCAGTCGCTGCTGCAACCAGCAGTATCCCGTTAGTGTTTTCAGCAGTTACTGATCCGGTTGAAGCCAAACTGGTCTCAAAACTTGATGGTTCTGGCACCAACGTCACTGGTGGTTCTGATGCGCTTCCTTATGAGCCACAGATCGACTTGATGCGCCAAATTATTCCTAGTCTCAAAAACGTCGGCTACGTCTATAGCCCAGGTGAAGTCAACTCAACGATTATCCTAAAAAATCTAAAAGAAAAACTGACGCCACTTGGCATTAAAGTACATGAAGCTCCTGCCCAGCGTAGTACTGATATTGCAATGGCAGCACGTAGCCTAGAAGGTAAGGTCGATATGATCTACACCTCAACGGATAATAACGTGGTTTCAGCTTATGAGTCACTATATCAAGCCGCTAAAGAAAGTAAGATTCCGTTAATTGCTTCGGATACCAGCTCAGTTGAGCGCGGTGCCATCGCAGCATTGGGCGTCAACTACTATGATCTTGGTCGTGAAACTGGCAAAATCGTTGTACGTATCCTAAATGGTGAAAAAGCAGGCGCAATTCCCGTATACACGCCAAAAGTTCTTGACTTATATGTCAGCCCAAAACATGCTAAAGAGCAAGGCATCACCTTACCACAAGCGGTTATTGATAAAGCAAAAGAAGTGGTAGAGTAACTGCCTTTTACCTAATCAGTATAAAACAAACAGTAGATGATAATGTTGATTGCGCAAGCTGTCATTATCGTCTACATTAGCTTTACCTTGCTATTTATTGGTACGAATTATTGCTACAAACAAAACCCAGCTATGTGTCAGTAGGCTGGGCTTGTTGTTTAAAGGCTTTCAATAAGCAAAGATTATGATCATTTATGACAGTGATCGGTTGCGCTTTACCCTAGCTGCAGATTATACAATCTGTTAAATTCACCGCCTAAGTGTTTGGCTTATAGATGATGCTGATATATACCACTCATCTCAACCTCATGGTTCTCTAAACACTTGGTTATGACTTACTGATCTCTTATGTCTTTAATTGCTTTTTTTGGTGCACTTGAAAGTGGTCTGATTTATGGCCTAGTGGCGCTTGGCGTCCTTATTTCATTTCGTACCCTCGACTTCCCTGATTTGACCGCTGACGGCAGTTTTCCATTAGGTGGTGCGGTCGCTGGCATCTCTATCATCGCTGGTGTCAATCCATGGCTTGCTTGCGCCTTTGGTATGCTAGCCGGCTCAATTGCCGGTATCGTCACTGCTTGGTTGCACGTTAAGCTTGGCATATTACAGCTCCTTGCCAGTATCTTGGTGATGGTTGCGCTCTATTCTATCAACCTACGTATTATGGGTGCACCAAACTTGCCGCTGTTGGGTGAAACGACTGTCTTTAGTACCTTGGTCCATGATGGCAATGGCTATTGGATGCGCTGTCTGATCATTGGTATTGTCGTACTACTGGCCATGTTATTTTTAAATTGGTTTTATAGTACCGAAACCGGTCTCTCTATGCGGGCAACAGGCTCTAACCTACGCATGGCGCAAGCGCAAGGCATCAATACCTCATGGATGACCATCATTGGTATGGCAATCTCTAACGGTTTGATTGCATTAGCTGGCGCGCTTTTTGTCCAGACCCAAGGTGGCGCAGATATCTCGATCGGTATCGGTACCATTGTTATTGGTCTAGCAGCGGTCATCATTGGTGAGACTATTATTCCGGCTAAGCGCATTTGGCTGATTACCTTTGCTGTGGTCGTCGGTGCGGTACTGTACAAGCTGTTTATTCAAGTGGCACTATCAAGCGATACGCTACGTAGTATTGGCTTTGGTCCGCAAGATTTGAACTTGATTACAGCGCTACTCGTAGTATTGGCATTGGTATTGCCAAAAGCTAAAAATAAATTCTTAAGTCGTAAAGTTCGGGCTTAATGTCAATGTGCACCCATAAGGAATCATAATTATGATGCAAGCTACAGATTTGCGGTTGACCTTTAATCCTGGAACGCCCATTGAAAACCCTGCCCTACGTGGTATCGATTTAAATATCGCTGATGGTGAATTTGTCACTGTCATCGGTACCAATGGCGCGGGCAAATCGACCTTTTTAAACGCGGTCAGTGGTACCACTCGCGTCGATAGTGGCTCAATCTTACTAAATGGCATTGATGTCACCAAAAAGACCGCGCACCAGCGTGCTCATTGGGTGGCTCGTGTATTTCAAGACCCAATGGCGGGAACTTGTGAAGCGTTAACGATTGAAGAAAACATGGCGCTTGCCTATAAACGCGGTGGCAAACGTGGTTTAAACTTTGCTCTAAACCAAAATAACCGTGACTTATTTCGCGAAAAATTGTCGGTCTTAAAACTTGGCTTAGAAAATCGTTTGACTGACCGCATGGGTCTGTTATCCGGTGGTCAGCGCCAAGCGGTTAGCCTATTGATGGCATCATTGCAGCCGTCTAAGATTCTACTACTTGATGAGCATACGGCGGCGCTTGATCCTAAAACTGCCGCTTTTGTGTTAGAGCTAACAGATAAAATTGTCACTGATAATCAGCTTACCACCATGATGGTCACGCACTCGATGCAGCAAGCGCTCGCTCATGGCACGCGTACCGTGATGCTACATCAAGGTCAAGTGGTATTAGATGTGGCTGGTGATAAACGTCAAGGCATGACTGTGCATGATCTACTCGATATGTTTGAGCAAACGCGCGGCGAGAAAGTTGATGATGACAGCTTAATATTAAGCTAACCGATAACACGTATTTCTTTGAATATAAATAAAAAACGCCTACTTAATCGTAGGCGTTTTTTGCTTTTGGTTTACGATAAAAATAATAGCTGATCGTTATTCCCAATTGAGAATCTAACGTCACTATAGTCAACATACCCTAAAAACGCTACGGTAATGCTGGTACAAATTTTTTGCAGCCTCTGTCTACGTAGGTACAGCAAGCAAGAAAAATTGATACCAGCAGTACATAATATGCCGATATTACTTTTCATTGACTATATCTTTTGAATCAGCTCGCTTTTTATATACCAAAGCCCTCTACTCATCAGCCACGCCTGATTTGCTTTGAGGTTTTTGTTATTGATAAGTAATGATATCGCCACTTTGCCACTAGCCATTATATAGTAAGCGTTTATACATCTGCTCTTAGTAAAATGACCGTTATCTATCAGCACTCGCCTATAAGGTTTATCATGCGCAAAATTCCTGTTTATATACACCCTGCAGCGGGCTGGCCTGCACTGATTGCCTCTACGCGTACCTTAATGGATTACAAGGCTTTTTTGCGCGGCAGTATCAGCGTCTTACATAGCAATCAGCCAAAGGACGGCTTTGATTGTCCGGGCTGCGCATGGCCGGATCACAAGTCAAATAAGGCCATAGATGTCTGTGAAAACGGTATCAAAGTCATCGCCAGTGAAACGATGAACAGACGAGCAGACGCGGCTTTTTTTGCTAATAATACAGTCACAGCGCTACAAGGCTGGTCAGGCTATGAGCTTGAACACAGTGGACGCTTATCAGAACCACTCTATTATGATGCTACTCAAGACCGCTATCTGCCGATTTCTTGGGAAGCGGCTTATGAGATTATCGCTGACCAATTAAAACAGCTTGATTCGCCAGATGAAGCACTGTTTTATACCTCAGGACGGGTAACCAACGAACCTGCTTTTATGTTTCAACTATTTGTGCGCTGTTTTGGCACCAATAACTTGCCTGATTGCTCAAACATGTGTCATGAGCCAACGTCAGTGATGCTAGGTAAGCAGCTAGGCATCGGCAAAGCAACCATAATATTGGAAGATTTTGAGCAGGCTAAGCTGATCTTATTGTTTGGGCAAAATCCTGCAACCAATCACCCACGTATGCTTGAAATGCTCGCCCATGCCCATAAGCAAGGCTGCCGCATTGTCTCTATCAACCCCATGCGCGAACAGGGTCTAAGCAAGTTTAGAAACCCACAAAAACCCTCCCATATGGCAGCAGGTCAAAGTGATGAGATGGTCGATGAGGTTATCCAAATACAAATCGGTGGCGATGCGGCTTTATTAACCGGCATGGCTAAATGGCTCACCAAAAACGGTAAAATGAACAGTGGTTTTATTGAGCAGCATACCTCAGGCTATGACGCTCTGGATGCTTGGTTACGTCAGCAATCTTGGACGGATGTAGAGCTTGGCTGTGGCATTAGTAAAGCAGAGATTATTATGCTCGCAAAGTTGGTTGCTGAGAGTCCAGCAACGATTTGCACATGGGGCATGGGCATCACTCAGCATGTACAAGGCGAGGATAATGTTGCCATGATTACTAACTTGCTATTGTTGATGGGTATGATTGGTATTGATGGTGCAGGCGCATCGCCTGTACGTGGACACTCAAACGTGCAGGGTGATCGTACCATGGGTATTCATGAACGCCCTAAGCAGAGCTTGCTTGATAGTCTTGAGCGCGTTTTTAAGCAGCCGATGCCACAAGAAGATGGTCTTGATGTCATCGCCGGTGCAAAGGCACTAATAAAAGGCGGCATCAAAGCCTTTGTTAGTATGGGTGGCAACTATGCGGTTGCCGCGCCAGATAAAAGTGCGATTCAAGCGGCGCTGACTACTACCCAGTTAAATGTCTTTGTCGCAACCAAGCTTAACGAAACCATGCTATATCCTGGTAAAAACAACCTTATCCTGCCTTGCATCGGTCGTACCGAGCGCCTCATCACTGATAAAGGTGAGCAGTTTGCCACCATTGAGGACTCAATGTGTCAAGTTGTGGCGACCAGAGGACGCCTTGAGCCTATCAGTAACACGCTAAAATCCGAAGCGCAAATCGTTGCAGATATGGCAACTCATGTACTTGGATCTGAATCCTCAATCCCTTGGCAAGCGATGAGTACGGATTTTGATGTTATTCGTGATTATATTGCGCAAGCGATTGAAGGATTTGAGGATTTTAATCAGCGTATTCGTGCCGCTGAGCGTGGTTTTCATCTGTATCATTCGGCGCGCCATCGGGTATGGAATACCGAGAGTGGCAAAGCACAGTTTGAAGTGCCGAAATACCCGATTACCTACGTTGCCACGCAAATGGCACAAACGACATCCGATTATCAAAATAATTCAGTAAACAATCAAACCTTTGATATGAACCAGTCTGCTGAGCAAAACGTCTGGCAACTAACCAGTGTCCGTAGTCATGACCAATTTAACACCATGATATTCGGCTTCCAAGATCGCTACCGACAGACTGATCGTCGTGATGTGCTCTTTATGCATCCAGATGAAATCAGTCGCTTAGGTTGGCAAAAAGGCGATCAAATCATGGTATCGCGCCAAGACAGTCAAAATGCTGAGCGCACGTTAGGACCTTTGATACTGACAGAGATGGATATTGCAGCGAATGCAGTGGCAACCTATTATCCTGAATGTAATGACCTCCTTGATTTGGACAGTCATGCGCCGGAATCCAGAACACCTGCTTATAAGTCTGTTACCGTGGTATTGAAGTGTCTTGAACAAAGCAGTATGGCAACTGCCGTATGATGGATGTCTCGGCACTAGAACTTTTATTTTATTAATAACACAGGCTAACAAGCACTCACAATGGCAAACAAACTTCACTTGGCTGCAGAAGATATCTTTAAGAAAGATGCGCCATTATCACGGCTACATGTGGCATATAAACACAGCTATGCATCAGATACATTTTTAGATGCTGCTAAGAATGCGCCGCTGGATATTGATACCAAGTCAGGAATGTTGGCTGTTGAGGCAGCTGTAGCCATTGTGATTAATGGCATTCATTACGCTGTCTTGATGGCAAGTCCTTATCAGCTCGAATACCTTGCCATCGGCTTTTTATATAGTGAAGGATTGATTCAGCATAGTCATGAATTACTAGATTGGGATATTACTCAATTAACAGACGATGAAAGTTATCAAGACTTTACTCCTGATTCTTTCATTCAAAATTCTTCTAATAAAGACTTTCTTAATTCTAATGTGACTGATGAGCTTATAAGCTTGGATCAGCTCTCAGAGCAGCTGCAAGACTATGATATATACGTGGTCGAGCTAGTCTTAAACCAGCGCTGTCATCAGCGTATTCAAGCGCAAAAACGCCAACTGGCAGGACGCACAGGATGCGGTATGTGCGGCATAACGGGTTTAACGCAAGCACTACCCGATCTAAGTAAATATCAGATAAACAAGCTATTGCTTAGTAGAGCGATGCCTAGTCTTGACGATTTACTGAGTATACAGGCGCAAATCAATGCAGCCCAGCATACCCATCAGCTCACAGGCGCTGTCCATGCTGCTGCAACCCTATACGAGCAGCAGCTGTACCTATTTGAGGACGTGGGGCGCCATAACGCCCTTGATAAGCTCATAGGATGGCAGTTGCATCATAAGGTAGAGGTTGACTATGTGCTAATGACTTCGCGTTTATCGATTGAGCTGGTACAAAAATCCATTCGTAGTCGTATACCTTGGCTGATTGGTATGTCTGCACCGACCAGTACCGCGGTACGTGTTGCCGAGCGTTATGGCTTAGGCCTAGCAGGATTTTTACGTGATAACCGCGTGACTTACTACGCAGGTTATGCCGACTCTTAAAATACATAGACCCTCTTCTACTCTAATGTTTGAACACATTCTTTGTCTAACCACCTCCATCAAACTTTGTTTTTTAATATCTTCCTCATCTGTCGAACAGACTTTTCAATGATCAAATTTATATATCATTATTTATAATAATTAACCATAAAATTTGTGGTTGGTAACAGAATAGGTTAGTCTTAAGGCACAAACATGTTACTAATATTTAACATTACTGTAGTTTTAATTATCAATGCTACGTATGTCAGGTTAAATGCTTAGACATTTATCACCTGGCATCACGATTACGGATTATGTGTATTAGACCATAGATTGAGTAAAACAATACTCGATCCATGGTTATATATATCTGATACACGCTATCTAAACCTAGCATAAGTCAAGCAGTTGCGACTTACCGCTCATCCGTATTATTGCTATAGATGCTTGTACAAGCCTTTATCAGCAGCCAGCTATATCACGTATGCATCATTCGTAGCGTAATGGTTCAGCCATTTACAGACGCATATCGAGCGTTGTCCCTATGATTTTTGACATATCCTTCATAATTTATGATGAAGTCATATAGAGGCAAAAGCCATCCGCTTTCGATTTTTTTTGTGACGGTTCATCTCGTTGCGTGCTACCGATAATTGACCTATAGGCTGAATAGGTCGTTTTTGCATACCTGATAGTCTGGGAGAATACGTTTTAATCTACATTTTACTTATAACAATTGCGAGGTAGGAATTTGAAAACTGAGTCATTGTTCCAATTTTCAGCATTAACCATCATTTTGCTATTACTGGCATTTTATGGTGGTACTTATCTGCTGTCTTTATTAATAAAAAAAGATAAGGAGACGACCTCAGGTTTTATGGTCGCCGGTCACAACGTCGGTTTTGGTATGGGCGCTGCCAGTATGACCGCTACTTGGATCTGGGCAGCGTCATTTTATGCAGCTGCCACGTCCGGCTATAAATATGGCGTCTCAGGACCGTTACATTATGGTTTTTGGGGTGCCTTGATGATTTTATTCATCTACCCTTTTGGGATGCGATTTCGTGAACTTGCCCCTAATGGACATACCTTGGGTGAACTTATTCACGCCCGCCATGGCTCATCAAGCCAATTAATTTTAGCCATATCTAACCTTATGGGCAGCTTAATTAGCTTGATGGTCAATTTCACCGCTGCTGGCGCATTGGTATCAGTATTATCACCTTTGTCATTCCAAACAGGGGTGATTATCGCTGGCGTCGGAGTGCTAAGCTATACCTTAACTTCTGGATTTCGTGCTTCAGTGTTCACCGATTTTGCCCAATTGGTCGCGTTAATGGCGATTGGTGTCATTATTATCCCAGCGGTACTGTTTTCGATGGGTGGTCCTTCCGTCATGGTCAGTGGGCTTTCAAATCTAACCTTGCAGCAACAAGACTTCTTTTCATCTGAAGCCTTTTTTCAGCAAGGTGCGCCCTATTTTGTCGCAGTATTGGCTTATGCTATTGGCAATCAAACCATTACCCAGCGTCTATTTGCCATTGATAAAAGCAAAATTAAAGCAACCTTTATTACTGCTACTGTCGGCTATGCCGGTATTGTAATTGGTCTCGGCATGATTGGACTTATGGCATTAACCATAGGTATTGAGCCGCTCAATGGCAATATGAATAATTTGATTCCGCAAATGGTCAGCACGTATCTACATCCGGTATTCATCGCCTTATTCTTTATCTTGGTTATTGGTGCACTGTCCTCAACAGCTGATTCAGATTTATCAGCACTATCTACCATTATGATGGCTGACATTTATGGCAAGAATATTGCCAAAAAAAGCGGCGTAAACCCAAAAACCATGATGCTTGTCGGTCGCGGAACCATGATTGTCGCTACGGCAGCAGGATTGATTTTTGCCAGCTTTAAGCTTGATATTCTCGTGATGCTGGTTTTCGTCGGTGCGTTATGGGGTGCGATTGTATTCCCAGTGATTGCCAGTGTGTTCTGGAATCGCGTGACGAACACTGCCTTTACTTCAGCCGTCATCGTCGGATTATTATTATTCTGTACCGCTCGCTTTGAGCTCATCCCTATCATTGGCGTTACGGCGCTGTTTTTTGAAGTATTGGCAAGCGTTGGTGCTGCTGTGGTAATTGGACTCATGGTATTTGGCTTTTTAGGTCGAAAAATGGCTGTGACAGCTGCTGCCCTTACACTGATACTGATGCTGATATTTGCCACTGGTTTCTTACGTCAATATATGGTGCTGCTTGCATCACTGACCGCTTATGGTGCCAGTGCAATCGTCTGCATCATTATCAGCCTCATGAGCAACGAGCATTTTGACTTTGATCTTATTAAACAGCGCGTTGGCGACTATGACCATAAACCCAACATACCGCCGACCACCAACGTTCAAAACTAGATTTATATCTTATCGACGTTTTGATGAATTTTTTAATGGCTTGATGTATTCATCATTCATTTTTAATACCTAAAATAAAGGAGTTAATATGGAAACCACGTTTTTTTATGGGCTTTATATCTTAATCTGGCCAGCAATCACGCTGGGTGTACTGATACTTATTTGCACTGCGACCTATAGAGATGTAAAAAAGGCCGTAGATAACAATAAAAGTATCGTTTAGAGACTTAATTAAGGATAGGATTTATCGTGATATGACGCTAAATACGCCTAACCTGATAAATAATCGGTCTTTATATCAAAAAGGGCTTGTAATTTAAATTATATTTGCTAATATAGGCGTCCTTGATTGGCTGGGTGGCAGAGTGGTCATGCAGCGGACTGCAACTCCGTTAACGCCGGTTCGATTCCGACCTCAGCCTCCAATTATTTAGGTTAAAAATTTATTAGGATTTATATTAATTTTAGCTTGCTTTATTAATGTAAATGCTTATAATAGCGACCACTATCTAACAAGTAGAAAGCTTACTTATTAGATAATACAAGTTTTGCCCGGGTGGTGAAATTGGTAGACACAAGGGATTTAAAATCCCTCGCTAGTAATAGCGTGCCGGTTCAAGTCCGGCTCCGGGTACCATTATATTGAAAGGCTTCCAAGAAATTGGAAGCCTTTTTCTTATTGTATATTATTAACTTTCTGTAGCTACCTCTTACCTCTACTATCAGCAGATTATGCTGTAATTCTAATGAGAAATTCAGGCATAAAAGCCACCAAGCGCTTTAATAATATCGTATTCTCTATCGTTACGTGTTCTATGAATAGACATAGATTATATCCTCTAAATTATTAATCGATTGAAATAGCATCACTTTATTTATTTAGAAAGTACTAGCTAATGATAGCCGTTAGATAACACAAAGCCTTATTCAACCTGCTTGTTTCATACAAGTTTTTTAGCTACAGTTAAAATTCTTATATTAAATAATGACGATGAACCGTCAAATAAAAACAATCTTTCATAAACTGGAGTACATTATGGAGCTAAAGCTGAATGAGCTCTCCGATAAAAACAATTTAAATAGTCATCATGGCGAACATATTATCCTGCGTCTGACTTATGTTAGCCGCTATAACACCGAAAATTCAAATATCGAAGTAGCACGTATTCTTGAGCAGGCGCAGCGTAATAATGAGCGCAATGGTATTACTGGTGCATTAGTAATTAATGAAAACTATTTTCTCCAAGTTATTGAGGGCGCAAGACCAGTTATTAACAATTTGTTAAAAAAATTGATTGAGGATAAGCGACATTTTTCTTTACAAATTATTGAGTGCCGTGAAATTGAGGAACGGCATTGGAATAAATGGTCAATGAAATATTTAACGGCTAATGATCAGGATAAAGAGTATGTTCTGAAATACTCAGCCAGCAATGAATTTAATCCTTACCTAATGAATACTTCTCAAATTACTATGTTTATAGACAAGTTATCAGAACTCCAAGAGCGACAAGAAAAACGCGAGTCTAAGATGAAAAAATCTTAGTTTTTGACCAGACGATTAGAATGAGTATATTTTATAGGGTAAGAACAACTTAATCGTCTAATGTATAGGACGCTATACCTCTATATACCTGAAAAATGCCCAAAATAAAGGGCTAACAGTCTATGACGGTCAGCCCTTTATCGTTGTTTGGTGGAGATGGCGGAAAACAAACTATTAATATAAGTTAATGATTTTTATATAATTAATTTATTAAAAATAAGACAATACCAACCATAATACCAACAATCGATTTTTATTATTTAATATAATAAAGACTAGATCTGAGTTTTATTTACCGTATAAGTCTAAAATACGA
>Ga0307994_1001430_pt1 | contig 14369 bp, 13 predicted proteins | sample EllFjometagen261_FD_203171 | JGI IMG/M metagenome (GOLD analysis project Ga0307994, IMG submission 203171) | Marine microbial communities from Ellis Fjord, Antarctic Ocean - #261 | ecosystem: Environmental > Aquatic > Marine > Unclassified | place: Southern Ocean | collected 2014-11-02 | reverse complement strand
GATCTAAAATCCGCCCTATAAAAAACAGCAGGCCTGCTGAAACCAAAAAACTAATAATAAGTGAATCGAAGAAAATTACCCCAATCAAGGTAAACAGACCCAATAAAATGGTGGTGACCGGAATGGTTAAAATAGATATCCACTGCTTGTGGCCTTTTAGCTCGCTGATGATGGCATTGACATCAAAGTAGTTCACATCGACAGCCGCTAAGCGAGCAAGCATCTCTTCGGCTTTTAGAACGGGCTGTTTTTCAGTGGGTTCGTTACTCATCGTGGTTGCAAATGCTCTCTGGTTTTGATGGGTCTAAATAAAATAGACAAAACTTGATGGTTATTTTTCATGGCTTTGTCAGAAAGTTAACAAACTTTTTTCTGTTATATGTTCTTATTTTTCTTAACTTTGGGCTTGCAATTTTGTGTGCAGTCAAAGGTATGTCGTTGTTTGGTATCTATGCAATAAGCAGTAAGCTTGCCACCCCATAAACATCCGGTGTCGGTTGCATGAATTGAGTACGCATCCATTGCCCCTAAGGTTGACCAGTGCCCAAAAAATATTTCATGGGTTTTATTTTTTCGATTGTTGTGAACAAACCAGGGTTGAAAAGCCTCTTGACCTTGGGTGCTGTCGGGAGCCGACTTTAATTTAAACTCTAATTTACCACGGTTGTCACAATATCGCATACGAACAAACGCATTCACAATGTAACGAATGCGACCCCAGCCGGTTAAGCTTTCATTCCACTCATCGGGTTCGCTGCCAAATAGGTTCTGGGTTATAAAGTCTCGCCAATCTGCGGATTGTAAGTGCGGTTCAACTTCTTTTGCATAGGCTTGTGCCTCAAGAATCGTCCACTGAGGTGGAATCCCAGCGTGCACCATCACCGCATCGTAAACGGGGTGGCTTATCATTAAGGGTTGGTTACGAAGCCAGTCCATTAATTCACCCACATCATCGGCGTCTAAGATTTTTTTTAAGGTGTCTGATTTAGAACGAAACTTTTCTAAACCGGCATAGCTCGCCAAAAGATGAAAGTCGTGGTTACCCAAAACAATCGCCCCCCGACCTTTTTCTTGTAGGTCTTTAACAAACCTTAAACACTCCAGGGATTTAGGGCCACGATTCACAATATCGCCTACAAACCAAAGCTGATCTTGTTCGGGTTGATAGTCAAATTGTTTTAATAAACCTTGCAGCTCATCAAAACAGCCTTGTAAATCGCCAATGACATAGGTTGCCATAACTTAAATCCTTGGGGTGGTATTGTCTGTCATTAGGGTGTTCAACGGAACGTTATGGATTAAGCGTGGTGTATAAATTTGCCATTTCCACAAACTTTTCAACGGGCAAACTTTCAGCACGAGCAGTGGGGTTAACGCCACACGCTTCTATTTGCTCAGCATCCAGTAATCCTTTTAAGGTGTTACGTAATGTTTTGCGCTTTTGACTGAAGGCTTGTTTCACCAGTTTTGCAAACAATACTTCATCAAGGGCAATAAATGGTTTGGTTTGGTAAGGCACTAACCGCACAATCGCCGAATCCACTTTTGGGGGCGGATTAAAGTTTTCTGGCCCCACCACAAATAAATTTTCGGTTTGGCAAGCGTATTGAATCATGACGCTTAAACGGCCAAAGGTTCGGCTTCCAGGTTCGGCACAAATACGGTCTACCACCTCTTTTTGCAACATAAAGTGCATGTCTGATATGTGCGTGGCATACGTCAGCAGGTGAAACATGAGTGGACTAGAGATGTTGTACGGCAGGTTTCCAACAATGCGCAACATCTCACCTTCAAAATCGAGCAGGGTGGCGTAGTCAAATGATAAGGCATCGGTATGGTGCAAATTAAACGCAGGGTTGGATTCAAAGCGAGTGGTTAACGGTCTAATTAAATCGTTATCAATTTCGATTATGTCCATTTTTTTAACAGCGTCGAGCAAGGGCGCTGAAAGGGCGGCTTCACCCGGTCCAATTTCGACCATGTGGTCATCGGCTTTAGGACGAATAGAGGCGACAATTAATTGAATAATTCGTGGGTTGTTTAGAAAATTTTGCCCAAATTGTTTTTTATGCTTGTGTCCAGCCATGCTGATTATGTGCCCCACTTGTTGCGTTGATTATTGCGGTGATTTTGATTGTTTGTATGTTTATTGCGTATTAGCGTGAATCATTTGTAGGGCGACTTCGATTGCGTAGCGAAAACTACGATCATCCGCTTGGCCTGTTCCGGCTAAATCTAACGCGGTGCCGTGGTCAACCGAGGTACGCACAAACGGCAGACCCAACGTGATATTGACGGCATTTCCAAACCCCATGTGTTTTAAAACGGGGAGCCCTTGATCGTGATACATCGCTAAGACCGCATCGGCTTTTTCTAAGTATTTGGGGGTAAAAAGGGTGTCTGCGGGTAAAGGCCCACTCAAGTTCATGGTGTCTTTAAAGGCGTTTAAAACCGGATTAATGACATCAATCTCTTCACGTCCCATGTGACCATCTTCGCCGGCATGCGGGTTTAAGCCGGCCACTAAAATATGCGGGTTCGCTATGCCAAATTGTTCGATTAACGCGCGGTTTGTGATGGTAAGAATTTCTTTTAACAAAGGTTGGGTAATGGCATCGGGCACGTCTTTAAGGGGTAAGTGCGTGGTTGCTAAGGCCACACGCAATCCAGGCGTTGCCAACATCATCACCACTCGGTCGGTATCACTCTCTTCGGCTAATAACTCAGTGTGCCCACTAAATGGTAAGCCTGCTTCATTAATAATCCCTTTATGCACGGGGCCGGTAACCATGCCAGCAAATTCGTGATTTAAACAGCCATGAATCGCTCGTTTTAGCAGGGTAACAACCGATTGTGCATTGTGTTTATTGAGCCGACCCGGAATAACGTTTTCGGCAACGGGAATGTGCTCCAGAGTGAGTTCGCCAGCCAAGCTTGGTGTGGATGGCGAAGTGGCATCGTATTCTAGAAAGTTAACCTTGATGTTGAGTTGTTGTGCGCGCGCTTGAATAACGTCGCGGTCACCTAATACCACTAACTGAACAGGCCAGTTGCTGCTTGCCAACATTAATACTAAATCGGGGCCAATACCTGAAGGTTCACCCGAGGTGATGACTAAACGTGCCGTCATAAACGTTTCCTAATCTAAGAATAAGCACAGGCCTGTTCGTTTAAATTGAACAGGCCTGCTAAGTTGTAAAAAAGAGGGGTAAAAACCTAGTTATATACGAATATCAATAAACGCTTCATCTTTAAGGCGTCGTAACCAAATTTCAAAGGTCTCGTTGGCTTTACGCATACGAATCTCTTGAATGGCTTTTTGTTCAATATCGGCCTGATTTTCATCAAAGTCACGTTTGTCTTCTAAATAAAATAGCACCCAACCTTGATCCGTGGCGACTGGCGTAGCAATGCTATTGACCGTCATGCTGTCAAGGTTGCTGATTAATTCAGGCGGTAACTGATTGCTGGCTATCCAGCCTAAATCGCCTTTGCTGTTGACCTCTTTAGGTATGTCTGCAAATTTTTGTCCAAGCGCTTTAAAAGCCTCTACAGTTTGTGTGTTGTCTACAATGTCTTGGATGCTTGCTGGTAATACGGTCATGTTTTCAGCATCCCCGCTTAAAACAATAAAACGGTGCAGCTTAAATTGCTTAACCAGTTGACTCCTTTCATCAACACGATTCACCAACTTGATTAAGTGAAAGCCACTTGGGCTGGTAATGACTTGGCTAACTTCGCCAATGTCCAAGTCTTGCAAGGCTTCAGAAAAAAACGTAGGTAATTGTTCTTGTTGTAACCAGCCTAAGTCGCCACCTTGAAGGGCTTTACTGCCTTTAGAAAAACGCACCGCTAACTGGTCAAAGGCTTCGCCTGTTTGCAGACGTTTGGCAATACTGTCAATTTCGTTTCTGGCTTCTTGACGTTGTGCGGTGGTCGCGGATTCAGGTAGTGTAATTAAAATATGACGAAGACGGGTTTTGGTGTTGCTGCTGTCTAAACGACTGCGTTGTAGGTAGTTGTTAATCTCATCTTCGGTCACCATAGTGCGGCTAATGACCTCTTTTTGACGTAATTTTTGAATCAACAATTGTTGTTCAATATTTTCACGAAAGGCGGTAAAGCCACCTCTTTGATCGGCGTTTAGACGATTGCGCAATTCCAGTAAGCTGAGTTTGTTTTTAGTCGCAATTTGAGTAAGCTGTTCATTCACCTCTTCATCGGTAACGGATAAACCTAACTGTTCGGCGCGCTCTTTTTGTAATAGCTCTAAAATCAAAGCATCCAAAACTTTATCTTGGAGTTCGCGTACGTTGCTAACGGGAATGTTTTTGGCACGTAAATCCATGACAGTTTCACGGGTCTTTATGTCCAGTTCACTTTGCAAAATGATCTGATCATTAACAATGGCCGCCACGCGATCTAAGAGCTGTTCGGCAACACTGTTTGTCGAAACCAAAAGTAGGAGCGTTGTCGATAGAGAATAAAACAGTTTTTTTGCAATGCTTGTCATTATAAGACCTTAACTCACGCGCTAACACGCGTTAATGTGTGCCCATTTCTATGTTGTTAAAGACATAAAAAAAGGGTTAAAAATTCAGTTTACTGTCTAAGTAGTTTTGGAACGATTTACCGCTACTGCTTAAGCCTTTCAATTCAATTGAGATTTGAAAGCTGTAATTATACAGACCATTTTCCAATTGTGTTTCTTCTACTGATAATTCTCCTGCCCAACAACAATCGTCGTAACGAATAGCATTGACCATCTCATTACGAATATTATTGGTAAAGTCGTAATTCCAGTAGGTACCCGCTTGCCAATTATTATTAATTTTAAAGGTGGCACCCAACGCTAAGGTATCTTTTTCAGCAGGAAGATTGTTGTTGGTGAGGATATGGTTTAGCAATAATTTGGTGTTTTTGCTCGCGTTCCAGCGCAAACGACTGTTCGCGTTGATTAACGCTTTATCTTCTTGTGAATATTGGCTGGTAGACGAAAAGTAGACATTGTCTGCGGTGATGCCCAATTTTACAAAGTAATCGGACTGTTCCGTGATGATGGGGTCGGTATTGTTTAATGTGACCTCTCGATCTTGAAGATAGAGGATTTGACCAATTCCAGCTTCTAAAAGCGGTTTGCCTTGTTCGGTTAATAGTTTGCTGGTCAATGCGGTTGTTACTTGTTTGGTATCACCAATTCGGTCGTAACCACTAAAACGGTTAAAAGCAAAGAGGTTAGAGAAGTCTAAGCTTTTACTGCTGGTATCAAATAAAGGCACGTTAGACTGATTAACGTAAGGCACCAATAGATACTGCAGTTCCGGCTCTAAGGTTTGAATATAACGATGTCCTAAAAGATTGAGATTACGCTCAAAGGTCAAGCCTCCTCGCAGCGCATATTGCATTATGGTATTAGTGATGCTGTCTGTTTCAGCGCCACTGTTTGCGTTGCTACGGATGCCGTAGTTTAAGGTGTTAGCAATGACATTGGCTTTTAGGTAACCGTAAGACTTTCTTATCGCATAACTGAGCTCGGGCGCTAAGCGACTGCGTAGTGCTTCAGGCTTGGTTGAGTCGCTGACTGGAATATCAAATTCAGTGGCTTCAGCGGCCACATCAAATCTCAATTCGCCATAAGTTTGTTTGAATGATTGATTATAGTTTATTCCAATTTCTGGACGTTTTTCATAGTTGGTTGCGGCATCTCGCAGAGGTAAGTAGCCTAAGAACTGGGCATAAGCGTTCCAGTTTGTTTGTCGGTAGTCGGCTCTAACGTAACGTTGCAGGTTGCTCACGGTTTTATATTGTTCTTCAATCGGAATGTCCGCAAAAAAATTCTCATCGGATGTTTCATGCCACAAAATACTGCTGGTTAACCCCGGCGCCCAAACCTGATCCGCAATCAGTTTTGCGCGCCAACGTTGCTCGATGGTTTCCCCATATACGACCGAATCGCCGTCAATAAACGCTAAGCCATTTTCTGCGGTTTCGCTGTCATTTAAACCCGTTAAGGTAAAGGCCCCACGGTGGGTGACCGGGCCGATTTTTTCTAGATAACGAAATTCGTTTTCTAAAATAAGCCCTCGATTCTCAAGATAGATGGCGGTTAATGTGTCGTCGTAATTGGGGGCTAAATTAAAGTAGTACGGCTGTTTGTAGAAAAAACGAGACTGGTCGTCCGTTAACGATTTATAACCGCCAAATTCTGGAAACAGCAAGCCGCTTGCTCGATTGTCGAGTGGAAAATCAAAGTAGGGACTGTAAAAGATGGGAAGGTTATGGAATTTTAAAACCGTATTTTTTCCAATCATACGACGACTTTGTTGATTGATTTCAACCTGTCCAAATGACAGTTCCCAAGCCACCTTTTCATCGGTAACCGTGGTCATTTCATTGCCGTCCGTTTGTACTTGTCGCACTAATTTTTGAATGGGGCAGGTGGTAAAGGTGGCGTGTTCAAGTTGAGCGATATTACGTTCTTGGTCTACCGCAATGCGTTTTGCTGTGCCATGCGCGCGGCTCGGTTTCATTTGGTAACGGGTTTCGAGGAGTTCTGCTGTCTGTTCTTTATTGTTTAATTGTGCTTCTTCAGCTTGAATAATGAGGTCATTGCGGTGTAATTCAACATGGCCAAACGCATTGACCTGCTCGGTCTCTTTTTGGTACTGAATGTTATCCGCCCGCATCACGGTACCCGGTTGGTCAATGATGACCGCACCATTGAATTCATAGAGGTTCGAATTAGGTTGGCTTAATTCGTCGGCTTCTAAAACAGTGGGACTAACATTGCCACCAACGGATGCTTCAGGGGTGACCGCAATCGGTTCGCTAATCCATTCAGGTAAGCAAAGTCCAACGGATTCATCAGCGTAAGCGTTAGAAAAAGGTAAGAGGCTAATCGTGACAAAAACACTGAAAACAAAGGTTAGCAGGCCTGTCTGAAGGATGTTGCTTAGGCTATTTTTGATACAATGCGTCAAATTATTTCTCTTAAAATAGCCCAAGTCTGCATGGTGATGCCCTTTAAAAAGTCGGTTAAAAGATGGAATCAAGTTTGACATCAAGCAGAGAATCATTAATTATTCGTAGATTGCATATTTTAACCGAGTATTCCCTTTATGAATGAAAGATTTCAATGGATGTTAACGTGGCTTGAAACCCTGCCCTTATTGCAGGGCTGTGAGGTTTCTCACCCCGTTGCCGCTTCAAACGATGCCAGTTTTCGTCGCTATTTTAGAATTGATGTTAAAAACCCTGAATTAGACCCCAATTCAAAAACGTCTATCGCCAAAAGCTACATCATTATGGATGCACCCCCAGAGCAAGAAAATTGCGAGCCGTTTATTGCGGTCTCCAATCAATTGGTCAACATGGGGTTGCAGGTACCTAAGGTCATTGCTCAGAACCTCGACCAGGGGTTCTTATTACTATCCGACTTGGGCTCTACCACTTACCTTTCAATACTTCATAGTGCCTCAGAAAGTACCGCCGACGGGTTGTATCAAGACGCCCTTAACGCATTGGTAACGTTGCAGGTTCAAGGCAAAGAGGCCGCTAAAAACTTGCCGGCTTACAATGCCGAACTGTTTGATGTGGAGATGAATCTGTTTAGCGATTGGTTACTCGGAACGCACTTAGATATGCCGCTTTCGACTTTAGAACAACACACTTGGCAAAAGGTAAAACAAGGCCTTATTGACTCGGCTTTAGCGCAACCTCAAACCTATGTGCACCGTGATTATCACAGTCGAAACTTAATGGTGACCGACCACGATAACCCAGGTATTTTAGATTTTCAGGATGCGGTTTACGGGCCCTTAACGTACGATGCGGTTTCACTGTTGCGTGATTGCTATATCGCATGGCCAATTGAACAGGTTCGTGAGTGGCAACGCAGTTATTTTTTGAAGTTGTGTGACCATAAGCTTATCGCCAAAGACGAGTGGAATGGGTTTGTAAAAGCGATGGATTTAATGGGCGTTCAACGCCACCTTAAAGCGTCGGGTATTTTTGCACGTTTGTATCACCGTGATGGCAAAGACGGTTACCTAAATGATATTCCGTTAACGCTCAATTACATTGTTCAAGTTGGGGCTTTGTACCCAGAGTTATTGTGGTTGGTTGACATCATAGAAAAGCGTGTATTAACACACACCTTGTTACAAAAAGAGTCGGCTTAATGTCGGTTGAAACAGCGATTAAAGAGCAGATAAAACCGGTTAAAGCCATGATATTAGCCGCTGGACGAGGTAACCGTTTGCGGCCATTAACCGACACCGTTCCTAAACCCTTGGTGCCAGTATGCGGCAAGCCTTTGATTGAATACCACATTGAAAAACTCGCAGCTGTTGGGGTGACAGACATTGTGATAAACCATGCGTGGTTAGGGCAGGTAATTGAAAACACGTTGGGCAATGGGGAGCGCTGGAATCTTAAAATACAGTACTCTGCCGAACCTGATGGCGGTCTAGAAACGGCCGGTGGAATTATTAACGCCTTACCTTTGCTGGGGGACCAACCGTTTATTTTAATAAACGGCGACGTCTATACCGATTTGCCATTTGAACCCTTGGTGGCACAAGCTCAAAGTATGCAAACACAACCGAATATTCAAGCCTATCTCACACTCGTGCCTAGTCCAGAGCACAATTTGTCTGGGGATTTTGGTCTCACAGATTCATCTAAGGTCACCGAGCAGGGCGCACACACCTTTGCAGGAATCAGTGTGTTAAATCCCGCGCTGTTTGCCAATATGAAGGTCGGTTTTATCCCGCTTGCGCCGATTTTACGTCAGGCGATGCAACGTCAATACGCTACGGGTGTTTTGTTTAAAGGCTTTTGGTCAGACGTTGGTACCCTAGAGCGTTTGCAACAAACCGAACACGCTCGCTGTCCATAAATCGACAGGCCTTCTAAGTTTTTATGACCCATTTAATGCATTCAGTACGCATCAATAAATATTTAAGTCGCGCGGGCGTTTGTTCTAAAAGGCAGGCAGATCGTCTTGTTTTATCTGGTGACGTGCGCGTAAATGGTCAACTCGCCGTGGTCGGTCAATTAGTGACAGAAGCAGATAACGTCGTTGTGAAGGGTCAAGCTGTGGGTAAACAACCAGAGTCAGTGTATCTGCTCTACCATAAGCCTGTCGGTGTGGTCTGCACCAATGATCAAACTGTTGCCGGAAATTTAGTCGATGCCTTGAACTATCCACTAAGGGTGTTTGCGGTTGGTCGATTGGATAAAAACTCAGAAGGCCTGCTGTTATTGACCAATGACGGTGCGGTTTTTAACCGTATTTTAAAAGCAGAAAATGCCCATGAAAAAGCGTATTTGGTCACCGTTGATAAAGTGATTACGGATTCTTTTTTAGCGGAGTTAGCCTCGGGTGTGCCTATTTTAAACACGGTGACATTGCCTTGTGTGGTCAACAAAACTTCAGGATCTTTGGAAAACGTATTTAATATCGTGCTAACGCAAGGGCTTAACTTACAGATTCGCAGAATGTGTCAAGCGCTCGGGTATCGCGTTAAACGCTTGCAACGAACTCGAATTATGAACTTGCATTTAATGGGGCTGGACTCTGGCGAGGTTCGTGAATTAACGGGTGAAGAAATACGTGTGTTAAAAGGCTTAACACGGGATTCTATTTCGACTTAATCTCAAATAACTTTTTGGTTCTTTATAAAGACGAAAAGTCATTTTGATTTAAAATGACATTAAACACATTCATGCAAATATATTCAAAGGGGAATAATAATGAGCCATAAACATAAAGTAATTATCGAAAAGATTTTTGCACACCCAATTGCAACCAATGTCGATTGGAAAAAACTGCAACATGCGTTAGAGCATTTTGGTGCAGAGATTGATGTATCAAATGCAAACCGCGCGCACATCAAAATTCGTGAGCAAGAACTGACACTAGGATTACCGCATCACGGTCATGAATTAGCGGATAAGTCTGAAATCACCAAGCTTCGTCACTTCCTAGAAGAGATTAAGTTAACACCAGATTCCGTTTAATGATGGGTGTGAATTAACGTCAAAGATTAGACGTTAAAAATGAAAAGGCCTGATAACTATCAGGCCTTTTTTGTTTTTAACAGAACTTAACTTCAATTAGTCAGTGCGGTTGGTTTTGTTGAGCCACCAACCGAACAACGCGCCAGTAAAGAACATGATAATTGAATAGGTAACTGCTGGAATCATCATCATTTCATTTCCGATGAGCGTGCCCGCAACCACCAGTGCCAAGGTTCCGTTTTGAATGCCCACTTCAAACCCTATGGAAGTCGACTGTGCTTGATTTAACTTCGCCAACTTCGCTAAGCCATACCCAAGTGCAATGACGGTTATATTCAAAACTAACGTTGCTAGGCCTGCTTGCGCAAAAAAGTCCGCCATCTGGGCTTTGTTTTTAAGCATAATTAAAACAATAATCAGGATTAAAAACACCACTGAAAACCATTTTAAAACGGTTTCAATTTTTAATGCTGCATTCGGCCAACGGCTTAAAAATAGCATACCAAGCATAACGGGCACCACGCTAATAACCAAAAGTTGAACCATGGTTTTGACCACCGGAATATCAAATTCACTGCTATTGCCCATAAAAAAGACCATGCTCAAAGCGGCAATAATCGGAATGCTAAAGGGCGTAATTACACTGATAATGGCGGTTAAGCTAATCGATAAAGAGACATCGCCTTTGTATAAATAGGTGAACATGTTTGAGGTGGCGCCACCAGGAGCAAGGGCAATAATCATTAAACCCACCGCGATTTCTGGCGGAAGCTGGAAAAGGATGGCAATCACAAATGCAATCAACGGCAGTAAAACCATTTGGCCGACTATGCCCACCATCACCGCTTTGGGTGCGTATAAAACCCCTTTAAAATCGACGATCTTTAAAGACAGTCCCATTCCAAACATAATTAAAAACAGCGAAGCGGGTAGGATAACGGTGGTTAAAAGATCAGGTGACATGGGGAATTCCATTTATAGAGCGTGTTGCCATTCCACTTGGTTTAAACAGCTGTTTAAACGGAAGCTTGAGGGGTAAGGTATCGGTTAATTTATCGACTAATGTATGCGTTACAGCTTCATTTTTTTAAATATGAACTCGGGCACATTGCGAATAATCATCATAATGCCCATCCAAAACCACGGGGTGTAAAGGGTGTTGGTTTTTTTATCGACCGCTTTAACAATCGCGGCCGCTATGGCTTCAGGTTTCGCCCAAAGTGGCCCTTTTGGAAACTCGGCGGTCATAGGGGTATCCACAAAGCCGGGTTTAATGTCCAGAACATGCACGCCTTTATCAAACAGACGGTTACGCAGTCCTTGTAAGAAAATCGACAACATGCCTTTGGCGGCACCATACACATAGTTCGATTGACGTCCACGATCCCCCGCCACACTGGTAATTACCGCAAGGGTACCTTTGCCTTGAGTCTCCATTTTATTCGCTAAGAGTGTTAATAATGACACCGTGCTTAAGCCATTGGTATTCATTTCACGTAACGTGGTTGAAACATGGTCTTGGCAGGCCTGTTGATCGGGTAGTGATCCATGAGCAATCAGCACCACATCCACGGTAATTAATTTAGCAAAGGCTTTATCAATGATTTGTTGGTGGCTATCAAAGTCATTCACTTCCAGTTTTTGAACGCTGACCGATTCAGCCCCACGAATGGTGGCGTCTTGGGCAATGGTTTGCAGTTTTTCTTCATCACGCGCCATTAAATGCAGGTGTGCGCCTTGTTTGGCATAAAGGCGAATCGTCTGTTCCGCAATGGCGGACGTGGCACCAATGACTAAAATATTTTTCATGTAATGATTTCCTGCTGGGTTAGGGATTTTTTGATAAATTTTTATATTTGGCTTAAAGCCCTAAGCGTAAAGATTGTAATGAGTGAAAGCGTTGGTCTGCACCGTATTGTTGGCGCACGCTTTGAAATGTTTGCCAATTTGCATAGCTCTGTTTAAAGGTGGTTTCTGACATGCGCACGTCTTTGGTTAAGTAAAGACGGCCGCCGAAATCTAACACGATGCGGTCTAGTTCATCCAAAAAGGCAAACAGTTTGGCATCAATTTTAAAATCGAGTGCCAAGGTGTAGCCTTCCATGGGAAAGCTTAGGTAGTTGTCATTGCCTTTACCAAAGGCTTTCAACACCGCTAAAAACGAACCGCGCTTCGATTTGGCAATCGCTTTAAGCACTTCCGTCACACCTTGCAGGCCTGCTGACTTTGGCAGAACAAATTGGTATTGAGTAAAGCCGTTTTTACCATATAGACGATTCCAGTTATTAATGCTGTCTAGTGGATAAAAAAACGGTTCGTAATGCACATTACGAGTGCTATGAGATTTGGTTTGTTTGCTGTAATACAACGTATTAAAGGCCTGCACCGAGAACGGGTTTAATAACAGGCTCGGCATATTGACCGGCACACTTATTTTACTGGTTTGATGCGCTTTTAGTTCGCCTTCTGAGCTGTGTTCGCCCAACATCAATAAAGAACGCCCTAGTTGCTCGCCGGTGGCTAAACAATCAATCCATGCCACCGAATAGGTGCTGGCTTCATGCGCTTCAAACTGTTCTAGGGTCTCAGCAAGGTTGGCGGTTTTATAAGTTTGTTCGGAGATATAAGCACTTTTAATGGGAATCAGTTTAAAGCTAACTTGCACAATCACGCCCGTTAACCCCATGCCGCCACAGGTTGCCAAAAACAACTCTGGCTTGTCATTTAAAGAACAGGTTACGATCTCTCCTGAGGCCAGTGCAATTTTTAATGACGAGACGTGTTGACTAAAACTGCCATCAATATGGTGGTTTTTGCCGTGGACATCGCTGGCAACGGCACCGCCCACCGTAATGAACTTGGTGCCGGGTGTGACGGGCAAAAACCAACCACGAGGCACAAACAGTTCTAGAATCTCGGCAAAGCTAATGCCCGCAGAACAAGTGATGTTACCGGTTTCTGAGTTGAACTCAATAAAGTGGTTTAGGTGATTGGTTTGTAAGATGTTTGGTGAAAGGGCGCTGTCGCCATAGCTGCGGCCTAAACCACGGGCAATTAAGTGGGTGCTTTGCGGGCTGATGTTTTGGGTGTTATTAAAGGTCTGTAAAATTTCGCTGACCTTACGCTTAGAGTGCGCTTGAAGCGTGTTCGCTTTAATAATAGGATACTGTCCCCAACCCGTTACACTCATAAACTTTCTGCCTTCTCGGTTTGTTTGCCCGTTTGGTTATCGACTTGTTTTTCGGTTTGAGGTGCCACAAATACAAAGCGTTTATCAAGTTGATACTTTACATAATACCCAATTGCCAAGCCAATCACACCACCGACATAGCGCATCTCTTTGGTTTGATAAATGGCATCAAAGGTAAATTCAAACCCCCAGAATATCGCTGTGGTGACTAACCCCATAACGCTATACAGGTAAAAGGTTTTGGTGCCATGTTGTACTGAGGTGGTTTGATATTGAAAGATATACCGTTTGTCTAAAAAGTATTTAACCACCAAACCCACTGCGGTTCCGACAAAGATGCCAGCCCATAACGAGCCAACGCCGTCATAAATCCGAAAGGTGATGTCTTGGCTGAGGATGTTTGCGATGGTAGAGATTACCGCAAAAATCGTGTACATTAGTGCAATCTTCATTTTGTGTTTTTTTGGGCTCTTATATGGGCTGTTGTAAAGTCGGTTGTTTCAGCTTGTTGAGCGATTTGATTATAAAAAACACCATCAAACCTGCTTAATTTAAGAAACTAAGGCTGAAATTAATTCATGAATTCTAACACTTCTGCTACGGCTAATAAATCGGTAATAGTCGGCCTTATTCAGTTAATGCGTCCCCGACAGTGGATTAAAAACGGATTTGTGTTTGCGCCCTTGCTTTTTGCCGGCCTGTTTTTAGATGTGTTGGCCATCACGCAAACCGTGATTGCGTTTTTATTGTTTACCATGGCCTCCTCTGCTACGTACATTGTTAATGACCTACGTGACATAGAAGACGACCGTAAACACCCCACTAAATCGCTTAAACGGCCATTGGCAGCGGGTTGGGTGTCGCCTCTTCAAGCTAAAGTTTTATTGGCGGTTTTGTACGCTGGGTTAGCGACGGGCTTTGTGTTTCAGCCGATGATTATGAGCGTGGTGGTCGCCTATTTACTGCTTAATATCGCCTATACCTATTACCTTAAAAATCAGCCTGTGTTGGATATTTTTACCATCGCAATTGGGTTTGTTTTGAGAGTGTACGCCGGTGCGATGGCGATTGATGTGCCGGTTTCCTCATGGATGTTTGTGACCACCTTGAGTTTGGCGCTGTTTTTAGCCTCGATTAAACGTCGCCAAGAGCTGAT
>Ga0307994_1001427_pt1 | contig 14404 bp, 11 predicted proteins | sample EllFjometagen261_FD_203171 | JGI IMG/M metagenome (GOLD analysis project Ga0307994, IMG submission 203171) | Marine microbial communities from Ellis Fjord, Antarctic Ocean - #261 | ecosystem: Environmental > Aquatic > Marine > Unclassified | place: Southern Ocean | collected 2014-11-02 | reverse complement strand
ACCAAACTGAGCAGGCCTGTTCAGGTTTGATTCCTCAAGATGAGCGGGTTATAGACAAAATGCAGACTTGGATTGAACGCAATGACAATGAGTTTAAAAATTGGTTGGACAAATACAAATACGCAGATCGTTTTCCAGGGCAGTCACAAAGTGATTATCGACAGCATGGTGAACGATTTTTAGAGACAATTGAAAGCAGCCTCTCTCAGCACATTTTTTTATTGGGCGACAACCTTAGCCTAGCCGACATTGCTCTGTTTCCCTTTGTTCGCCAGTTTGTTAATGTGGATAAAGTTTGGTTTGAGCAGGCCTGTTATCCGCATTTAAAAAATTGGCTAGCGTCGTTATTAGAGAGTGATGCATTTAAAGCGGTCATGAAAAACCGACCCGTTTGGCAAGAGGGTCATCAGCCTTTGTGGGTGAATGAACCTGCGCTGCAAACACGCAATCAATTCACCGCTAAGGCTTTGCAAAAAGCGGCAGTTTAGACTTTTTCAGGTAAATAAAGAGCTTTATTTTGTGTGATTAAGCAACGGTTTTTACGTATACGTTTTTAATATTTAAAGAGGTATACTAAAATTTAGTCTTTAAAGGGTTTGATTATGCGACCTGTAGAATCAAAAAATCTGAACATTCTGTTTTCATTAATGATGTTAGTCGTCTTAATCTTTGTTGTCGTGATGCTGGTCATGCGTGCACAAAGTGACATTAAGCAATTTGATGATTACCAGCAATTGATGATGCAAAAGCAAGCGGAAGTCTCTGCCTCTGAGATTGAGGAGTTAATTGACTCAATCCGTATGCGTATGCTCGCTGTTTCTTCAGACCAATTTTTTATAAAAGACTTAGAAAAATTTAAAACCCTAGAAAGCCTGCAAGAGTCCGTTCAAGCCCGCTTCCAAAACTATTTTCCTGAAATGTTTGCCTTTACCATTGCCGATGAGCATGGAGAGCCAATGGGGGGAGATATTCAAATGTTGGTAGGTCAAAGTTGCCGTACCGACCTTCAAAACCTTGCTCAACAACACAAACAGCATACAAAAATAACGCCTTATCAGCCTTGGATTCATCCTCTGCCAGATGGTTACCATTTTGATATGATGTTTCCAACTCAAGCATTTGGTGAAACCGTGGTGTTCTTTATGAGTTTCAGAGCAGGGTTGTTGCAAGAGGCAATTAACCGTAAAGCGTTTACTGAGCACAATGTGTTTTTATTGCGTAATGATAAACCGGGTTTAATTGAGGTTGCGCAAATGGGCGTGCGGGATACCTTGACGCGTGATTTATTTCTCAACGAAACGGAACTGTCCAATATCGCATCACAAATCCCTGTCAAAAATACACGTTGGGACATTGTGGTGGTGCCAAATCCCCAGATACGTAAAGATTTTATACATAATTCTGTGTTAGATACTGTCACATTGGGCGTAGCATTTTTTGTTTTTTGGCTGGCACTGTTTGTTTTTGGGCTTTATGAGGAGTTTAAAAAAGGCCGACTCCTTAAGCACCTTAGTCATCTGTCATTGCATGATGCTTTGACAAATTTAGCGAATCGTCGTTTTCTTTATCATGCTTTTGAAGAGAGCTTGAGACGCAAACGTTTTGAGGGTGAATATTGCGGTTTGCTATACATGGATTTAAATCAGTTTAAACCTGTAAATGATCAATATGGCCATGAGGTAGGCGATGAGTTATTAAAGTTGGTCGCAAAACGTTTGCTCTCGTGTTCACGTCAAGGGGATATTGTTGCCAGAATTGGGGGGGATGAGTTTGTTATTTTATTAAATGGTCTAGGAACAGATAAAGAAAAGGCCACGTATTATTTGCAAGAAACTGAGCTGCGTTTTTTAGAGCACTTAAGCCCAGAATACTCGGTAATAGACTGCACTGTTTCTGTCCCGCCAAGTATTGGATCGGTATTACTGTGCTCGGATAAGTCGTCCATTGACGATCTGCTTAAGAAAGCCGATGAAAATATGTATCTTTCTAAGCTTGAGTCAAAAAAACAGCAGCTTCAATCGCCCTTATCGAGCATTGTTATTTTATAAAGCCAGCCGATTAAAATTTAGTTTTCAATGTGTTATGTCCCTTCAAACTCGATTTGTTGCATTTCACCCTTTGCGTATGCCTAACTATTTTCCATAAAGTGGGCTAATTTAGCTAAAATAAAAGGCTATTAAAAATAATTCAATATGGGTTTTATCATGAATAAAGTACAAGTCGGCATTGTGGGTGGAACAGGGTATACCGGCGTAGAGCTTCTTCGCTTACTGGCTAATCATCCAAGCACGGAAGTGGTGGCCATTACCTCACGCAGTGAATCAGGCGTTAAGGTGGCGGATATGTACCCAAACTTACGTGGCTATTACGATTTGGCTTTTTCGGTTCCTGATGTTGATGTATTAAAAGCCTGTGATGTGGTGTTTTTTGCAACCCCACATGGCGTGGCGATGAGTATGGCACCAGAACTCACCGCCGCAGGCGTTAAGGTCATTGATCTGGCTGCAGACTTCCGTATTAACGATCTGGATGTCTGGTCAAATTGGTACGGGTTTGAACATACCTGTCCGGATATGATGCAGCACGTGGCTTATGGGTTGCCTGAGCTGTTTCGTGAAGACGTTAAAAAAGCGAATATTATTGCCAACCCTGGCTGTTACCCAACCACTATTTTATTAGGCTTAATGCCGTTGGTTAAAGCCGGTTTAATCGAGCTGAACGGAATTATCGCGGATGGTAAGTCTGGCGTAAGTGGTGCAGGTAAAGGTGCCAGTGTGGCCATGCTAGGCGCTGAAATGAGTGAGAGTTTTAAGGCTTATGGCGTGGGTGGCCACCGTCATTTACCCGAAATAAAAGACAAATTACAGGTGTTGGCCGGTCAAGAAGTGGGGCTGACGTTTGTGCCGCATTTAGTGCCTATGGTGCGAGGTATGGAATCCACTATTTACGCGACGCTTAAACAAGAGACAACGCAAGAAGCATTGCAGGCCTTGTTTGAAGAAGCGTATCAAGATGAATATTTTGTGGATGTGATGCCTGCAGGCAGTTTTCCTGAAACACGCATGACGAAAGGTTCAAATATCTGTCGTATGTCGGTGTTTTTGCCTCAAGGTGGGTCAACGGTTGTGGTTACATCGGTGATTGATAACTTGGTTAAAGGCGCGGCGGGTCAGGCGGTACAGAATATGAATATTCTGTTTGGTTTAGAAGAGCAATCTGGCCTACGACAAGTTGCATTACTGCCTTAATTTTCTCAGCCTCAAGCATTTTTAATGCCTTGTGATTTCGATAGACGTTGCAAAGGTTTTGAGGTAAGAATCAATTAAAGAGTAACCTACAATATTAGTTGGTCTTTTTGTTATAATATTTTTTTAGGTCTGATCCATCCCCTTGTTAACTTTAAGGTTAATAGTGGTTGTGGATTTATGAAGATAGAGAGTACAGATAATGTCTGAAGCGCCAATGCCACTCGATTTTACCGAAGCCGCTGCTGGAAAAGTGAGTGGGCTTATTCAAGAAGAGCAAAATCCAAATTTAAAGCTGCGCGTATACATAACGGGTGGAGGATGTTCTGGATTTTCATACGGTTTTACCTTTGATGAAGATAAAGCCGACGACGATACGGTCGTCACCAAAGGGGATGTTACGTTATTAGTCGATTCCATGAGTTTTCAGTACTTAATGGGGGCTAAAATTGACTACCTAGAAGACTTACAAGGCGCACGCTTTGTCATTGAGAACCCAAATGCAACCACCACATGCGGTTGTGGGTCGTCTTTCAGCGTTTAAAATAAAATATCGCTCGACGTTTTAAAATTTAGCTTGCTCGGTTGATTGCCTAGCGGTTAAGTTTTGAGAGTATGAATCAACGTCGATTCAACCTAGATTCATCACGTTGCTCAGGTTACTTTATCTGGGTAAATAAGATTCAGTGTCAATTATTGGCAGTCTCTGCAATACAAGCTAATTTCAGGAATTTCTATGCAATACATACCAGGTTTAGCAGGCGTACCGGCAACCGAGTCGTACATTTCATATATTGATGGTCAAAAAGGAATACTTACCTATCGTGGCTACAACATTATGGAGTTGGCCGAAAAGTCCTCTTTTGAAGAGACCACGCTGTTGTTATTGTTTGGAGAATTGCCAACCGCAAGAGAGCTGGAATCGTTTGATACGTTGTTGCGTAATAATCGTCGGGTTAAGTTTAATATTCGTGAGATTATGAAGAATCTGCCAGCAACTACGCACCCAATGCACATGTTGCAGATTGTAGTGGCCAGCTTAGCGAGTTTTTACCCGAGCACGGAGTACATGAAAGGGGCGACTGAGAACCAAGATTACATCAACTCGGTAACCGTTAAAATCATTGCTCACATGGCCACTTTAGTCGCCAGTTGGGAGCATATGCGCAACGGTTATGACCCTATCGAGCCGCGAACGGATTTAACCTATGCCGAAAACTTTTTGTATATGGTTAATGGCAAAGAGCCAGATAAAGACTGGGCACGCCTGTTAGATGCTTGCTTGATTTTGCACGCAGAACACACCATTAATGCCTCTACGTTTACCACGATGGTAACGGGCTCTACACTGGCCAATCCATGTGCGGTTATTTCGGCGGCGATTGGTTCTTTATCAGGCCCTCTTCATGGCGGAGCCAATCAAAAAGTGATTGAGATGCTGGATGAAATAGGGCCGCCTGAAAATGCGCGTGCTTATATCGAAGACCGTTTATCAAAACGTAAAGTAATTTGGGGAATGGGGCATCGCGAATACAAAACCAAAGATCCGCGTGCTACGATTTTGCAAAAACTCTCTTCAGAGTTATTGGTTAAAAAATCCGCTAATGGTGAATTGAGTCAAGCGTTTGCTACCGCGATGGAAGTAGAAAAGATTTGTGAAGAGTTATTAGGGCATAAAGGGGTGTACCCGAATGTCGATTTCTATTCAGGTATTTTGTATAAAGAGATGGGCTTTGACCCAGGTTTGTTTACGCCTATTTTTGCCGTAGCACGTTCTGCTGGCTGGATGGCGCACTGGCGCGAACAGTTGCAGAATAACAAAATCTTTAGACCGACCCAAATCTACAAAGGTTCAGGCAATTCGTGTTATTTACCTATGGAACAACGAAGCGAAAAACATGAACAATGATGGCTGAATTTTTAAATCTTGTTTTTAAATAGGTGGCGGTTGAAGCCTTAAAACCTTGCTAAAACATACATTAAAAACCAAAAAAACCAAACTAAGCAGGCCTGTTTAGTTTGGTTTTTTTGGTTTTACGCTCAGGCTATTTAAGCAAGGTAATTTAAAGCAACGCGCGGTGTGTGTTGAATGCTAAACGTCGTTGGATTTTTGATCAGTGTCCCAGCCATAAACCACCCAGCACCACGTTCCGGCTTGAGCCGGTAATTGATGTGAGAGCGATCGCTTGGCGGTCGATGCGTTGCTGTGCCAACCATCCGCACATCATCGCTTCTATGGCGTTGGGGTTAATGTTTATTGTTAGGCTACTTTGCACGCAGTATTCAGGCAAAGCCTGCTGAATTCGGTCTATAAGATGTTGGTTGTAAGCGCCACCGCCTACAATCCATACATCACCGGCCAGTGCATTAACGTCTTCAGCCAGTTGTTGAATGCCAACTTGAATGCTCTGGGCGGTAAATTCACATAAGGTCGCAAGCAAATCTTCGTCAGTAATCGGGTTAGCATAATCCGCGAGTTGTGTCTTAAGCCAAAGCGTATTAAAGGTTTCTCGTCCTGTGCTTTTAGGAAAGCGTTCTTTGAAGTACGGGTGTTTTAACAGACGATTTAATAAAGCTGGCTGAACGTGCCCGCTTTTGGAAATGTTGCCACTTTTATCAAAGGCCATTTCAAATTTTTGTTGGCAGATTTCGTCCATTAATGCATTGCCAGGGCCGGTATCAAAGCCGTAAACCAAATCGCTTTCAGGCTCTTTTTTTAGGGTTTTTGATGACTCTAAATAACTCACATTCGCAATGCCCCCAATATTCACTACATAACAGGCCTGCTGACTTTTAAACAGCTGTTTGTGAAAGCTGGGTGCAAGTGGCGCGCCTTGACCACCCACGGCCATGTCATCTACCCGAAAGTCGGCGACCGTATCAATACCAGTGTGTTTCGCGATAAATGCAGGGTGACCAATTTGTAAGCTCATGGGAATGTTGGGAGCGTGAAAAATCGTTTGCCCATGACTGCCAATCGCCGTGATGTCAGAGGCGGCAAATTGAGCTTGAGTGAGGAGTGTTTGCGTGGCTTTTACAAACTCAATGGCCACGTCATGTTCAAGTTGGCAAAGGGTGTCTAAGCTTAAGGTCGGGTTACGATTCAGTTGGATAAGTTGTTTTTTAAGGTGAGTGGGTAAGGGGTGGTCAATCATCTCAACGAGTCTGATTTGATTGTCCGTGCAGGCAATTAAAGCGGCATCCACGCCATCAACACTGGTGCCCGACATTAAACCAATAAAATATCGTGGTTTGATGTCGGATGTCATCTACTCAAAACTCGCCATTTGCAAGTCGGGTGAATAACGTTCCAGTTGCGCCAGCATTAATCTACTTTGCTGAGTAAACGCGGTTCTATAGGCTTTTGGAACCGGACTAGCAGAAGGGAACTTCATTTTTAATGGGTCTTGGTGTTTGCCATTAATGCGGAATTCATAATGAAGGTGTGGCCCAGTAGACATGCCCGTTGAGCCAATGTATCCAATCACTTGCCCCTGTTTAACATATTGGCCTTTTTTGAACTTACCAAATTTAGACATGTGGCCATATACCGTCATGTATTTTCCAGCGTGCTGTACTTTTATGTAATTTCCGTAACCATTTCCCCATCCACGAAACACCACTTTACCATTGCCGGTTACTCTAATCGGTGTGCCACGAGGTCCACCATAATCAACCCCACGGTGCGCACGCCATTTTTTTAGTACAGGGTGAAAACGTTTTGGTTTAAAGGTTGAGGTAATGCGAACCACGTCAACGGGGTTCTTTAAAAACGCCTTTTTAAGGTTTTTATCGTTCTCATCAAAGTAACCAATCTGCTCGCCTTGCTCGTCTTTAAGCAAGAATGCGTTGTGTTGTTCTTGCTGTTTGTTGGTTGAAATCTGAGCAGCCAAAATGTCGCCATCACCAATGTATTCATTATTTAAATACTTGGCTTCATAGATGACTTTAAACGTATCCCCTTGTCGTAGTTCACGAATAAAGTCGATTTCCCACGCGTAAAGATCAGCCAAGTTCATAATCGTTTTGGCGCTTAAACCGGCTTTTTGTCCAGCCAGATAGAAAGAACTATCTATGGTTCCAGACGCCACTTCGATACGAATATCAACCGGCTCTTCAATGGTTTTAATTTGATAGTTTTCGTCATCGCCTTGTTTATGAAGTTCATAACGCAAGGTTTTCGATTTTGGGTAGAGAATTTTTTGTAGCTTGGCGTGTTTATCCACCCAAATGGTTAAGGTGTCACCCACGCGCAGGTTGGTAAGTAAGCGACTGTTTTCAAGCTGTCCAATTTTATAGGTCGTGCCTGCTGAAATGTCTAAGCTGTCTAATGCCGTGCCTAATGAACCATTTTTAGGGATTTTAACCGTGTGCTTTTGCCAGTCTTGTTCTGAAAACTCAGTCACTTCTTTTATCGACGTTTCGTTTTGTTCATTTTTAAGTGGTGGTAGCGGTAAGATCGTTCTTTCGGCTGGTAAATTAGCGGCCGACGAGTGGGGTAGCATTAAACTAAACCCTAGAATAAAAATCGTCAGGGCAGAGAGCCACGAAAGTTTAGAGCGAAAGACGGATTGAATAGGCGTAGATTTCATGCTGTTAGAGAGTCTCAATGTGTCTTGGGTCGTTTATAAAAGGGTTTTAAAATCTGTAAAACCAATAGACCGTTATAAAATTTTCTTAATATTGTAACATGGTTCTAGCACTATAAAATACGCCTAAGACCATGAAATATGGCAATGTCTCTGTTATTTTTAGGTCAACATCGCAGTAGGGCATTCACTTAAATAAAAACCTTTATAAAGTTTTAAGTTTGCGTTTGCTTGCTCTCCTAAAGTCATAACAAACGCGTTATAATTAGCGGATTTTACAGACGTTAGTGGGCTTTCCATTATCGTACCGACATTTTATTAAAATCGGACATCGGTTTTAAACGTATTAGAGGTTTTGATTGTGTCTTCAGCGGCAACGGATATTCGTACTTTTCAGGGATTAATTCAGACTTTGCAAGCCTTCTGGGCCGAGCAAGGGTGTGTAGTTATGCAACCTTACGACAACGAAATGGGGGCGGGTACGTTTCACCCTGCCACTTTCTTAAGATCGATTGGTCCAGAGCCATGGAGAGCCGCTTACGTTCAACCATGTCGTCGTCCGACCGATGGTCGTTATGGTGAAAACCCAAACCGTCTGCAACACTACTACCAGTTTCAGGTAATGCTCAAGCCGTCTCCAGATAATATTCAAGAGTTGTATTTAGAGTCATTGAAGCGCATGGGTGTCGATCCACTCGAGCACGACTTACGTTTTGTGGAAGATAACTGGGAATCGCCAACGTTAGGTGCGTGGGGTCTGGGCTGGGAAGTTTGGATGAACGGCATGGAAGTGACTCAGTTTACCTACTTTCAACAAGTGGGTGGTTTAGAGTGTCGTCCTGTGACTGGCGAAATCACCTATGGTTTAGAGCGTATTGCCATGTATTTGCAAGGCGTGGATTCAGTTTACGATTTGGTTTGGGTCGATGGCCCTGGCGGAAAAGTCACTTACGGGGATGTGTTCCACCAAAATGAAGTGGAAATGTCGACCTATAACTTTGAAAAAGCCGATACCGATATTCTGTTTAGAACCTTTGATGAGTGCGAACAGATTTTTTCTAAACTCGTTGAAGATAAGTTGCCGTTACCTGCCTATGAACAAGTGTTAAAAGCCTCTCACGCATTCAATATGTTAGATGCCCGTCACGCGATCTCCGTGACCGAGCGAGCGCGTTACATTGGGCGTGTGCGTAACATGGCAAAACAAATTGCCACATCGTATTATGAAGGCCGTGAAGCACTCGGCTTTCCGCTGGTTAAGAAGGAGGCAAACTAATGGCTGATTTAAAACAAACAGAAGATTTTTTGGTTGAGATTGGAACGGAAGAACTGCCGCCAAAAGCTTTAAAGACATTAAGCCAAGCGTTTGCCGATGGCATTCAAACAGGCCTGCTAGAAGCCGAATTAACGATGGGCGAAGTGGTGATTTATGCCGCACCTCGCCGTTTAGCGGTGATGATTACCGATCTACAAATTCAGCAAGCAGATAAAACCGTACAGCGTAAAGGGCCTGCTAAAAAAGCCGGGTTTGATGCGGACGGTAACGCCACCAAAGCGTTGCAAGGGTTTGCCCGCGGTTGTGGTGTGGATGTGTCAGAGTTAATTGAAATTGAAACGGACAAAGGCACTTGGATGGCTTATGACCTAAAACAAAAAGGTCAATCGGTTACCGAATTACTGCAAGCGATTGTTGCCGACTCTTTAGCTAAGTTGCCGATTCCAAAACGTATGCGTTGGGGAAGCTCAGACGTCGAATTTGTTCGCCCTGTCCATTGGGTTTTGATGTTGTTGGGTGAGCACATTGTGCCAGCCACTATTTTAGGTCATACCACCTCAAACACCACGCGTGGACACCGTTTCCATGCGCCAGCAGAAATCACCATTGCAAAACCAGCCGACTACTTAGCGGCATTGCGTATGCAAGGGTTTGTGGAAGCCGATTTTGAATCGCGCATGGAAAGCATTCGACAGCAAGTTGAACTGGCGGCAACCGAAGCCGGTGGAACCGCAGAAATTGATGAAGATCTACTTGAAGAAGTTACCGCACTGAACGAATGGCCGGTTGCCGTGGTGGGGGATTTTGATGAAGCCTTCTTAGCCGTACCTTCTGAAGCGTTAGTGTCTGCGATGGCTGGCCATCAAAAGTATTTTCACATGTTGGACAGTAACGGTAAATTGATGGCGAAATTCATTACCATCTCTAACATTGAAAGCACCAATCCTGCGTCGGTTAAATACGGTAATGAGCGCGTGATTCGTCCACGTTTAGCCGATGCCAAATTCTTCTGGGATCAAGATCGTAAAAATCCGCTGGATGATTTTTTACCACGTTTAAAAACGGTGGTATTCCAGCAGAAGCTAGGAACGCTATTTGATAAGATCGAACGTTTAGAAACGCTGACCGTTAAAATTGGTAAGCCGTTAGGTGTCTCGCCTGAACTGTGTGCACGTGCCGCCCGTTTGTCTAAATGTGATTTAATGTCAGAAATGGTTGGCGAGTTTCCAGATCTTCAAGGGGTCATGGGTCGCTACTATGCACAACAGCAAAATGAAGCCGCCGAGGTGGCCGATGCGATTGATGCACAGTATCAGCCACGTTTCTCTGGCGATGCCCTGCCATCAACCGCGTTAGCGCAGTCATTGGCGATTGCGGATAAGTTAGACACCATTACCGGTATTTACGGAATTGGACAGGTGCCAACAGGCGATAAAGACCCGTTTGCTTTACGTCGTGCGTCACTCGGTTTGTTGCGTATTATGATTGAAAAAAACCTAGATTTAGATCTACGTTTACTCATTCAATACAGCTTAGATTTGCATGCAGAGATTAAAGTCACCGACGAGTTAGTTAATGATATTTATGGTTTCATTATCGGTCGTTTACGTGCTTATTACGCCGACCAAGGCGTCAGTGCAGAACAGTTTGAAGCGGTCCGTGTTTGCACGCCTGCGCATCCAGTTGATTTTGCAGAGCGTATTAAAGCGGTGCAAGCCTTTAGTGCTATGGATTCGGCTGAAAGTTTAAGTTCTGCCAATAAACGTATTAGCAACTTACTGAAAAAAGTAGAAGGTGAAATTCCTGAAACCGTTGATCAAGCGCTGTTTTCAGAAGTGGCAGAAACAAATTTGTTTGCAGAACTCGATGCGTTACGTGAATCGGTGAGTGAACAAATTGCTGCCCGTGACTACATTGCCGCCATTGCCTCTTTAGCGACTATTCGTGAGGCCGTAGATACGTTTTTTGATGATGTTATGGTTATGGCCGAAGACCCTGCGGTACGTTTGAATCGTTTGGCGTTACTAAACCAAATCTATCAGCTCTTTTTGCAAGTTGCGGATGTGTCACGTCTGTAAGTAACTAAATAAGTTTGGTTTTAATTTATTGACGTTTTTGTGTTGAGTTCCCGCTTTTGCGGGAATTTGCGTTTTAAGCAGGCCTGCTTACTTTAGAGTACACCTAAGTTGAGCAGATCATGGTTGTTTTCTTATAATAAATTGATATGATTTAAATATGATTTATTTGCGACATAACTTTAAATTAGTGTTCTTCTAAGATTATGAATATGTTGAATTATTCTACACTTTATTTACGACATTGTTTGCGACATTGTTTAATGCAATATAAGGTGCCTTATGACAGCTGAAGAGTACTTGCAGTCTAAAATTGCAACCAATAAAGAAATTCAATTAGGGTGTGGGTTAACGCAGCGTCAGGTTGGGCTTCAGCTTAAAAAATTAGCGAAACGCGTTATTAGAATTAATAATGGTCGGAGTCCAAAATATGCCTTAACAACATCCAGGTTTGGTGCGGGCGATAGCATCTTAATTTGGGAAGTCGATCATTTTGGTAAACCTACCTGTATCGCCAATTTAAGTCCTTTAGCTGCGGGTGGTTTTTTTGTTGAAGAGACTCAATCCATGCCAAAAGTTTTTCTAGGTGAAGCTAAAAATGGTTTGTTTGATGACTTACCGTTTTTTTTGGCCGACATGGCTCCTAAAGGGTTTTTAGGTAAAAAAATTGCTGAACAGTTGGCAGGTATGGGGGCAAGCTTCCCCGCACATTTAAAGGACTGGAAAACCGAGCATGTTGGACGTTACTTGCTTGCTAATACCGATAACAGTATTGGTAATTTGAAGTTTGGTAATAATGTGGCATTGAATTTACGCACGGGGTTTGCTAAACATCCTCGAAGTGACTATTTAAGCCTAGCAGATGGCATTATGGATAATGAAGAAGTGTTATCTTCGGCCGGAGGTGAACAGCAAAAATTTACCACCTTTTGTGCGGATATTGGTGCGCATGTTATCGTTAAGTTTTCGCCTAAGGGGGATGATGCCAATGCTTGTCGCTGGAAAGACATTTTATTAACCGAGCACCATGCCGCATTAGCAATTAATTCAACTGGATTTGTGACGGCGGCAGAAACGCATGTTTTTGAAGAGGGTGGTCGTCTTTTTTTAGAGTCGAAACGGTTTGACCGTTCAGGTCAAAATGGACGATCCTCTATGTTTTCTTTAGAAGTCATTGATGCTGAGTTTGTCGGTTCTGGTGTTGATTGGATAGACACCTGTTTTAAGCTTTTTAATCAAGGTTTGTTGAGTGAACAAGACTATATTCATGTGGAGTTTTTGTCTGTGTTTGCCCGGTTTATTCACAATACGGATACCCATTTGGGTAACATTAGCTTTGCAGCACAGCGTGACATTTTTTCTCTTTTACCGATTTATGATATGTGTTCGATGAGATTTTCGCCAAGAAGTAATGGAGAGGTTGCGCCATTAAAATTTAAATGGCCTGAGATGATTAAAATAAGAAAGGTGGGCGTTGCAGGTGTAAAGCATTGCGCTGAGAGTTTCTGGAAAATATTGAGTGAAGAGCCACTTATATCAGATGAATTTAGATGTTTTATTATTGAAGAGATCATTCCTTCTATACCTTTAGAGCAAAAGTACGAAACAATTAACTAACTACAATGCTTAAGTCTCTCGTTATAAGGGATTTAATAACCTTTTCGTTTTAAGCAGGCCTGCTTACTTTTCTATCTTTTGTATTTTTTTAAGGAACCGTGTTTTGAATCAAAAAATCATTGTATTAGATCGAGATGGCGTGATTAACCAAGACTCCGATGCGTTTATTAAATCGGCGGAGGAGTGGGTGCCTATATCGGGTAGTCTTGACGCGATTGTAAACTTAAAGCAAGCCGGATGGATTGTGGCCGTTGCAACTAATCAATCGGGGATTCGACGCGGTTACTATTCGCGCGCGATCTTAAGTAGCATGCATCAAAAGATGCAAGATTTGTTAGCCGAGAAAAGTGGTAAGGTCGATTGGGTTAACTATTCACCTTATTTAAGCGATGACAATGCGCCTTGCAGAAAACCCGCTACGGGGATGTTAACCGCCATTGAAAATCGTTTTAACGTCTCTTTAAAAGGTGCGCCGATGGTGGGTGACACCTTAGCGGATATTAAGGTGGCATTGGCTAAGGGCATGCAACCCTATTTGGTGCGCACGGGCAAAGGTGAGAGAACCTTAGCCACGCAAGACCCAATACTCAAAGGTATTCCGGTTTACGACAATTTATTAGCCGCTGTGGAGGCGATTTTAAAATGAAAGTCATTTGGTTTATACGTTCGTTGATTTTTGCCGTTGGGCAAGCAATCACCCTGGTACTGTTTTCGGTGCTTGGCCAGTTTACGCGTCCTTTTTCATTTAAAACGCGTTATGCATTTATGCATTATTGGGCACGATTTTGTGTGGTTTGGGCGCGCATTACCTGTGGCGTAAAGTACCGTGTGCATGGTGCCGAGAACATTGACCCAACCCAAACGGGGCTAATTCTAGCACGGCATGAATCGGCTTGGGAAACCATGGCGTTTCAGAAGATTTTTCCGCGTCATGCGTATGTTTTAAAGCGTGAGTTGCTAAAAATTCCGTTTTTTGGCTGGGGCATGTCATTGTTAAACCCCATTGCCATAGATCGCTCTGCTGGGCGTCAAGCATTGAACCAGATGTTAAGCGAAGGGGTTGAGCGTTTGCATGGCGAAGATTGGGTGGTGGTGTTTCCAGAAGGCACGCGTATGCCTGCGGGCGAATTAGGTAAGATTAATATTGGCGGTGCCATGCTGGCTTCTAAAGCAAAGGTACCGGTTTATTTGGTGGCGCACAATGCCGGCAGTTACTGGCCAAAAAACAGCTTTATTAAAAAACCAGGGACCATTGATGTTTATATTAGTGAACCATTGGATGTCACTGATATGAAAACCTCGGAAATCATCGCGAAAACAGAAGAGTGGTTTAAACAGGTGTTATAGCGATTTATTTATAGAGAGTCTTTATTAGACTTTAGCTTTACCCTTCTTATATTAGCGTTAGCCGCATTTATTAAGTAGTCACATTTCTTGTGGCTACATACCTTATTTCTTTTCTTATCCCCTTTTTCACTCTTGTCGTTTTTTATATATTGAGTTTCAAATTTCACTATTTCTTTTATTTCATTCTTGAAAAACCCTTTTTTTATGTCAAAAGTTAGCAGGCCTGCTAAGAAGTTTTTACTGTTTCTGTACCGA
>Ga0307994_1001417_pt1 | contig 14458 bp, 7 predicted proteins | sample EllFjometagen261_FD_203171 | JGI IMG/M metagenome (GOLD analysis project Ga0307994, IMG submission 203171) | Marine microbial communities from Ellis Fjord, Antarctic Ocean - #261 | ecosystem: Environmental > Aquatic > Marine > Unclassified | place: Southern Ocean | collected 2014-11-02 | reverse complement strand
AAAACAGAAGAACTAAACTGATTACAATAAAGCAACTTACTATCCCCTTCCACCATAGTGGAGATAAAGGTTCAATTATTTCGTGCATTGGTATGTTTATGTTAAAATTAATTTTTATTATCCGAACTACTTTAGCTTAGTAGTCCAGATTTTATTTATTCTTATTTACTTAGAAAATAAACTAACTTAATTACTCAATAATTATTATTTTCTCTACTGTACCATTATCATATATATAGAATAAAGTAGTTTTATGAATTACTGTATTTGGATTCACTTCTCTACCTAATAAATCTGTAATTCTTAAAAGTGTTCGCTCTGTTAAATTAGGATTAGCCAAGCGAATAACGGAGGGTTGTGTCCAGAAGATTGGAGATGTCCAATTAGCAGAACGGTAAGTTCCACCTGTAGGGTCACACCAAGTTCTTGCAGAAGCACGGTAAGCTTGTCCTGGAGTTAATCCATTCTTAGGTTTAGTAAGTGCTGGGTACATTACACCAAAGCCACCAGCAGTAGTCCAAACACCACCAGTAACATCTGGTCGCAGCTTAATACGTGCAAAACTATAAGCTGATATTGTATCCCAAGTAAATGAAGCTTTTGTTGTAGTTGGTGAAGTAACTGCAAAGTTAATTACATTAGGACATAAGTCCAATGTAGTAAAGCTTTGGATAGCTGACCAGCTGGACACGCCACCACCACAATACCAAGCTATCATGTAGTATTCATAAGTAGTTGAAGCTGTTAAGCCTAAAATCTTCTTACTCGTAGTATTCAAGCCAAACACACATAAGCCTGAGCCTGCCATTGTCTTAGAAGACCATGTACTTGCTCCTATTTCTCTGTATCTTATTCGATATTGATCAACCATACAGTTTGTATCATTCATATTATCCCAATTTACTCTTACTCTATCATGAATTAACTCATTCACATAAGCATTCGTAGGTGATGGGTTAGTACAACCTAAACAAGAATAATTACATGAACCATCATCAATATTTGCTAATGGATCATAGTTACACGCTAAAGAATCTGTACAGCCAAAAACAGGTGGATGATGAGCTATAATTACTCCTTTCATACCAGAAGTAACGTGTGGTTGACAAACATAATAATACGTTTGTGCAGTGTTAGCAATATATTGTCCTGTTGCACCAAAACTAAAACCTCCATTTGATGTAGTCCCTCCAGCTAACCAAGTGCTATTACTTACTTCCACCGCATTATGATATCCTCCTAATATGAAATTAATTGTATCTCCTACATCACAAATAATTGTATCTGGTGAGAAAGTTGAACCTATTGTTTTAATTGTATAAGAAGTATAATCACAACTTCCATCATCATTGGTGGCAGTGGAATCATAATTTAAAGCTAATGGGTCAGTACATCCATATACTGGAGGTAACCATGCTTGGATGGCAGTATTTAACAAGTTTTCAATTGTAGAGGAAGAACTCGTGGTCTGACAATAAGCAGGGCAAAAAGTAACATATGAACTATCAGGATATATCACATAATAACTAGGAGTATAATACAACTGATAATTAATTGCAGAAGGAGAAATTCCATTACACATAGGGAAACTAACTCCATAAGTGGTTGCAAAATTGGCTAAATCATTATCTGAAGTTGCCGCATTTACTTCTAAAGCAATAAACTCTGCTACATCTAATCCATTTGGTCCATAAACTTGATAAGAGTTTTCAGTACCAGCAGCATACTGCTGACAATGACCACAGGTAGTACTCATAAGCTCTAATACTACAACTTTATCACTATTCAAGTAAGAATATAGATTATGAGTATTTCCATTTATATCAGTTACTGTAAAATTAGGTGCGTAACCTGTACCATTTAATAAACCAGATTGTGCATTTGCCAAAAAAATAAAGCAACTAAAAGTTAGAGTAAGTATTTTTTTCATGATTTAATTTTTTTAAGTACGATAACAACGGCATAAACACTAATTAGTAGTTTTTTATATCAGTTTTGTTATTAGTGCAAATTTAGTAATTCTATAGGCCTTTTTATTCGTATTAGTTTATTTGTTGCTAATAGCATGTGAATTTCTGAAATTCTTGACAGTTGTTACATAATAATTAATATCTTATATCATAAATAATGATATCATTACTCATATACTTTATTAGTAAATATAATATGTAGCAGTACTACATTCTACTAGATTAGATAACTCAAAAGGTAACCGAATAGGTCTCTTGCTATTTTACACATCAGAGTTACTTAGCAAATATAATAAGAAGAGCAGGCTTTAAAGCCTGCTCTTTTATGATTTATTGAAGAATAAGTTTCTTATTAATGATTCCATCATCCATTTCTATTTCTAAGAAGTAAACTCCTTTAGTATAAGTAACTAAATTAACTTGCTTAGTATACTCACCAATGAACTGTTGTAGGTCTTCTGAAATAATTACCTCACCAACAACATTAATTATTCTAACTTCTAAATCTTGAGCATCTTCTGATGTGAAACTCACATTAAATACATCTCTTGATGGGTTAGGATAAACAGTTAAATTATTGATTGCACTGCCACCTTCAACTCTAATAGCATTTGGTTGCGTCCAGAAGATTGGAGATGTCCAACCTGTAGAACGGTAAGTTCCACCCGTAGGGTCACACCATGTTCTTGCTGATGCCCTGTAAGTTTGTCCTGGAGTTAATCCATTCTTATCCTTAGTAAGCGCTGGATAGAATACACCAAATCCACCTGCAGTTGTCCAAACACCACCTGTAGTATCTGGTCTTAACTTAATACGTGCAAAACTATAAGCTGCTGTAGTATCCCATGTAAATGAAGCTTTTGTTGTAGTTGGTGAACTAACTACAAAGTTAATTACATTAGGACATAAATCTAAGGTTGTAAAGTTTTGGATAGCAGACCAAGCTGAAATGCCACCACCACAATACCAAGCTTTCATATAGTACTCATAAGTAGTTGAAGCCGTTAAGCCTAAAATCTTCTTACTCGTAGTATTCAAACCAAACACACATAAACCAGATCCTGACATGGTCTTAGATAACCAAGTACTTGTCCCTAATTCTCTGTATCTAATACGGTACTGCTGAACCATACAATTAGCATCATTCATATTATCCCAATTAACTCTTGCTCTATCGTGAATTAATTCAGAAATATAAGCATTCGTAGGTGGAAGAGGAGTACATGAAATAGGAGCATAAGTACAAGTACCATCATCACATGTTGCTAATGCAGCATAATTAACGGCAGTTGAATCTGTACAACCGTACACACAGTAAACACAAGAACCATCATCTACAGTAGCTGTAGGGTCATAGTTTAAGGCAGTTGAATCAGTACAACCAGAGATTACATTAACACTAAAGTTTACAGTATCAGCAATAGTAGGGCTGAATCCTTGATGAGAATTATCTACAAGTTCAATAATAATTTGATGACTTCCATTAGCTAACCCATTTAGAGTGATTGGAAGTGTGTCGTACTTCATTGTCATAGCACCATTTACATAATAATGAATATGCCCATCACCAGTACCTGCAGCAACTACAAAATCAGTTATAGCAAAATCAATACCAATATTATTGTTATTTGGGAATACATCACCATTCAAAGGATTAATGATTACTATTGTAGGATCAACAGGATTACTAAAACTTTGCTGAAAACCTTGTGTTAAAACATTAGAGGTTGAAGTAAGGGTAGTTACCATAGACTCTCCAATAGTTGAAGAATTACTATATCCTCCATTAGTAGAGTAATTACCACCACTCGATACAACATACCTACTAAGTTGCTGAGAAAAACTAAAAGTAGCAAATGCCAAGCATATTGTTGTTAAAAGTATTTTTTTCATTTGTTTGTTTTAAAAATTAATTTCGATTGCTTACGCAATAATTTTAAATGGATAAATTGTTAAATGGTTAAAAAGCCCTAACAGCCCTAACAACGCTGCTGTAGTTCCTATTGAAGCCGTACTGGAATCCATTGGTGAAACCCTGAAACCACGCATCGTAGTTATCGGCCTCAGTAGAACTCCAATAGCCGTAACTAGCAAAACCGCCAAGATTATTTGGGTCTGTAACACCATTATTAACTCCATCACCATCTGAATCCGCTAAATTTGTCCACATCAGATTTAATTCATCTTTTGAAGGCAAGAACCAATCACTGTATGTGCCATCTGTATAATTTGCACAAATATCTGCAGCTATACCTGGTGTTATACATCCTGCTTCTATATCAATTGTGTTTTGATTACCTGTTCCAATAGCTGTTCCATCTGCTCCTGAAATCAGAGTTCCATAACAACCCCATTGTGCACCAGAAGCTTGGTCTGTAGGCGCTGCAATTAATCCTTTAACTTGACCAGCTATATATCCTATATCTCCTGGTTGTAATATATAAAATACAATACCTCCTTGGTGAGTATCACCTATTGCTCCAGTAAAAGGCATTAGACAAGAACCATCATCTGTATTTGCTAATGGGTTATAGTTTGTTGCTGTAGAGTCTGTACAGCCAAGTACAACTGCAATACAAGAACCATCATCCGTATTTGCTGCAGCATTATAGTTAGTTGCTGTAGAATCTGTACATCCATAAACTGGACATCCATTTCCTACCGTCCCACTAGCATTACCACCTGAAGCTATTACAGCTCCTGAAGCATCAATAATAGACCATGAATTCTCACTACTCCACTGCCCAGCTGAATAAATTACAGCTATACAAGTTGATAAATCAACACATAAAGTGTAAGTATCAGAAGCACTAGTTGAAGTAGGTCCAGTTGTAGGTTGGTCATAAGTAACACCATTAATAGTTAATGTTCCACCATTCCAAGTATCACCATAAGAATCAGTCAAAGTTAAAGTAACCTCATTCAATAAACATGGGTATGTACAAGAACCATCATCAGTATTTGCTAATGGGTTATAGTTTGATGCTGTAGAATCTGTACAACCACTTACTACAGCTAAACAAGAACCATCATCCGTATTTGCTAATGGGTTATAGTTTGTTGCTGTAGGGTCTGTACAACCATTTACAACTACAAGAGTATCAAAAGCCCTAACAGCCCTAACATCGCTGCCGTTGCCGCCCTTAACGTCATTGCCCTGGAATCCATCGTTGAAATACTGAAACCACGCAATGAAGTTATCGTACTCAGTAGAACTCCAATAGTCGTTAGTTGCAAAACCGCCAATATTATTTGGGTCTGTAACACCATTATTAACTCCATCACCATCTGAATCCGCTAAATTTGTCCACATCAGATTTAATTCATCTTTTGAAGGCAAGAACCAATCACTATACCCACCAAGTGTTAAGTTTGCACAAATATCTGCAGCTGTACCAGCTGTTGTACATCCTGCTTCTATATCAATTGTGTTTTGAGTTCCTGTTCCAATAGCTGTTCCGGTTCCTATTAGAGTTCCATAACAACCCCATTCTGCATAAGAAGATTGGTCCGTAGGCGCTGCAATTAAGCCTCCTCCATTTCCATCTAAGTAAAATATAATACCTCCTTGGTAAGTACTACCTAAACCAATACAAGAACCATCATCTGTATTTGCTAAAGTGTCATAATTTAAAGCAGTAGAGTCTGTACAACCAATAATGATACAAGAACCATCATCAGTATTTGCTAATGGGTTATAGTTTGATGCTGTTGAATCTGTACAGCCATTTACAACTGCAATACAAGAACTATCATTCGTATTTGCTAATGGGTCATAGTTAAATGCTGTAGAATCTGTACAACCATTTACTATAAGAGTAGCACAAGACCCATCATTTGTGTTAGCTAATGGGTTGTATTCTGTATATAAAGGATCAGTACATCCATAAACTGGACATCCATTTCCTACCGTTCCACTAGCATTACCACCTGAAGCTATTACAGCTCCTGAAGCATCAATAATAGACCATGAATTCTCACTACTATACTGCCCAGCTGAATAAGTTACAGCTATACAAGTTGATAAATCAACACATAAAGTGTAAGTATCAGAAGCACTAGTTGAAGTAGGTCCAGTTGTAGGTTGGTCATAAGTAACACCATTAATAGTTAATGTTCCACCATTCCAAGTATCACCATAAGAATCAGTCAAAGTTAAAGTAACCTCATTCAATAAACATGGGTATGTACAAGAACCATCATCAGTATTTGCTAATGGGTTATAGTTTGATGCTGTAGAATCTGTACAACCATTTAGAACTGCAATACAAGAACCATCATCACAAGTAGCTGTAGGGGCATAGTTAGTTGCAGTAGCATCTGTACATCCATTTACACAAGCAATGCATGATCCATCATCACAAGTAGCTGTAGAGGCATAGTTAGTTGCAGTAGCATCTGTACATCCATTTACACAAGCAATGCATGAACCATCATCTGTATTAGCATTAGCATCATAATTTACAGCAATTGGATCAATACAAGCAAATATCTTTGCAATACAACTGCCATCATCATCAGTTGCAATTACATTATAATTAAACATGGTTAAATCAGTACAGCCTAATAAAGTTGGTATTGGCAAAACAATAAAATTACCTGAGGAATTACTCAAAGAGATAGTGTCTCCAGAAATAGTTAGAATTTGTGCTATACCAACGCTATCAGTACCATCTGTTCCTGGAGCACCATCAACTCCGTTAGTACCATTTGTTCCTGGAGCACCATCAACTCCATTACTTCCCGCTATTCCTTGTATTCCTTGAGCACCATCAACTCCGTCTGTTCCTGCAGGACCTGGATTAGCTGAATGAAGTGCATAAGGAACACTCATAAATGCTGTGGTTCCCATATTTACATATCCACTTCCATAATCTATTTCTACTTTTAACAAATGATTGGATAAACCCCAATCAATTACATCAAAGGTTAATGAAGTGCCAACGTTTGTTGATGTTCCTTGTCCTATAATAGCTGAAAACAAACCATAGTCGTTTGTAGTTGCCGTGTGGGTTTCTTGCCAACTAATAGCTGAAGTATTTATATCCGATATAACTGAAAACTGAATCGCTAAAGCTTGATTCATTAATACATCACCAGAAGCATCTCTTGCTAGGGCTTGGTAATTAATACCCTGTGGTACTGTTTGAGAAAAACTAAAAGTAGCAAATGCCAAGCATATTGTTGTTAAAAGTATTTTTTTCATTTGTCTGTATTAAAAATTAATTTCGATTGCTTACGCAATGGCCTTAAATGGATAAATTGTTAAATAGTTAAAAAGCCCTAACAGCCCTAACAACGAAGTTGTTGGACTTACCGCTGGAGTACTGGTTTCCATTGGTGAAACTCTGACTCCACGCAATGTAGTCACCGTTCTCAGTAGAACTCCAATAGAGGTTATAAGCAAAACCGCCAACATTTCCTAAACCTAAAGCATTACCTTGACCAATATTTAAATACATTTCATTTAGTTCATCTTTTGAAGGTAGGAACCAATCATTATATCCTCCAAGAGTTAGATTTGCACAAAGATCTGCAGCAATGCCTGGTGTTATACATCCTGCTTCTATATCAATTGTGTTTTGATTACCTGTTCCAATAGCTGTTCCATTTGCTCCCATTATAGCTCCATAACAACCCCATTTTGCAGCAGAAGATTGGTCTGTAGGCGCTGCAATTAAGCCGTGACCACCTGATGCATCCAACCAAAAGATAATACCTCCTTGATAAGCAGAACCAATACATAAGTCGCCATTAAAACAACAAGAACCATCATTTGTATTTGCTGCAGCATTATAGTTAACTGCTGTAAAATCTGTACATCCATTTACAACTGCAATACAAGAACCATCATCCGTATTTGCTGCAGCATTATAGTTAATTGCTGTAGCATCTGTACAGCCATTTACTATAAGTGTAGCGCAAGAACCATCATCTGTATTAGCTGAAGCATCATATTCTACATATAGTGGGTATGTACAACCATTTACTATAAATGTAGCACAAGATCCGTCATCTGTATTAGCTGAAGCATCATATTCTACATATAGTGGGTATGTACAACCATTTACTATAAGTGTAGCACAAGACCCATCATCTGAATTAGCTGAAACATTATAGTTAAAGGCTGTTGAGTCTGTACAACCTAACAAAGTTGGTGTTGATGATGGTAAAATGATATAATTACCACTACTTATAAATAAAGTGTCTCCTGAAATAGATAGATCTTGGGCAATACCAACGCCATTAGTACCAGCTGTTCCTGGAGCACCATCAACTCCATTAGTACCATTTGATCCTTGAGCACCATCAACTCCATTAGTACCATTTATTCCCTGAGCACCAGCATTTCCATCGGCACCTGCAGGGCCTGGATTAGCTGAATAAACTGCATAAGGAACACTCGTAAATGCTGTGGTTCCCATATCAAAATATCCACTTCCATAATCTACCTCTACTTGTAACAAATGATTAGAAGCTCCCCAATCAATAGAATCAAATGTTGCTGAAAAACCTCCGTTTGTTGATGTTCCTCCACCTATAATAGCTGTATATAAACCATAAACATTGGTAGTTACTGTGTGGGTTTCTTGCCAACTTACATTTCCAGTAGTTATATCTGATATAACTGAAAACTGAATCGTTAGAGCCTGATTAATCAATACATCACCATTCGCATCTCTAGCAACTGCCTGATAATTGATTCCTTGTGGTACACTCTGAGCAAACCCAATCATAGGAAAGCAAAGCAGAATAAGTAGTAGTTTTTTCATATTAGTTGTTAATTTATTGTTTTAAAGCCTGTAAAATTAATGATAATTTTTAACAATATATTGAATTTAATATATAAAGTGAATGATAAAAATTTAAAGAGGTGAAATTTGTGCTAAAAAAATAAAAAAACGCCCAACATTTTGTTGGGCGTCTTTTCAATTTGTCATAGCGAACCTTTAGGTGTGGCTATCTTATGCAGCAGCATCAGTACTACTCGGCTGATTATACTCAGTAACCACAAAACCCCATGCCTCCAACTCTCTTGGCTTAATGTTTGGATTCTTCAGCATTTCCTTACCAATTAACTTCATCATATTGGTTAGCTCTAGTAGTACATTGCGTTTCTCAATGGCTACTAGCCTCCAATCCAATCTGGCTTGTTCAGCATTTTCTTGTGCCAATTGTTTGGCATCCAATTTAGCTTGTAGGCTTGGCATATCAAAAACACTTAGCAGACTACTAGCACCATCAGCAGTATCCTTGTCCAACACATTTTGGCAAAGCTTGTCCAATAGCACATTGTTTCCAGGTATTTTTATTATCCCGTTTTTGGAATGAATTACTTCAAAACCATACAAACCTAACTCCTTATAAAAGCTGAGCTTATTCACTTTTACATATTGCCCTATATCCTGCAAATCCTTTCTTATTTCATTAAGATGTGCATATTTATGCTGAGTATACATTTGTGCTTCTTGCTTCCCAGCAATATAGATACTTTTCAAAGCTACATAATTAGCATGCTTATCGGTAAAAACTTGCCCTGTCACTAAGCCCCAAGGTAATGGGCTAACCGCTAAATCTGTAGCTAAAATTGCAGAATTCAATTTTTTTAACTGAATTTCTGTACTGAGGATTCTTCTCCCCAAGTTTGATAATACTTCCATTTTTTAAAATGTTTTTATCATAATGCTCTGCCTTCCGCAAATTACCCGAGAAATGTTTTTTTGATTTCTGAAAAAATAATTGCATAATTACTTAAATCCATATCATGCAGAGCATAAATAGGCGGCATCTGTTCTAGTTCAGAATTTCAATTTTTAAGTAATTAAGCCTTGAGGGGTTTAGCCTCTTTTAGCTTTTTGCAACTTGGTTAAGGTTGCAGTGGTTTTGGGTCAGATTAAAGCATTTAATTTTTCAGTAGTGTAAATATAAATCATTTAGTTAGCTTACAACAATAATTAGCTAAAAATCAAGCTTTTACTTTTCAACAAAATAATAAACATTTTGATAAAAAAGAAAATCCTATACAATTACTAGGGTTAATCAAACATTCATTTACCCTTAGAAATAAAACCTGCAATTCCTAGAATATTTTCCTGCTATGCTAAAGTTAATGCTCGCAACGCTTAGAACTTCCCCCAGCATAGTAATTAGGCCAATTGCAGTGCTATTTATACCCAAAAGTAGGCTATTTACACTGCCAAGTATGCTATTTATAGCCCAAAAGTGTCTAGAATAAAAATCTGCATCGCTAATAAGGGTGCCCGCAACGCTAATAAAGGCGCTCGCAACGCTCAGAAAGTTATCAGCAGCTCTCAAAAAGGACACTGCAATGCTAATAAAGCTGCTTGCAGTAGTAAAATAGCACACCGCAAGGGCTATAAATTACAAGTAAGACCGACAATAAACCAATAACTACCAACTAGCAATTCCCTTTAATCAACCGTTAAACTTTTTTGCAAGTAAATAGTCTGTAAGCAGTACAATAAAATAAATAACTTTCGTTTACATTTGCAACCATTTTAATTCTATGAAAAACACAATAACAACAATCTTCTTTTTATTAATTGCAATCATTAGTATTGCACAAGAAAAATACACAATTAGTGGATTCGTACAGGATGAATCTTCAGGAGAAAATTTAATAGGTGTTTCAATTTATGATAAAGAAACTTATAAAGGAACAGCTAGTAATCAATACGGATTTTATTCTTTAACTATTCAGGAGGGAGATTATGTTATCATATATTCGTTTATAGGTTACAAATCCATTACTAAAAATATAAAATTAAATAAAGATTTTAGATTAAATATATCTTTAGCAAATAATGCAATATTAACAGAAGAAGTAATTGTAACTGGCGAAAGATTAGATAAAAATGTGAGCAGCTCTAATATGAGTCAAGCTAAAATAGAGGTAGATAATATTAAACAATTACCTGTGATACTTGGTGAGGTTGATATTTTAAAATCAGCACAACTTTTACCAGGAATACAATCAGGTGGTGAAGGTAGCTCTGGGCTTTATGTAAGAGGTGGTGGTCCTGATCAAAACTTAATATTATTGGATGAAGCAGTTGTTTACAATGCTACCCATCTTTTTGGTTTTTTCTCTGTATTTAATGCAGATGCTATAAAAGATATAAATATAATTAAAGGAGGTATGCCTGCGGAATATGGAGGTAGACTATCTTCTGTTCTGGACATCACCATGAAGGATGGAAATAATAAGAAATATGAGGCGGCTGGAGGAATTGGCTTACTGTCCTCAAGATTAACAATTGAAGGTCCAGTTCAAAAGGATAAGAGTTCATTTATTGTTTCTGGGAGGAGAACTTATATAGATGTGTTATCTAAACCTTTTTTGAATAATGATAATGCTTTTAGTGGTTCAGGTTATTATTTTTATGATTTAACCACTAAAGTTAATTACAGAATATCAGATAAAGATCGATTATATTTGAGTGGTTATTTTGGAAGAGATGTCTTTAGTTTTAACAATTCCGATAATGGTATTGGAATAGAAATTCCATGGGGAAATGCTACTAGTTCATTAAGATGGAATCATTTATTTAATGATAAATTATTCATGAACACATCACTTATCTTTTCAGATTATCGATTTGAATTTAATATAGCTCAGCAAGATTTTGAATTAAAGATATTCTCAGGAATTAATGACTGGAATACAAAAGTTGATTTTCTATATCAACCCAATCAAAGACATACAATTAAATTTGGAACTAATTACACTTATCATGAATTCACTCCTGGTAACGCTTCAGGTAAGTCAGGTGAAGTAGTTTTTGAAGCGGATAAAATATTTAAACAATATTCTAATGAAGGTGCATTATACATCTCTGATGATTTTGAGGTTTCTGATGCTTTAAAAGTACATGCTGGGTTGCGTTATTCTTCTTTTCAACATGCTGGTTATATAAGCTTCCGTGACTATATTAAAAATGATCTTCAATCTAATGATGATAATTATAGGCATATTGAACCAAGACTTTCATTCAGATATAGATTGTCTACTTCAAGCTCAATAAAGGGTGCATATACTCAAAACTATCAATATGTTCATTTAGCATCTACTTCAAGTGTTAGTTTACCAACCGATCTTTGGGTACCTAGTTCATCAGAAATTAAGCCAAAATTTGCTGACCAGTATGCTATAGGTTATTTTAAAAATCTTAAAGACAATATGTATGAAACTTCCATTGAGGCATATTACAAAGAAATGACCAATTTGCTTGAATATAAAGAAGGCGTTTTACCAGAAGACAATACTAATTCAAGTAGTGATGGTTCGTTTGCCTTTGGTAATGGCGATTCATATGGAATAGAGGTGCTACTGAAAAAGAATAAAGGAAAAACAACAGGTTGGATTGGATATACCCTATCAAAAACAACAAGACATTTTGATGAAGTAAATTCTGGTATTTCTTTCCCGGCTAAATACGACAGAAGACATGATTTATCTGTTACGGCTACTCATAAATTATCTAAAAAGTGGACCTTTAGTGGTGTCTTTGTTTATTCAACTGGTAATTCAATCACACTTCCTAATGAAAGGTATCTAATTGGAGAAGATATCTACACTGAATACTCTTCAAGAAATGGGTTTAGAATGGATCCTTATCATAGACTTGATTTAGGAGCTACATACACACCTAAGAAAAAGAAGAAGTTCCAATCTTCTTGGAATTTTTCTATTTACAATGTTTACAGCAGAAAGAATCCTTATTTTATTTATTTTGCACTAGAAACACCTGAAGGAGAAGAAGGAAGTGTACAAGAAGGTAATTTTACACCTCAAGCATATCAAGTATCAATTTTTCCTATACTCCCTTCTGTAACTTGGAATTTTAATTTTTAATTATGAAAAAACACTTATTTTTTATCTCAATTATTCTATTCTCATGTCAGGAAGAAATTACTCTTGAACTTCCTCAAGCAGAAACTAAACTTGTTGTTCAAGCTGCTATTGAAAATGGATTTCCACCTTATGTAATTTTAACAAGGAATCAGGGTTACTTTGAAGAATTTAATATTGATACGTATGCTAATTTATTTGTGGATGATGTAGACTCAGTTAAGGTTTGGTATATTGATGATAATGGAGACGAAATTAGTAAATATCTTGGTCTGTTACCACCTGAACTTTCAGAAGGAATTACAGGCGAGCCAATACCCTTATACACTATAACTGATGCAGTAGAATTAGAGAATGCAATAATAAATCCTGGTGAATATAATTTTAGTCAGTCAGGAAGAACATATTATTTAGAAATTAAATGGAATAATAAAGTCATTACAAGTTCTACAACTATTCCTCTAGCTACTCCTTTAGATTGTCTTTGGGTTGAACAAAGTGAAACCGCTGATGAAGATTTTATGTATGATATAAGAGCAATATATTCTGACCCAGCTGAACAAAATAATAACCTAATTATAAAAAGTAAAAGATTACAGCATTATGAAATTGCTGATAGTGTTAGTCTCGAGTGTGAATTTAAAGATAATCCTGATCAGAGATTAATTATTGTTGATGCTGGTTCCGATTTACTAATTAATGGTGAGACTTTTGAAACTTATTTTCCAAGGCCTAAAAATAGAGGTTTTCCAGATGGAAAATACAATGCTAAACACATAATAGAATGTAATAATGATTCCACACTTGAACTTCAAGAAGATATTGTATTAATTAAGTTTTGTCAAATTGATGAACCTTCATTAAAATTTTGGCGTGGACTAGTAAGACAAGCTGGTAATAATGGGAATCCATTTGCTGAACCAATGAATCTTGTCAGTAATATAAATAATGGACTAGGTGTTTTTACAGGCTATGGTTCTGTTTATTATAAAGTACCTATTATAAGGGATACTACTATTTTTGAAGAATATTCTCCAGAAATCATAGATATATTTTAATTTTACAAAAAAAAAATAAAATGCAAGAAAAAATAGAAAAAGTAGAAACATTAATTATTGGTTCAGGTCCTGCAGGATATTCTGCAGCAATTTATGCAGCTCGTGCTGATATGAATCCTGTTGTTATTCAAGGATTACAACCTGGAGGGCAATTAACTACAACTACTGATGTAGATAATTATCCAGGATACAAAGACGGAATAACAGGCCCTGAAATGATGGAGGATTTCAAAGCTCAAGCAGAGCGTTTTGGTACTGATACAAGGTGGGGAATGGTAACAAAGGTTGACTTATCTGAACGTCCGTTTAAGGTTGAAGTAGATGAAAAAGATACGATCTTAGCTGAAACTGTAATTATTGCAACAGGTGCGTCAGCAAAATGGTTAGGAATGGATGATGAGAAAAGATTGAACGGCTATGGTGTTTCGGCTTGTGCTACTTGTGATGGGTTCTTTTACAAAGGAAAGGAAGTTGTTGTAGTTGGTGCTGGTGATACTGCTGCTGAAGAGGCTACCTACCTAGCTAAAATGTGTACAAAAGTAACTATACTCGTTCGT
>Ga0307994_1001416_pt1 | contig 14465 bp, 32 predicted proteins | sample EllFjometagen261_FD_203171 | JGI IMG/M metagenome (GOLD analysis project Ga0307994, IMG submission 203171) | Marine microbial communities from Ellis Fjord, Antarctic Ocean - #261 | ecosystem: Environmental > Aquatic > Marine > Unclassified | place: Southern Ocean | collected 2014-11-02 | reverse complement strand
CTAGTTCTACTACCTTCTATAGGTAGGTTAGTTACTACATCGTAAACCTCTGTACCCAATAATAGGTCATCTAGTTTAGGTTGCGCTAATGGATATGATACTACAATTGCCATTTATCGATGTTTTATTTATTATTTTTCTCGGCTTTTGTACCGTCTTTTTTCTTCTTACTCTGTGTACCTCCTCTATTAAAGGATCTGTCCACAAATTTACCTGTATTATGGTCGTAGTCTTTATCAAACAACCAATTAGCTCCGTGTTTCTTCTCTGCAGCTCTCCTTTTCACCTGACTATCTGCACGCTTTTCTTTTCTATCGCAAGAGTTCGCAGCTTTTAAATCTCTGATCGCTTTTGCCTTCGCGGCCTTCGCACTTAACTTTTGTTGACCCATAATATGATTAGTTATACTTAGTATACTTACAGATAGAGAGTGATTCTTACAATTACCCAATACTGTGACATTAGCCCCTTACTATTATAACTTAGGTACCTAGTGTCACACTTTATATTCCCGGAAAAAAACTGTAAAAAATTTTTTGTAAGATCTAGGGAAGTTATGCGTTACCCCCTATCCCCCTGATAATCAATCAGTTACGAAAACGGTTTTCATTAGGCCCACCGCCCCAATTTATTTACCAATTCCTTCCATATATGATTGGTTTCCAACGATTTACGATCACATGTTCATGTTTTTATCTAACATTTATCACATACTATTTCACATATCATATCATTCATTTCATATATCATTTCAATTCATTTACAAATACATTACGAGTTGTATCAGATAATATATATGTAAGCAATTAAGCTATCAAACTAATAACATTCACACATTGAATAAACTAAATCACAATCAGCAAAATGCTGTGCTAATCATCGCATCGATCCTTGTATCATCAATCTTCTTATTAATCTTCTTGCAAATCCCGTCGATCACTGCATTCTAATTACAAACTTAATACGAACGTCGTCAGATAATATAACTGTAAGACAAACTAATAATAAACTAATAACTTACAAACTTAATAATAACTTTAAAATATAAATAAATTATGTCAAATCAAATTCTTGAATCTAAAAGATTCGTAATCCGTCAAACCTTAGTAGGTAAAAATCAACTAATCAAAGTAAACTTTAAAAATGGCGACGTCGCAGAGTATAATCACGACGAAGCGTATGAACTAATGAAAGAAAAGTTAGTCGAAATGAATTGCTTCATCAAGTATAAATCTTATACGAGTTCTGCTTCAGTGCCAGTCGTAGCAAGAAGTGTAGCAACTATTACTAAAGCTGAAAAAGCTGAATAGTACACTCTGAGGAGTTGTATTACATCTCCTCTACTATTTCTACTAACAAATAATTATACACTCTTAAACTATACTCTAAATGAATATAAGAATCAGAAAATTCAGCCACTACTTACTGTCTAAGTTAGTGATACTTAATAGAGAACTGAAGCTATTAGCTCAAGCAGTTCATGCAGTTAAAAGATAAGCAAAACGCTGTCTACAAATATAATACGGTTTACTACAGATAATATCTATGTAACCAACTAATAATAATACAACTATGATATTAATAATCTCAATAGTAACTGTAGTGATAACAGCAGTTCTAATAATAGTCGGTTTGAATGAAATTTTAAACAACTAACAACTTGCGTCTTTGCGCTTAGGAATACAAAGAAGCCAAAAGGTACCCGACGGACGACCTTAACTGTCCGTGTGAATGAGTATAACGGTTTCATGAAGTTCGATTCTTCAGTACTCACTAAAATAATAACAAATGAGAACAAGTAAATCAAATATGAGTTGGGATCGAGCATTCAAGGAATGTGCTGATTCTATAAATAAGAGCAAGAAGCTCGGTGAAATAGCTAATAGGCTATATCCAATAAAAGAAGGTATAAGAACTAACTTCGTTGGGTTGACTAGAGAGCAAACTAATGAAGTGTATAATCAATATGTAGTATAATGGAGTATCGAGATATTAAATATAACTACGAAGAATGGATTACATATTCAGGTGAGACAGCAAGCTGTTTTTCATGTAGTGACAAAAGGCTATTAAAAGGCTTAGGAATGAAGTATATTTCTGATAAAACAGAAAATCAAATGAAGAGATCTATCGATTTCTATATCGACCAAAGACCAACTCTTTTAAAAGCTATGGAGCTTGAAAGAAAAGCAGGTCAAGAGTTCTATGATAAATTAAACTATAAAGGCGATTAAGATGAGAGCAGTATACGATAACTACAAAGGTGAAGAACTGAAAAAGATCTTAGATCTAATCGAAGTGATGAAACTTGACTACGATGAAGAAATATTCTTAATGGAGGATATTGAAGAAGCAATACTAATAAAACTAAATATTATATAATGAGAATATACGAATGGAATGACGATACTATATCACACTTTGAATTTGAAAGCTGTTATATGAGTCGAGAGAATATCGAAGGCAGAGTAAGAAGCTTTATCGAAGCTAACACTCAGCTAGAAGATGGTGACGACGAAGATGAAATGTATGAGAGTTTAATAAGTAAAATCTACAAGTAATGAACAATCAAGAAATAATGCATGCTGCCGATATATTAGAAGATCTAATAGGTAATAACTTCCATGACGCTATAGCTACAGCTGTACGTGATAATTGGAGTAAAGACGATAATTGGTTTCCAAGTGATGAAGATATCCACAAGATCAAACGAGAACTTGCTAAGTATCTAATTCACATGACTAAGTAATACAAATAAAATACGATTACTATCAGATAATATATACGAACATTAAAACTATTACAATGCAAAAAATAAAAATTACAAGTAAAACAACATTACAAGTCACTCACGCAGAAGGACACAAAGCTATTAAATATAAAGGCTACGAAGTAGGATATTTACCATCACTATTCGGCTTTATATACGACTCTAACGAAGAGCGAGACGGGATATCTAAGTGGTTTAACTACAAAGGTCTAACATACTTAAGAGAATAGTATGAAGTTAACTAACCAACAAGTCAATGAGCTAGCAGAGAATGTAGCTATAATGGCTGCAGATAGTATGATGGACAGCATCGAGTGGCAAACTGCTGATGTGAGTATGATCGGTGACGAGTATATGGGTTTAAATCGAGAGATTATGAAGAGAGCATTAAAATTAATGATAAAACAGATGAAGTAATGAGAGAGAATCGTAAAGTAGTAAAAATAGAGCATATCTGGAACGAACGGAATGATCGATGGATGCTAATAGAAAGGTATGAAGATGTAAAGTATATAGGTTTAAACTATATGCAAGGTGACGATTATGAGCACTTTAAAGAAAGCTGGTGCAAAGTGGATAAAGGACTTAGTGAGTTCTACAACCAAATGAAGATCACTTTTACAACACAAAGACAAGCTCATACAGAAATAGAGTTTATAAATGATGTAATGTGGACTTACCACAATGCTGTATCTTGTTACGAAGAGCACGAGTTTGTGCCTGTAGCTAGAGTTAAAACGTGTAAGTGTTCTTAATATGGATAAAAACAAGGTACTAGCTCATATGGAAGCTAAGAAGAAAGAAAGAGTAATGAACCACTTAAGACTTATCCAAATACATGGTCAAGCTAAAGGTTTAACTCAAACAGAGTGGGATAATATGCAGGTTAAAGTAAAAGGATCTGGAAGTAAAGGAAAAGGGTTTGCTAATAACAGACTCTGGGATCACCATAACGTCCCTTTACAAATTAAATACGATTGGTAATCGATAATATATATGTAAAACAAACGAATATGAAAGATCCAGAAGTACAAGCAGACTACTACGAACAATTTAACAATTGGTTAGAAGAACTAAGTAGTAGCGGAAAATAAAAGACTTGGATGAACAGTATTTACTTCGTGGCAGAAGGGTTTGATCACCCTATAGACACAAGTAAGTGCCAGTACCAAGCACAAAGCTCAATAAGACTAAATGTAAATCAAGGCTCACTTATTAAAGTAGTGGTAAAGCGGTGTAGTAAATGTATGAGAGCAAATGATCTTACGTAGAACGGGTGAATCAGTCGATTGAGATGGGAGGAGCCTTAAAATCGTAACGAAGTAAGATCAGGCGAAAGATAGCGATTAATCATCACGTAATAGCCGGGAGATAGGTATGGTATGCAGTGCAGTTGAATCAGTAAACGTTTTCACGAGCTGGTTACTGAGGTCATTACTATTGACGAATATGAGGTTCGATTCCTCACTATCTACAAAAGGGGGTGAAGTGGTTTTGACAGTGTAGAATGCCTTAAGGGGAACTACGTTGCACGACGGTTCGAATCCGTCCACCTCCACTAAAAACAATTAATAATGAGAAGTAACGAAAGAGTAAATGGTTGGGATTTCCAGTGGAATCCTAGCGACAGTAAGAACAACATAGGTTACTATGACTGTAGAGGAGAGGTAATGTATGATGATTACCATGATCAAACACCTGAACCAAAATTGTGGGAAGCTGCTATGAAACTAGAAGATAACTTAATGAAAGAAGGTTTTTTAGCTGAAGCTAATCATTCTGAAAAAGGATGGGTTGAAGTAACTATTATAAAAGCTAACAATGAAGGGTAGTTTTTTAATATTGAACGGAAAAGGAGTACACGAATTAGATGGAGTGCAAGTTAATATATTAGCTATTGCTTTAGATCATATGTGGGAACATTTAACTGAGTTAAGAATTGATGGTGCAGGTAATATTGAACTGATAGAGGAAAGAATAATAAAACTAACAGCAATGCAAAAAACATTTGGAATATGAGTAAGACAAAATTTAATGGGTTTGAAAAGTGGTTTTTAACAACTGCTATTGAACATGCGGTAGAACAAGCTGAAGATGATATCGACGAAGCTGAAAAGAATGGCAAGAGATTAATCTACGCAAAAGGGTATTTTAGTATGATTGGTAAAGAACTAACAGAAAAAGTACATAGTATGACTCTAAAGAGAGATCAGTAATTACAAACAAAATACGAATGAGTGTTGATAATAATGATATAACAAACGAATTGAACATGGAAATACTACAAGAAGCTAAAGAAAGAGCATCGACTAAGGCATTTGCGAGACTATCTATGTTAGATATTGATCTAGCGGAGTTTAAAAACGATCTTAAATCTGGAAACTATGGTGGTATTACAAGAGAAGAAGTGGTATTAATGGTCACTGGTACAGAAAAAGAAATACGAACGTGGAATTATATCGCCACATTAATTGAAAAAGATGAATTATAGCTTAAGAGCAAGAGAAGAATGCAATCTATTAGCCGAGGCAATGGAAAAAGAGTACGGAATTAAAGAGGTAACCTCTGATACTCAGTATAAACATGGAACAAGAACATTCCAAATATCAACGGGTGAGAAATTCGGAGTGTATAAATCAGGAATGGTACGTAAGATTATAAAGACTAAGTTACTTAATGACTACTCTTGTTATCAACTGAATAAGCAATATCAACAGAATAGTAGAGCTATGTTCTTAAATAATGATGGTACTTTTGAGGTTAAAAACTACACAGGTACTGCTAGAATCCCAATTTACACTGAGTTTGCTAGATTAAACTATTTATTAGGTTATTTAAAGAGAAATTATGGTGTAATAAAGAAATCTCCTGAATTCGTGATGATAAACGGAGTTAAATATATAAGAGATGATAAACACTAAGAAAATAATAAGAAAAGTAATGGGTAAAAACAAGATAACCGACGAAATGGTTGAAAAAGAGCTTCTAAAAAGAGGTTATAAAGAACATGAACAAGAAGAAGATGACGAGTTTGTGTACAAAAAAGTATGCGAAGAGCATGGAGTTGAAATAACTGAAACTTGGGAGACTGGTTGTGAGTGTTATATATATGAAGAGTCAACTGCTGATGGTTATTCTGTATATGTTGCTGCTCACGATCCTAATAGAATATCTATAAGCGAAGATGTTCATTATTACGAGAGCGAACTAGCTGATTGTGTAGTTGAAGCTTTTAATAATGCCTATGATGGGTCTTCTATTTACATAGAATCTCCTTCTGAAGACTATGTTATTGACGGAATGCATCAATTATATAGAGATTTAATGGAAAAAGAGACAGAAAAAGTTATAAATGAATTAATAGATAAAGGATATGAAGAGTAAAGAAGCGGAACAGACAGTTCCAAAGTGGTTTAAAGGCCAAGTATATGAAGAAGGAGAGACAGTTACTAATCAATTTAGTGGTAGTAGTTATCTTTTAAACGGTTTAGAGTTATCTATGTATGATTTCATCATGGGTTCTCAACTAATAATGGAAATGGCACCAAAAAGTGTCACAGAAAAACAAGTCAACGAGTTTCATAAAGCATTAACATGGTTTAGAAGAGCAAACGTTGATGCTTATTATGTCTTATTAGATTAAGGCATTAGTTCGCAATTGTCCCATGGTGTAATTGGTAACACATCTGCTTTTGGTGCAGACATTCGAGGTTCGAGTCCTTGTGGGATAACTAATTTTAAAAATAAAGTATGATTAAAGCAATTTTATGGGTGCTAGCAGCAGTAATTGTAGCGCGAGTAGGGAAGTTTATAGCCCAATTAATATGGCCAGAAGACTGGACTGACTAATTACAAACAGAATACAAACAAGAATCGATAATAATAATACAAATAAAAACAATTAAATTATGAACAGATTAGTTTTGCCTCAACAGGCAGTGAACGTAAATAGTACAGCGATAGATTCTGCTGGATATATTTATGAATCTTACAAGTTACGATTAACTTTTAAGAATGGTAGATCTTATGACTACACAAAAGTACCCAACCACGTTTTTGAAGGTTTAAGAACCTCTCAATCTAAGGGTAAATTTATTAACAAATATATTCTACAGAGATACTCTTTCAAACAGGTATAATATGACGGAAAAGGAAATGAACAAGCTAGCTAATCTAATATCCCAAAAGGTTATTGATAATCTAGAGAGTAAGCAACAAGACTGGGACATAGAGTTCTATTCTGATTTACAGCATTTCGTTCCAAATGGAGAAGCTAAAATAGAGGTTGACGACGAAGAGCAATCTCTATTAGCTGATCTAGACAAACTTAAGAGCCTATTGTCAGAGTACATGAAGACAGAGCAGTATGAAAAATGCAGCGAAATCGAGAATAAAATAACTTATACTAAATATAAACTACGTAACTTAAAATGATACAACCAATGCTTGCCTATAAAGTGGGTAAAAAAGAGATAAATTACAGAAGTGAGACTGTTTTCTTACAACCCAAATTAGACGGTGTGCGTTGTGTGATAACTAAAGAAGGATGTTACACAAGAACTGGAAATCAATGGATGAATGTTGCTCATATTGAGTTAGCTTTAGAAGAGTTTTTCAAAAAAAACCCTGATGTAATACTAGATGGGGAATTATACAACCACAATTTAAGAGATAACTTTGAAAAGATCATATCTTTAGTTAGAAAAAAGAAACCAACAGATAAAGATCGTGAAGAAGCGGCTGAATTAGTTGAATTTCATGTTTATGATTATATTTCTGATGACTTATATACAACACGTTACTACAAATTACGTGATTGGTTTTGGTATTACAGTGAATATTACAACAATTCTATAAAGGTTACTGATAATATAGTTATTAGAAATCATGAAGAGGCTTTGGAATTTCATGAAGAAAACTTAATGTTAGGCTATGAAGGTTCTATATTACGTCTAAATGGTGGATACGAACAGAAAAGATCTTATAATTTACAGAAATTTAAAGATTTTCATGATAAAGAAGCTACGATAATAGGTTTTCTTGAAGGAAAAGGAAAAAGATTAGGTACGTTAGGTAAATTTATTATGCGTGATGATGAGGGAATCGAATTTGGATGTCCTCCAGGAAAGGGATATAATTACGAACAACTTACGAACATCTTAAATAACATTAATGATTATATAGGGAAAGAAGCTACATTTACTTACTTCGAAAGAACTAAAGCGATGAGCTACAGACACCCTATGTTTAAAACACTAAGAAATTATGAGTAAGCTAATTTGGAAATTATATAACGAGAATATGATATCGTTAGAGATAGCGAACATATTATTAGATAAACACTATGAATAAAGCCGTATAAGTATGGGAAGAACAAAGGAATTGTACGAGCGAATGTATTGTAAAGAACAAGAAGCTACAAATGAATTTATTTTTAATAAATTTTTTTATGAAACACTTGATGTAACTGAAACTGTGACATTAGGGGATTAGAATATATAATAACAGGCTTATGTCACACATTAGAAATTTAGATATATTGAATAAACGAAGAATCATATACAGAAGAGGACCTCTCAGCGACAAACCAACCGAAATATTCGAATGGGGAAATTACTACGAAGAGGGTACTTATCAATGCTATGAATTGTTTAGATCAAAAGCTAAAATAACTACATATAAATCTTTAAAATGGCACATGTTAGTACTATGGCATTTGAATCCGAGTCTTGACCAAGACCATTTCGAACAAATAGTAACTCACATAGCTAAGAAAGAGAATGGCTTTGTAACGTTTGAAATACCAGACCAGTTACTTAAGACTATAATATATGAAGTCAGTATGTGTGACTTAGAAAAGCCACCGAAGAATAAACTTAGGAAAATCATTTTCAATGAATTTACAGGTTTAACTACAGAAGAAAAACTAAGAATAGTTGGGAAAATTGTAGGACGTAGTAAAAGAATACACGAGGATGATATCTATCAATGTATGTTAGATATTCATGACTTAGGTAAGAAGATTACTATCAGTGGCTTAGCCAAGTTATTAGAATGTTCAGCAAGAACAATACATAGAAACATGAGCAACGAATTAAAAAAGGAAAAGGAATTATTAAATAAGGAATTATGATTACAAAGACAGAAACAAGGAAAGAAAAAGCTAAAGAGAGGATTACAAAGAAACCCGTAACAACATTGGGTCAATCTTTAAGAACAAGGAGAACTACGTAATTACAAACAGAATACGGGAGTTAATTGATAATATATTAAACGATAATAGATATGACTAAATCATTAGCAAAAGATTTTAATGAATGGATGGCAAAGATGGGTAATATACATTACTCAGATAACGAAAGAATGGCCAAAGCATTTGAAATAATAGTAGAGCATGAAGAAATATAACATACAGAATTATATAAGATATAAAGAAGATGTTAAGAAATCTATGCCTGACCACAAGCCTTATAATGAATACACTAGAGATGAACTTATAATTAAGTTCTTACCGTTAGTAGAAAACTTAGGAAGGAAATTCTCTACAGCTCAACAAGCATCTGGTGTCTTAAGTATTAACGACATCATTCAGTGTGGATCTGAGGGATTAGTTAAAGCTGTAGATAAATTAGATTGGGTTATGTTAGAAGAATCTGAGGACATTGAAAAGACATTAAAATCATTCTTTAGTAAACGAATCAAAGGATCAATTAGACGTAGAATAGATATGGCTAGAGGAGATATTAGAATCCCTGAACATAAACTAAATGAGATACGTAAGAATCCTAAAGATAAGAAAATGGTTGCTATGTTTTTCAACTCTATGTTCTTATCTATCGATGCTATGGTAACAAATGATGATGAGGAGAATATGATATTTCAGGTAGCTGACAACTCAGAACCTTATAACATTCAATTATTAAACTTATATTTAAAAAGCTTAATGCAAAAGCATTTAAGCGGAAACGAGTATGAAGTACTGCGACTATCTTACGGCCTGGATTGCGATAAGCATTCAGCTAAGGAGATAGCCAGTGCTTTAGATATTAAAGGAGTTAGTTCTTATGTGAGAGTATCGGAGCTAAAAAGACAAGCAGTTCAAAAGTTAATTGATAATGTAGATCACTCGCAAGTGATTGACTATCTGTAGCTTAGAGCTTAATATGAACGTAAAACCATTAACAAATATGTAATTATATAACTATGACAATCAACGAAAAACTATCAAAAATCCAATCAAGTCTTAAAGCGAAAAAGAGTAAGTTTAATTCTTTTGGTAAGTATAATTATCGTTCTGCAGAGGACATATTAGAGGCTATAAAGCCTTTTCTAATTGAACATAATGTAACTGTTATTATTAATGAAACCATTGAAGAAATCGCTGGTAATTTAATAATGAATTCTATTGCTACAATCTCTGATGGAGAAAATAATGTAGATGCAGTCGCTTTAGTTGCAGTCGATATGGATCAGAAAGGTATGAATGCACCACAAAAATTCGGTAGTGCTTCTTCTTACGGGAAGAAATATGCTCTTGGAAATTTATTTCTAATTGATGACACTGCAGATAGTGATGCTACGAATACACACGGAAGAGCTGCCAAGCCTAAGTTAGAAGGAGCAGCATTAACTAAAGCTAAAAGCTTTATCGCAGCGGGTGGTAGTCTAGATGCTATCAAGAAGAAATACGATATACCAGCTGACGTATTAAAAACACTTTAATGACTAGAGAAGAAGAGTTAAACAAGTTGAGAGAAGATGAACATTACTATGGAGCGTTTGGAAAACAGTTCTTAAGTAATTCAGATATCAATACTCTATTAACAAATCCTTTAACGCTAGGGAAGCCAATGAGTCCTATCCCTGCATTTCTAGTTGGTGGTTACTTTCATACTGCAATACTTGAGCCTCACAAGCTGAAGAATTTCAAGATCGTACAGTCATCATCTAGAAATACCAAAGCGTATAAAGAGATCTCGAACGGAGAACTTTGCATGTTGCAACACGAAGCTGATAAGACAGCAGATTTAGTAGACGTTATGATGTCTAATGAATTCTGTAGAGATTTGATTCGTGGTAAGAATGTAGAGTACGAAGTACCAGGGATTGCTGAGATACATGGGAAACTATGGAAAGGTAAAGCAGATATTATTAATCATGATGAGAAATTAATCATTGATCTTAAGACTACTGCAGATATTTCTAAGTTTAGGTATTCAGCTACTAAGTATAACTATAATAGTCAGGCTTATATATACCAAAAGTTATTTGGGTATGAGATGATATTTATGGTGATCGATAAGAACACTAAACAGATTGGTGTATATGATTGCTCAGAGAAATTCCTATCTTATGGAGAGGATAAGGTTCAGAAAGCAGTTGAAGCATGGAATCTATTTTACAACAATCCGGAGTTCAAACCGGAAAACTATTTTATAAATCAGACTCTATAGTCTTAAAACAATTAAATTATGGCGAGTATTATTAAAGCAAACATCAACTTAAATGAAATCCCTAAAGACAAGATCTTTAAAGGGAAAAAGGGTAACTACTTAGGTGTTACAATTACTATCAACGACGAGGTTGATGCTTACGGAAATCAAGGACCGATGGTTGTTGAACAGTCTAAGGAAGAGAGAGAAGCTAAGGCTCCGAAAGTTTACTTAGGAAATGTTAAAGTCGTTTGGACGAACGGTGATAACGTATCAGCTGCTCCAAGAGACGATCAGCAAAGCGGAGGTCAAGCTGCACCAGCTCAATCACTAACTCCTCAAGCGGATGATCTACCATTCTAATGGATCAGTGTGATAAGTGTGGAGAGATCATGACTAAATGTGATTTCGACTACTGTGATATGTGTCCAGAATGTAAGAATGAATAATTAAAATCAAATCAAATGCAGGTAGAACATACGGAAGTTAATGGCTTTCAGATAGATGAATTTAACGTTCACAAGTTGGAAGAGGGGAAGAAACAAGGAGTTTGTCCCCTCTGCTCTTCTGATAGAAAAGCTAGTAATCAAAAAGCTAAGTGTGCATCATACGATTGGGAAAGAGGTTTAGGTACTTGCCACAATTGTAACACTAGTTTTCAATTAAACACCTATAAACGTAAAGGAGAATCTGAGAAGATATACGTTAGACCTGATCTTGAAGCTTTGAAATCTATCAAGCCACCGAGTTCGAAAGTAGTTGATTGGTTTAAAGGTAGAGGTATATCTGAGAGAACACTTAAAGAACTTAATGTTTCTGAGGGTCCTGAGTGGATGCCTCAAACACAGAAGACTGAAAACGTTATCAAGTTTAATTACATGATAGGTGATCAGTTAGTAAATGTAAAATACCGTGACGGTAGAAAAAACTTTAAACTATACAAAGGTGCTGAGAAAGTATTCTATAATATAAATAGTACAGTTGGTCACGATTATTGCATTATAGTTGAAGGTGAAATGGATGTGCTAGCTCTACATGAGGCTGGTATAACAAACGCTATATCAGTTCCTAACGGAGCAACATTAAACTCTAACAACTTAGATTACTTAGATAATTGTATTGACTATTTCGAAGACAAAGACAAGATAATAATAGCTACTGATTCAGATGAAGCTGGGCAAGCCTTACAAGTAGAACTTATTAGAAGGTTAGGATCTGAGATATGTCACATTGCAACGTTTGAAGATTGTAAAGATGCAAATGAATACTTACTAAAATATGGAAAAGAAAAACTATCAGAAAGAATATCAGGAGCAAAACCTGTCCCAATGGAGAATGTTACAACATTCAGAGATATTGAAGGAGAGATTACCGACTTTGTTAATAATGGCTTTAAACCAGGATTTCAAGTTGGCTTATCAGATTTTGATAGTAAGTTCTCAACATACACTGGTCAGTTCATTACGGTCACTGGTATACCGTCTTCCGGTAAGTCTGATTTTGTCGACCAAATGGTTGTCGGCTACAATGCGAACTATGGCTGGAAAACAGCTTTCGCTTCACCAGAGAATCAACCAACTTATCTACACGCTCATAAGTTAATGAGGAAAGTATGGCAAGGTATGCCTACTAAAGCGGATATAGGTGGTGATAAATGGAATCAGATTGCAGATCACTGTAACAGTAATTTCTTTCACATTGATATGGAACGTTATACTCTAGACTCTGTGCTTCGTAAAGGAGCTGAACTAGTTAAACGTAAAGGGATTAAATGCTTAGTCATTGATCCATTCAATAAAGTTAGAGACACTGAGTGTAAATCTGAAGATGTTAATAGGTATACTATGGAGTACTTAATGAAGATCGAAGTCTTCGCTAAGAAGTATGACGTATTAGTATTTATTGTAGCCCATCCAACTAAGATGTATAAAGACAAGGATGGTAAACAAGAAGAACCAACTATGTATAACATTAAAGGTGGTGGTGAATGGTACGATGCCTCTTACCACGGGTTATTAGTTCACAGAGATTATGCAGCTAAAACTGTAAAGGTTAAAGTACTTAAAGTTAAGTTTCAAAACCTTGGTGAAAACCAGGCTGAGTCTCATTTCAAATGGGAACCTAAGTCAGGATGCTTCATACCTCACGAAGAGGTTAATATAAACGGAGAGAAAATGCCATGGGAATAAATGGCTAAGAAATCTAAACCGTTCGATATGGGTGAGTACACTCCTAACAAGTATGATTCAGAGGCGTGGGTATGGTGTGTTAGGAATTTTATATTCATATCACCGTATGCTGTTAATGAAGGTAGATGGGGATTAATCATCAAGAATAAAGATGTTGAAAACAAAGATCCAAACACTTATACTAAAGGAGACGTATGGCCTAAGATGTACGAATACTATAAATACTATTTCAATAAATATGAGAACAAAATTTAAGAATGCAGATGAAGCTTATGATTACTTTCATAATGAGATCATCTTAAATGGAGTAGACTTTGCTGATACTAAAGCTCTGTTCAATGTAGGGTTTACTATGGAAGACCCTATGGATTATGCTATACACAATGTTGAGCGGGGGTTCAACGTTGTGTATGCTGAAGCAGAATGGGATTGGTATATGTCTGGAGACCCTAGCATTTATAAGCTGGGTGAAATATATGGTAAGATACCTCCGATATGGAAGCGGATGGCCAATGAAGATGGAGATGTTAATTCTAACTATGGTTACCAGTGGATGCGTAACGATCAGATTAGTTATGTAGCTAAACTATTGAGAAATAACCCAGACACTAGACAAGCAGCTATTAGTATTTACGATGCTAAAGAACATGATAAATATAACAACGATACACCATGTACTTATGCAGTTCAGTTTACAGTCTTAGACAACAAACTGAATATGTCTGTCTATATGCGATCTAACGATCTCTGGTTTGGTTTCTGTATCGATCAGTATTGTTTTTCACGTCTACAAAAGTTAATGTCTAAGATGACAGGATATGAGACAGGTACTTATTACCATCATGCTCATAATCTACATTTATATAACGATAAAATTAAATAAGATGGATTATTATTTATACCACATTCCTGGTAAAAAGATAGGGGTAACACGTGATCTTACTAGTAGGGTTACGCAGCAACAAGGTTATGCCGCAGACGAATACGAAGTTCTACTTACTAGCGACGATATAGATTTTATATCAAACATGGAAATAGAACTTCAAAAGTCTTATGGCTACAAAGTTGACAGAC
>Ga0307994_1001408_pt1 | contig 14569 bp, 12 predicted proteins | sample EllFjometagen261_FD_203171 | JGI IMG/M metagenome (GOLD analysis project Ga0307994, IMG submission 203171) | Marine microbial communities from Ellis Fjord, Antarctic Ocean - #261 | ecosystem: Environmental > Aquatic > Marine > Unclassified | place: Southern Ocean | collected 2014-11-02 | reverse complement strand
CCAGTTACATCTTCAACCATTTTGTAGATGAAGCCGTAGGCCAATTCAGCAATGGATTGGCTGCGCGTTGGGATCAAAGCCCTTCCCCGTGCGCCAAAAACCAGCAATGCCACAATCGCCAGAACCGTCAGGCCCATCCAAAGCGTGACATTGGTGATTGTAAACCATTCAACCTTATCAGCGCCAAACAATGGCGTGACTTGAAATTGATCCATTGGGTGAAATACGAGGCCCGCTTCTACTTCGCCGTGTGTTTCTGTTGCCAAGGTCTTAACCCTCTTTATCTTCTGCAGCTTGCGCCATGTGCATTTTTTGAACCTCTTCCGCGGTGCGCATCATTGTGCGAATACCGGCGGCCAAGCCCAAACCTATAAACAAGATCAGGAAGATTGGCATCGTGCCAAACAGCCAATCAAGGCCAAACCCAATCCCAAAACCAATGGCTATCCCCGCCACCAATTCAATCACCATACGCCAAGCCATATTGGCCATTGTATGATGCTCCTCCTTCGCAGGCTTAGGTGCATTTCCAGCCCTTATCCTCGCAATGCGATTTTCAAGCTCTTTGAGCTTTTCTGGATCTGGCGTCGACACCTAATACTCCTAACCAAGAGTGTTGCAGGGGGGATAGTCGGCGCGGGGCTCAGAGTCAATTCAAGTTTACCGGTAAGATTATTCGGTAAATATATGTTTTAAAACATAATTTTTTTACTCATGCCTGCACGGCGCCTTGTCGTAGGGGTTTGCACCCCGAAATCGTGCCAAATTTGATATTCAACCATTTGGTTGACGATTGAAACCATATCAGTATCTTTCAAACCATGGCCAAATCCCTAGATCTCACATTTTCAGCACTTTCTGATCCAACACGGCGAGAAATCTTGGCGATGCTTCTGGAAGATGACATGGCAGTCACCGATGTCGCCGAGCCCTTTGAGATGTCCTTAGCCGCAATTTCAAAGCATCTGGGGGTTTTAACCAATGCTGGGCTGATCCTTCAGGAGCGCCGAGGACGGGTGAAGTGGTGCAAACTTGATCCTGATGCAATGCAAGCAGCTTGGACATGGATGCAGGGGTTTGGACAATTTGACCACCTCGATTTGGATGGGCTTGAAGCCTATATAGAGGATACCCTACGGGATGATTGAATAGACGCGGTGTCGTTCAGGAAAAACAAGTCATTTACAGTAAATCTGACTAGCCAGAAATCTAAGCGTTACTGCGCGGCACAAACGGACAGTAACGATGCGGATTCTTATTTGTTTAATAGTGGAATTTTGTTGATTAACTATAGAAAAATGTTTTTATAAATTAGCTTTGCGCTCTCGATCTGATAAATGAGAGCGCTATGTCTGGCTCGGGACAGCAATAGATGCGTTTTTGTTTCTTAAACGGATTCATTAGAGGCAATATTTATGGCTTAGCCTTCCTCGTAACACTATCACTATCACTATCACTCTCCAATGGGTGGTTTTATACAAAAATCGTGGCGCAAGAAAGCATGGTCGCGCCAATTTTGAAACTACCTGAGCTGACGAAGGCCCAAACAATAAGCAAAACACCCAGTAATTGACACCACTCAGCAAAAACAACCGCTCGGTTTAGCTTGAAATGGATGCGTGACTAGCCATGGCGTTCCTCTATCGCCCCCCTCCACTACCATACAACCAGCCCTTGTTACGACTTTAGCGGACCAGAGTGACCAAGTTGAGGTTTAGGGCTGCACGCGCAATGCCTGAGCGCCCTTGCTAGCAAATACAGCGATGCGGGGGCGTGCGGCCGAAGGGAAAACGAGGCTATAGATCAAGTATTCAATCGAGGACAATCGCGTAACAAAGCACGTATTTGTCTCGCTGTATGTCTTGCTGAAAACAAAAGGCTCAGGCAGCTAAGCCTAAGCCCTTATAATTAGTGGTGAGCCCTGATGGGTTCGAACCATCGACCTACTGATTAAAAGTCAGTTGCTCTACCAACTGAGCTAAGGGCCCACTGCGGCGGTGTCTAGAAAGGGTAGAGGCTGGGGTCAAGGGCTTTTGTGAGCTATTACTGGATTCCTTCTAATTAGGCAGATATATGGCCAACATGACGCACCAGATTCCCTTTATGAAAATGCATGGACTCGGCAATGACTTCGTTATTGTTGATTCGCGCAACAATGGCCCAAAGATTTCGGCTAAAATCGCCCAAAGATTAGGCGATCGGCACTGTGGCGTGGGATTTGACCAGCTGGCGGTGATCCATGATTCGCCAGATACGGATGTTGCTTTGACGTTTTTCAACTCCGATGGGTCCACCGCGGGAGCCTGCGGCAACGCAACCCGCTGTATTGCCCAATATGAAATGGACCGCCTGCAAGTTGATTCGCTGAGCCTGAAAACGGAACGCGGCGCTCTGACAGCCCTACGCTACGGCGACATGGTAAGCGTGAATATGGGAAATCCACTACTGAACTGGGACGAAATCCCATTGGCACGCGCCATGGATACGTTGCGGCTGCCTCTTGACGGCACTCCTACAGCCACAGGCATGGGCAATCCACATTGCACCTTCTTTGTTGAAAATGTTGACGCAATTGATTTAACTGGGCGGGGCTCAGCACTCGAAACAGACCCCCTCTTTCCAAAACATACAAATGTGCAATTCGCGCATCTCATTGGAAAAGACCACCTCAGAATGCGAGTCTGGGAGCGTGGTGTTGGCGTGACCTTAGCATCTGGATCTTCCTCTTGTGCCACAGCAGTCGCGGCCGCGCGTTTAGGCCTGACAGGACGTAAAGTTGAGATTCAGCTGGATGGCGGCACGATCTATATAGATTGGCAACAGGATGGCGTTTGGCTGACTGGTGCAACCATGCATGTATTTGACGGAAAGTTCACAGCCCAATTTTTGGAAAGCCTAAGATGAGCTCCCCTATTTTCTCAAATCACGGTTGCCGGCTGAACATGTATGAGACCGAAGCGATGAAAGAATTGGTCGCACAGTCTGGCCTGACTAATACCGTTATAATCAACACCTGCGCGGTGACGTCCGAAGCCGTGCGCAAGTCCAAACAAGATATCCGCAAGCTACGGCGACAAAATCCTGATGCCAAGCTGATAGTGACCGGATGCGCGGCTCAGACAGAGCCTAAGACCTTTGCTGAAATGCAAGAAGTCGATGTGGTCATCGGCAACACTGAAAAAATGCAATCATCGACGTGGGCTGGATTGGCGGGTGACTTTGGCACCGAGCCCGTACAGGTTGATGATATTATGTCTGTCACCGAAACTGCAGGCCACTTGATTGATGGGTTCGGCAGTCGCAGCCGAGCCTATGTTCAAGTACAAAATGGCTGTGACCACCGTTGCACTTTCTGCATCATCCCATTCGGACGCGGCAATTCCCGGTCTGTGCCCGCCGGGGTTGTGGTCGATCAAATCAAGCGTCTCGTGGACAAAGGCTACGCAGAGATTGTGTTGACCGGCGTCGATATGACCAGCTGGGGCGCTGATCTGCCCAACGCACCCCGCTTGGGTGATTTGGTTTTGCGGATCTTAAAATTGGTACCAGATTTACCACGGCTCAGGATCAGCTCGATTGATTCCATCGAAGTGGATCCCGCTTTGATGCAGGCTATCGCAACAGAGCCACGGCTGATGCCGCATCTTCACCTTTCTTTGCAACATGGCGATGATCTCATCCTGAAGCGTATGAAGCGCCGCCACCTGCGCGATGACGCCATTCGCTTTACCGAAGAAACCATGAGCTTGCGCCCGGAGATGACGTTCGGCGCTGATATTATTGCGGGCTTTCCAACCGAGACCGAAGTGCATTTCAAAAATTCCTTGGCCTTGGTCAAAGACTGCAATCTCACCTGGCTGCATGTCTTTCCCTATTCTGTGCGCAACGGCACCCCAGCGGCGCGGATGCCACAGGTGAATGGCCAGGACATAAAAAGCCGGGCAGCACGATTGCGTACTGCAGGCGAGATCCAAGTGACCCTGCACCTGAACGCGCAGGTTGGCCAAAGTCATGATGTGTTAATGGAAAACCCCACTATGGGCCGTACGCAGCAATTTGCAGAGGTAATGTTCACCGAGCCCCAGACTGAAGGGAAAATCATTGCCACTGACATCACATCGGCTTCGATCACTCAATTACAAGGGCGGGCGGCTTGAGCCCAAGCCTATCCACGCCAATCCTCTACAGCTTTCGCCGCTGCCCCTATGCTATGCGCGCCCGCTTAGCGGTTGCAGCGTCGGGCATTCAAGTGGAACTGCGCGAAATCTTACTGCGTGATAAAGCCCCCGAATTAATGGCGAGCTCCCCAAAGGGCACGGTGCCCGTTTTGGTGACGCACTCACAGGTGATTGAAGAAAGCTTTGACATCATGCTATGGGCCTTGGCACAATCAGACCCCGAACGCTGGCTAGATATGCCTGCAGTGGGCTATGACTGGATTTCTAGCTGCGATGGCCCGTTCAAACAGGCTTTAGATCACACCAAATATGCCGTGCGCTACCCTGAAATAGACCCCTTGCTGGAGCGCGTTCAGGCCTCAGGTTTTTTACAAGATTTAAACATACAGATTGCCGGATCTGAATGGATGTTTGGCCCAGACTGCAAATTGGCCGATATGGCATTGCTGCCCTTCATACGCCAATTTGCGAATATCGACAAAACCTGGTTCGATCAGCAACCATGGCCCAATCTTCAGCGCTGGCTTGCCAAGTTTTTGGCATCAGAACGCTTTGCCGGTATCATGGTGAAATATGACAAGTGGACCGCGGGTTATACGGCACCCACATTCCCAAATTAGTACTGATTATTTACGCCGCAACGTGTCGCCATATGAAATTTTAGGAGACAGCTCGATTATATTTTTCATGGGCTCCAGCGACGGGTCATTACGTGATGCAACGATTTGGGCCGCCATCTGACCTATCTCAAACCGACAACTGTCCATTGTCGCCAATTTCTGCGGTAAACCATCGATCAGCTCCACTTTATTAAAGCCAGCCAAACCCATTTGTTTTGGGATCTCAATACCTTTCTCACGCAGATGCAGCAGGCCACCAGCACCAATCAGATCGTTAGAGTAATACATAAAATCCAAATCAGGCGAGCGCTCCAACATAGCAGATGTCATTTCTCGCCCCTTCGCTAAGGCAGATCCACCAGTATAAAATTCTTGGTCCATGATTTCGACACCCTGTTTGGCCAAAGCCTGAGTGAAGCCTTCAAATCGTTTTCTAGCCCGATGATCCAATGGCATTTGCGTGCCCATAAATCCAATATTTTGGTAGCCCGACTTCAGGATCGCCTCAGCCATTTTTCGACCGGCACGCCGATGCGAAATACCCACCATGGCATCAATAGGATCCCCATCAATATCCATGATTTGCACTACGGGAATGCCAGAATTGATTAGCATTGCCCTCGAGGTTTCGGATTGCTCTAGGCCGGCTATAATCACACCAGAGGGACGCCAAGACAGCATCTCGTACAGAACTTTTTCTTCGCGCTCCGGGAGGTAATTCGTTACCCCAACTACTGGCTGCAATTCCGTATTGTCTAAAGCGTCAGATATGCCAGTCATAACCTCAGGAAAAACCATGTTGGACAGTGACGGGATAATCACAGCCACCAAATTAACCCTTTGCGACGCCAAGGCCCCAGCAATCTTATTTGGCACATAGCCCAACAGTTTAGTCGCGTTCAAAACCTTAGTACGCGTGGCCGCTGACACATCACCTCGGTTGCGCAGCACGCGGCTTACGGTCATCTCTGAAACCCCCGAGGCTTCAGACACATCACGCAGGGTAAGGGGACGTTTTTGTTGGGTCATAGCCTGATCCGTATTAGATTTATGTTAGCTTAGCCAAGCCAATTAGGAATGTCCAAGCCTAGCATCACACCTGAACCATAAAGCGTCTCACGCCAGCTTGAAATAGGCAGCATTCCCCTTTTAAGATAAAGCAGTGAATTTGCTCTCAAATCAAAAATTCAAGGTCTGGCAATTGTCAAATTTTCTTGGCATTAAGTTACATGTGGCTCAGTGGCTCAACTGGATAGAGCAGCCCCCTCCTAAGGGGCAGGTTGCAGGTTCGAATCCTGCCTGGGTCACCAATTAAATATAACTTTTACAGGTTTTACAGGTTTTACAGGTTTTACAGAAAAATACATTCAGTATCAGTCGAAGACCAACATTCAACCTTACTGAATTGAAGAAGATCACTGATCCTCCCCCTTTGAATTGGTCCGCCCCAATAATTAGGAACTGGAGGATTAAATATGGGAATCAAGCAATACAAACCTGAAGAGATTGTAACGAAGCTAAGGCAGGTTGAGGTTTTAGTTGGACAAGGAATGGCGCGTATTGACGCTGTTCGTCAGATCAGCATCATAGAACAAACGTACTATCGCTGGCTATATTTTTACGCCTGTACCGATTAATGAAATAATCAATCCACCTTTTTTAAAATCACCTAATACAATGTATTCAATGTTCAGGCCTATAATAGCGTTGGCCTCCAATCTTATTGCTTTTGCCTTCAGTTCCAGCATTGCCAATTCAATAGATTCTTGGAGGAAGTCTGCTTTCTTTTCTGGTCTTGAACGTAAAAGTTTCCATACTCTTTTGAGAAAAGGTGTTTTTGTAAATTTATAATGGAAATCTGTCGAAACAACCCCACAACGGCCTCTTATTCGTAAGTTAATGCTGCTTTCAGTTGTTACCAACATATCCTTAAATTTATTGAATACAGTTTCAGTAGACTTTGGTGTTGAAGAGAAAGCAGGCTCTTTAGACGTCATTACTTTAGTCTGAACGCGTTCTTTTACATGGCATGTAATGCACAAGCCATTATAGCTTTGCGCAGCCTGGCTTTCAGCATACCCCATGGAAATAGAACAATCACGACATTTAGCCAAAGCGTTTAACCTCCAAGGATATAAGAAACATTAATCAGGTTCCTAGTCTCTAATCAAACACGCTACAAATTATATTTACGTTATACTTTATATATTTATCGAGTCATTTTTTCAATCATATCAGAGTTGGTCTGCATGATGCGCGCAGCGCCATTAAACTGTTGTTGCGCCCTTAACATATTGATCATTTCCATTGTAATATCTACATTTGAACCTTCGACGTAACCATTTTCTAAGTTTCCAAAACCAGCTGAGCTAGGACTGCCGATGAAACTTTTACCTGCGAGGTCTGTGGGAGCATATTTACCGCTACCCAACTGTTTCAAACCATTTGGGTTGGTAAATATTGACAAAGGTATTGTTGCAACAGGTTCATTATCGCCCTGACCGAATGAAGCTAGAATATTGCCATTATTTTCAATACTAATACTAGATAATGGGCTTTCGGATTCGATGATTGGAATTTGAATTCTTATCAACGAGGCTACATCTATCTCTTCACCGACAACAGCAAATTCCTCACCTGCCGCTGCAATGCCAAGTACATGATCGCCGTCTTGTGTTGTCAAAAACCCTTCAGAATCTAAGGAAAATGCACCATTTCGCGTTACAGAATATCCTTCTTCTTGATCCGGGTGCTGTGTCATAAAATAGCCATTACCCACAATAGCAGTGTCTAATACGCCACCCCTTTCAACCAGAGAACCCTGAGCATCACTGCGCCTAGAGTCAGAAAAATTGGCTCCGAGGCCTACAAGTGCACTATCCACGCCCGAAGGGGTGCTGCCATTGTAGAATTCTGAAGATGCTGCAAAGCTTTTCTTGAAGGCAGTGGAGTTGGAATTCGATATATTATTTGAAATCATTGATAGCTCTTGCATGGCGGTATCCATACCCGATTTAATTACTGAAAACATATTACAAACTCCCTTGGCTATGCCCTATCTCTAAGCAATTTTCATGCCAACAATCTTCAAACAAGTGGCGCCTAGGGTTTTCAGCTTTTAAATATGATAAGATATTGAAAACTAGCCCATAAAATCAAATAGATTCTTACTGCTAAGCCTAGAAAAGGTAGCTTGGGCTGCCTCTTTATTTGTTAGTAAACCCTGCAGTTTAGTAAGCAACTCAGCCATATCTGCATCCTCAATTTTCGAAATATCCTCATTTAAATTAACCAAAATGTCTTGTGTGTTCTCCACAACATTTTGGGCCGTTTTAGCGGCTACACCTAAATCAGTACGCATCAATAAAAAATGTTCGAATACATCATGTAATTTGCTCTGAATCTCCACACTAGATAATGAATGAGGTATAATGATTTCATCTTTAACAGGGTAGCCCGGTTGCGTTTGCACCCCAATCGATTGATCAACCGTACTCGGCAAGTCTGTGGAAAAATTCCCGATTTTCAGGTCTACACCAGTTCCAGACAATGTAATTTTGTTGCCTGAAGAAATTGCGGCAGTAATACCAGTCTTGGCGGTATGGCTGTTTATCTCCGCAACCATCCCGCTGAAATCATTACCATACACATTAGAGGTAATCTCGTAGGTCTGCCCATTAGCCAATAGGTCGAATTTATACTGAGCAGCTTGGCCAGAAGCAGGCATAACTAAATTTACAGCAGTTGCTCCATTTGGAAATAGATTTGAGGATGTTCCGGATGATGCCTCGTAGTTTAGACTTTGGGAAAATGCATCAACAGCATCAAATATAGAGAATTTTTTATCAACTGTACCCGCAGATAAGAAAACTTCCCCACCAGTAAAATTCTGCCGCAACTGGCTATCACGCGAAACCTGCAAGGATTTCTCGACCAATGTACCCGTATAGCTAATTACACCTAAATTACTAACCTGGAATGGTTCTGCCTCACCAGAAGTACCAGAAAAATATCCATTCCCAAACGCATCGCGTCCATTTGCAACACTCAAAATTTCGTTCTTTATTCCCGCAATCTCCAGTTGAAACAATTTTCGTTCATCAGAGGATAGAAACCCGTTTGAACTTTCTAATTGTATTTCTTTCAAACGCACCGAGGCATTCTGTAATTGCTCAAAACTAATATCAATCCGTTCAAGGTCTGAAATTATGCGCCCAGCATTATCATTAAATTGAGTAGTCTCTAATTTATGCTCTTCTGACGCATTCAAAAGTGATGCATCTTGAACGTCATGCTTTAAAGATAATGACTTTTTTCCGGTGCTTACCTGTACTTGGATGTCACTTATATCATTACTCAAACGAGAAAAAAGATCTATATTTTTTTGGTAAAAACCAGAGGTAGTAATCGTCATATCGCCCAACTCCCGTTACATTGATCTTAATAAAGTATCTAACAATTCGCGAGCTGTTGTTAGGACACGTGCTAGGGCCTGATATGCTTGCTGCTGCTCCATGAGGCGCGCAGCCTCTGTATCCAGATCAACGCCAGTAAACTCGCCCTTATTATCCAAAGCCATTTGATAAGCCGCTTCAGTAGTCTCTAACGTTTGTTGATTAGCCTGGATTTCAGCGCCCGTACTCGACACAATTTTTCCAAATAAGTCAGAGTACCCACCCATCCCATTATCTTTATTTAATAACGACGTCTCTAACATATTGTTTAGGTTATTAGCATCATCAACATTTGCTCCCGATACTAATACCTTAAACGTATCTCCCCCCATCGCGACGCCTTTAACGTCAATCGAGAGGCCTTGAAACAACGTACTGTTATCATCAGCAATAGAACGAGATCCGACAATATGCCCAGTCGGAAAATCAAAAATATCAATACTCGTTGGGTCTGTTTTATTTATAACGAGTGAATACTCTCGCACAGTCTCAGCGGTTGCCTTGACTGCCTCTCCAAGGGCAATTGGATTACGATTTCCATTTGCTATGAAGATCAAATCTTCGCCCCGCAAGCCATCAATTGATAGAACTTCACTTGCCAGTGAGTTTACTGTTGCAATGGAATTTACGCGTTGGTCCCCAATATTTGAAATTTTCAAGCCATCACCAGCAACCAACAACTGAGCGTCTACTGTCGACATACCATAATTGCTGGACACGGCATTGGATTTAATTCGTATGTTTTTATCCCTGGCGGCATCATCATTTATAGTTACTTTTATTCGGATTTTACTTGCGTCACCTGGCTTGCCCTCAGTGACAACCGACATCCAAGCAGGAAAGGCTGGTGAGCCGGGCTCACCAGCCTTTCTTTCTACGGCATTAGTGTCAGTGCGAAAAGAAAGCGTGTGAGCAACAGAACCAACCATAACGGCACCTACGTCAGTATTATTGGGAGTCGCCTGTGAAAAATATTTAGAGTAGATCTCAGTTTTAGAAGTATTTGAGATATGAAAGTCAGTAGCTGCTTGACCGGTGTTGCTTGTTGAAAAAGTCATGCCATGGCCACTCACCACGCCATTGTTAGCAGTAGCTGTTAAGCGAATACCTGTAGCATCCTTTTCAAAATTAACTATTAGCCGATCACTTTCTGGACCCGTGACAGAAAATTTGGAGGCTGATATTAATTCAGAAAGAGCATCTGCACCTGAAAATGTTTTAGTTCCGACGACAACATTTGCACCTTGGACTTTGGTATCGTCATCAATATTTAACGTAGCTGTATATTTTTGCTCCCCAATAGAAAATGCGATCTGAGAGCCATCACTTGGAAAGCCCGCAACTAAAGCGAAGGTATCTCCAACAAAAACGGTGGAGGTTGCTTGATCCCGTAGATTTGAAGCGAGCTGATGGGAAATTTTACTAGACGTAAAGTCCGCTGATTGCTGAGGTAAAAAACTACTCGCAAGGCTACCAGCTATTGGATCAGTTAAATTGAGACTGTATTTTGATGCTGATGAAACGACATTAATATTTTTGACGTCAGAGTAACCACCGTCCAATTGATAGTCGGCGTAAAAACTTATATCAGTGCTGTTATTCTTTAGATCAAAATTCTTACTTGAAAAACCCATTTCAAATGCTGAATGAACACTATTTGCGCTGTCTACTGTAAAGTTAGATGTACTTTTTATTTGGACGTTACCACCAATCACCAAGTGCTGCCCGTCCGAAAGGGTCTTGGATGTTGTCAGTAATCTATCACCAAATTGGTTCAGCTGATTAACTGAAATTCCAACACCACTGGTTAAGTTTATATTTTTTAACGAAATATCGCCGGCATCAATATGCTTTAAAATAATACCTGAATCCCCAGTTAAATAGGCAGTTATTCCGGTAGCATTTGAAAACGAATTGATTTGATCGACCAGGCTAGAATGCGAAGAGCCAGCAACAGTTGTACTAATTTTCTGACCAACTAAGTTATTCCCAAATAGTTCGAACTCGACTAGCCCATCTGCAATCCCCGACAACTCTAGCGTGTTTGATGCTGTTGCACCCATCCCCAGAGGAGCTAAATCTTTCGATAGTTGCGTAGCAATTTGGCCGGCCATCATCCCAGCTTCAAAACCAACACTCTTATTTTCCCCACTAGAGGCAGTAACGACAATTGGAGCTGTGAGCTGGGTGCGGACCGCGGGAAAGGCGTTGGCAGCATAGACAGTCACATTATTGTTAACACTGTCGTTCAACCCGGCGCCAGATAAGGAGATAACATCTAAACCCTCAGTGGTTTTTCTGGTAACGGAGGCTCCCGAAAAGCCATTATTAGAAAGTGTAGGTAAGTAATTAGCTGTATATTTAGCTTCACTGGAAAACCCATTTTCCGTTGTGATCAAATTGGTGACTTCATCTTGGCTCAAAACCTTACCTGAAATCTGCACCCCTTCTCGCGTGAAAACACTCATATCAGACGCACCACTATCTTGAGGCACAAGTATGCCAGCCGCAAGTGTCCCGCCCCCAGTACCGAAGGAGCCTGAGACTAATTTAGAGAAGCCAGAGTTTAGTGGCTGTGACGCCGACGCTATTACAAAACTTGAGCCAGTCCCAACAGCTCGAAGTCCGAGATCTTTGAACGATTTGTCTGAAGTGTTTGAAAGTATCCCACCAGAATTTAAAATTTCGGCGATATCATTATTATTTTTTAAACCTGCAAACACACCCGCAATGTTAAGACTGTTAAGATCTAAGTTGAATACAAATTGTTCATTCGCTGCAGTATTCAAATTCACCAAATTTATAGTCAAATTATGGGTGGCCGTTAAATCATTAAAATCTAAAGAGAAGCGCAAATTTGATTGTGAATTTAAGACTGAAACGTCTTTAAGAGATTCCACGTTTTCAATAACGCCCAATGCACCCGAAGAATTAAACCGTATTGGGTTTGCCACATTTCGATTTTCCAAAAATAAACTTTGTAAGTCGCCCCCCCCCAGTCCCAAGTTTTCTTTGAAATAGCCTACTTTTAATTCTGCGGCACCAGTATTTTTAACATCGGCCTCGACTGTATGAAGGCCGGCTGCCGCCAATTTATTGGCGTCAGAAATCAATACCCTCATATTAGCGGCAGTGGTGTCAGATATATCTACGGAGAACCTATCACCATTATTTGGTTTTCCTTGAACAATCACAGTCAAACCGCTTAAATCTAAATTAGAATTGAAGTCTTTAACTGCCTTGCCATTGCTACTCGTGACGCCCCAAGCGCCACGCTCACTGCTGAAAACCATTTCCAATTTCGCACCAGAAAAACCTTCAGGATAACCCTCAATTCTTACGGAACTTGTTCCGAGGTTACCTAAAGACTTTGTGACCGCCACAGTTTCAAGGCTAAAAAGATTAGCGCCCCTGTCTCCATTTAGGTCAATGCCCATCTTATGGATCGCATTCATTTCCTCAACAAACTTTGTCGCTAAGGAGTTAACTTCAGTTGCGGTGGATCCAATTAAATTATCAGCAGACACCAGCCCTGCTAATTGTCCAGAAGAGAAATGTATGCCAGATCGCGCCCCACTCGGGCCCATTAGATATGCTTTTATACCCTGCGTATCTGACTCAAATGCAATTTGATTAAAGGAATTATCTTTTAAAAGAGTTCCAACTTCACCAAGCTGACCCAGAGACACCGAAACGCCTCCATTATTATGATATTCTACCGAAATATCAGCAAGTTCACTCATCTTTGATAGCAAATTATCTCGCTGATCTAAAAGAATATTTGGGGCCCCTCTTTTATTAGCATTACCCAAAATTTCATTTTGTACTTTGGAAAGGTTTTCTATGGTGCTGTTAAATTCACCCGCAGCCAATTCAAGAGTGTCCTGCGCCAGTGTACGTAAATCGCTGATCCCAGAATGTAGGCTAGAGATTTCCCGTGATACCGCTTTCGCTCCTGACAAAGCCAATGTTCTCAAATTCATGTCTGAAGGGTCTTGAGCAAGATTGCTTAGCCCATCAAAAAATTCGCGAATACGAGTGCCAACTGTTGCGTTTTGGGGGATCAATACACTCTCAAGCCGATCAAGCACTTCCGACTTTGATTTGGCAAAAGAAAATGAAGACGAAGAGTTTTGCAATTGCAAATCTAAGAACTGATCAAAAGCTCTAGTTATACCACCCATTCGGACGCCTAAGCCACTCGTATTAGATATGCTTAGGATATCCGCGTTGGCAACGCTAATTTCTTCAATAGAAGTTTCTCGGCGGGCATAACCCTCCGTGCCAACGTTAGCAATATTTTGACCGGTTGCAGCTAGACTGTTTTTGTAGGCGCTAATGCCGGCCTTACCAATATCAAATAAATCTCCCATAAAAATACCTTATTTAACCTGGTCTATTCTCAATTGGCGTACAATCACTTCCGTCAGCCCTAAGTTCAAAGAAGAGCCACCGGCTTGAGACAATTCATTGTCAAACATTTCTTGAAAGTTATCGCTTGCCGAAGAGCCTAAAAGATCGTCACTTAGCTTACTTTGCCGAGCTTGATCGAGAAACATTTTAAGAAAAATTGACTCAAACTGACCAGCTGCACCCTCTAAATCTTTGATATTTTCACCTTTAGCATTGGCAGAGTTTCCTGTGCCCACACCCAGGTTCATTAATTCAAAATTCACATCGTTCGTGCTAGAGATAGAAACCATGTCAATAAACCTTTATATTACAATCAATTCAGCATTGAGCGCCCCAGCTTCTCGCAAAGCTTCAAGTATAGCCACCAAATCTGATGTCGTTGCGCCGACTGCGTTAATTGAATCAACAAGGTCACTTAAAGAAACCCCCTGACCAAAGAGAAATGCCTTGGCAATATCCTCCTTAACTTCAATCTCAGTGTCAGGATTTTGGACCGCTGCTCCTGCATTTGCATTTGCACCAGCCCCCACTGCCAATGCATCAGCTTGGTCTACATTCATATCTTCTTTTACAGTGACTGATAGCGATCCGTGAGCAACCGCGGCAGCCATAACCTTAACATTTCCACTTATAACGATAGTACCAGTCCGCGAGTTAATGATAATTCTAGCGGGTGGAGATGCCTTCTCAACTTCCAAATTTTCCAACATAGAAACAAACCCAACCTTTTGGTTGGGGTCCGAGGGTGCCCTGACACGAATACTATTTTTATCAAGTGGCGTCGCCATACCTCCACCAAAATTTTCATTAATAGCTTCTGAAATGTTAAACGCTGTCGAGAAGTCACCTTGATGCAAATTCAAAATTATAAAATCAGTATCGAAAAAGGCAGTTTGGACAATTT
>Ga0307994_1001405_pt1 | contig 14584 bp, 13 predicted proteins | sample EllFjometagen261_FD_203171 | JGI IMG/M metagenome (GOLD analysis project Ga0307994, IMG submission 203171) | Marine microbial communities from Ellis Fjord, Antarctic Ocean - #261 | ecosystem: Environmental > Aquatic > Marine > Unclassified | place: Southern Ocean | collected 2014-11-02 | reverse complement strand
CCAGCATTTGACCAGTCAGACTTTGCGTGTCTCATAAGGATTACTCTTTTCATTTGCGTGGTAGTGTATAGGCAAATACCAACCATCCTGCGATATAGCTCAATCCACCGATAGGTGCGAACATGGCAAACACATTTACTTCTATTCCGAGCACATCTTTGAGTGCGTGCACTATCAAACTAGCAGAGAATAAAAGCATACCCAAGTAAAAGAAACGGCTAGGGTAGGGATTATAACTCTCTTTTATATAGTAGATAATCTGAACTATGAATAACCCTAAGGCGTGAATAATTAAGTACCGAAGCCCCGTTTCGTAAGTAGCTTTTTGGTCTGGAGTGAGTATGTTTTCTAATCCGTGAGCACCAAATGCACCTAATATGACATAGAGAGCACATAACACAGCTGCTACCTGCATATGGGTAGTGATTTTACGACTTTTCATTCTATTTTTGTTCAAAATTAAGCAAATATGAAAAAATCACTCCTGTTTATAGTCTTAGTTTTGTTTTTAGGCTCCTGCATTAAAGACATTACAGATACCATAGAAAAAGGTCAAAAGCTTAGCGGAATACAATGGAACCCTACCATAGCTGTACCTTTAGTTTATTCCCGATTAGGCCTCCAAGATGTACTAAATGAAGTGCAAGATCTAGAATATGTACGTGTAGAGGCTGACGGTAGTCTCACCTTAGTATATGCCGATGAGTATGAATCTGAAATAGCAGAAAATATTGTAACTCTTGATGATCAGTTGTACGGAGAAACCTTTAACCTAAATGCTTCACAACTCAATACTCTGAATACCTCTGGTACTCTGGTACTCACGTATAGTAGAATAATAGGCTACTCGTATGGTGCCCATGAGGTAGATAAGATTTGGTACAAAGATGGAACCCTGCCACTCAATATAAGCACCACATTAGAGCACGATGTAGCTTTTAAAATAACGATACCTGAGTCCAATAAAAATGGTACTTCTCTAAGTGAAACAGTTTCTGCCATATACACCTCGGCTCCCAATACTGGTAGCTCAACTATTCCACTTCAAGACGTGGAAATAGATTTCACTAAAACAACTCAGACCTATTCAGAAATAGATGTAGAGTTAGAAATAACGATTACCAAGAAAGGAAGCAATAGTATTAAACCTATAGAAACCATAACTTTTGGTATGCAGCTACTTAATCAGAAGTACAGTAAGATAACTGGCCTATTTGATGTTGTAGATTTTTCTACCCCAGGTGACAATTTCGATATTGGGTTTTTTGGGAATAGCCAGTCAGGCACTTTTACTATAGCTGATCCTCGTATTAAGTTTATACTAAAAAACAGTATTGGAATACCCATTAATGCTTCAGTTCCTCGTTTTGAAGGGACTAATTCTAATAATAACGTGGTGAGCCTTATAGGGATACCAGACCCATTGCCTATCCCAGTGGTTCTCAATACAGAAATGGGGGTCACCAAAGTGGATTCTTTTGAACTAAATAGAAATACAAGTAATCTAGCTGACTATATCAATAACAGACCCGCTAGTAATTACTATGAAATAGATGTAAAGACTACCACTACAGGGAGTGACAGACATTTCTTAATAGATTCTTCTAAACTCTCTGCCCGTGTGGAGATAGAGATACCACTAGAAGGTACAGCCAAAGATTTTGTATTAGAATCTTCTCAGCCCTTTAGTTTAGAACTAGAAAATCCTGATCAGGTAAAAGAGATACTCGTTCGATTATATACTGAAAATGGTTTCCCAGTAGATATTGCTACGCAACTATATTTTGAGGACAGTGTAAGCAATACAGTACTAGATTCATTGATTCTTGGCGATATACTTATTCTTCCATCTGCCAATGTAGACGGAAACGGCAAGGTGAATATGGTAAATCCTAAAACTACAGATATAGTGATGGGCACAGCCAATGTACTGCAGATTACAGCTGCCAATAGGATAAGAATCAAAGCCTATTTCAATACACTAAAAGAAAATGGAGGTAATCAGCCTGATGTCAAGTTCTATGACTCATACGACTTTTTACTTCAAATGGGAGTGCAAGCTGAAGTATTAATAAGTCAAGATTTATAAACTATGAGAAAATTATTTATAATAGTAGCATTTAGTGCTCTAGGTTATACGAGTATGGCACAGAGCAATATGACGCTGTATAATATGGAGCCTATTCCTCAGCGACTTAGCGTAAATCCGGCATTAGCACCAGATTGCAAATGGTATCTAGGTATGCCGGCTTTATCGTCTACAGATTTTAGCTTTGAGAGTAACGCTCTAGATTTTAAAAGTTTAAGTACTTCTTTTATTCCTAAAGCAGGTACAGATTCGTTTGTCTTAGATATGACAAAGTTAAGTAGTGTCTTAGATAAAGAGACCTACGCTAGTTTAGGTATTAACCAAGAATGGATCAATTTTGGTTTTAGAATAAACAAGAGCATGTTCACCTTTGGGGTTACCGAAAAGGTGAAAACCAGAATCGGAATTCCAAATGATCTTTTTAAACTTGTTTTCGAAGGCAATGGAGGAAGTAATTTGGGCTATAATTTTAATTTTAATGTTGCTTTTGATATTCTCCATACACGTGAGTTTGCCATAGGGTATAACAGAAGTATGCTCAATGATAAGCTTAAGATTGGAGGTAGATTAAAGTATGTACAAGGTTTTAATGTAGTAGATACTAAGAAAAATGACATCGTTTTTAGAACCGACCCTAATTCATTTGCTTATAAAGTAACCGCAGATATAGAGGTCAATAGTTCTTCTCCAGTGTTTGCAGATAGTGCAGCACGTAGCGATGTAGCCAAATGGATAACTGCTCCAGGTGGCGTCGGCTATGGGATAGATCTAGGAGCTAGCTTTGAGCTTACAGATAGAATAGTGCTAACGGCTAGTGTGGTAGACGTAGGCCGCATAAAATGGACTAATAATGTACGCAATATCAAATCTAAAAATGCTGGAGCTTCTTTTGAATATAGAGGTATAGATATTAGAGAGTTTACTGGTGACTCTACTTCGGGCGGAAGGGGTTTTGAAGCTTTGGCTGATACCTTGCTAGATGTTTTTGCTCTAGATACTTCTCACACTAGTTTTTCTACGGGACTACTCGGAGAGTTTTATATAGGAGGTAATTTTAAGCTGAATGATAGACACAATGCAGGTGTATTGCTTAACGGTAGTTTCTACAATAAAAAATTCTATCCATCTATGACATTTTCTTGGAATTCTGAATTGGGAAGGATATTGGCCTTAAGTGTAAGCTATACAGCGATGCGTGGTAGTTTTACCAATTTTGGTTTAGGCTTAGGGTTCAACTTTGGACCGGAGCAGTTTTACCTAGTAAGTGATAACCTTATAGGCTTAGTCACCGGCAATGTAAAAACTGTTTCTACTCGTTTTGGGTGGAACCACACGGTAGGTAGAAAGAAATTTGAGGAGCAGCAAAAAGCTAATTAATATGAACATAAAACTATGGTGCGTATTAGGGGCACTCTTTATTATAGGTGGGTGCAACAAGGAATCTGCGGTAGATGAAGATCAGGCCATTCAAGATTATCTAACGGCTAATGACCTTATCGCAGAGAAAACAGATGAAGGCTTGTACTACATCATTACCAAAGAAGGAACGGGTGGTAGAGCCAATATTACTAGCACGGTTACCGTACATTACAGAGGATATTTACTAGACGGAAGTGTTTTTGACTCATCATACGATAGAGGACAGAAAAGTACTTTCCCCCTGGCTAATGTGATACAAGGGTGGCAGCTTGGTATTCCCAAACTCAAAGAAGGTGGATCTGGTAAATTGCTGATTCCGTCTAAACTAGCCTATGGCGAGCGTGGACAGCCCAATAGTATTATAGGAGCTAATGAGCCTCTAGTGTTTGATATAGAACTCTTTATAGTGCAATAGTGCAAGAGGTTTCGGATACCCAGTTGCTGTGGTATCTAGCAGCAGCCACTCTAGTACTCGGAGGCCTTATCTATGGCGTATACCAATGGGTCATTTATTTGCTCAATGCTAGAAAATGATATTCCTACTTAATAATGCGAAGAAGTACAAAAAGACTTAAGCACGAATTGGAAAGAGAATTTTACTGCTTAACAAAAAAATAAGCGATTTATAACACTGCATATGAAATCATAGCACCCTTGCGGGATGCTACGTCACCATACACTAAACGTAGTCAATGGTAAGACAACCGAAGCTAAATAGAAAAACGAACAAAAAATGAAAATAAAGTATCATACAATAATCATTCTCTCATTAACTCTATTTCTATCTGGACTCACTCATTTAAATGCCCAAATTGTTAGGCCTATAGGAACAAATCTTTCGGGTATTCAAGACTGGTCATCAGAATATGTCTTTGTTGATGCTTTTAAGCAATGCAGAGAATGGATCCCACATGAATATGGTTCGAGTGCACCTTGGTCTAGCGGTGTAACTGTCCCACTTGGACCTAAGGGATATCCTCTTGAGATTCCATACGACAATGGAGTTAATCCGCCACAAGCCATTAGAACCCTTATGTTTTTTGGCAATCTGGAAAATAAATATCCTAGCGGCTATTATCGACTAATTGCTTCTGGCACTGGTCAAATTAGATTAAAGTTTGCTGCTAGCGGCACTTTTTCTTGCCCGGTCGATACGTTGATATGGGTAGACAGCAGTATTCGTGGAATTGCACTAGATATTGACACATCTGATGTATCGGATCCCATAAGAGATATTCATTTTATTATGCCCGGTTTTGAGAATACATATTCTACAAACCCATACCACCCAGATTTACTAAATTTCATAGCTGATTTTCAGGTTTTGCGTTTCATGGATTGGATGAAAACCAATAATTCTCAAAACACAAACTGGTCTGACAGAAATACCCTAAATTATCACACACAAACCCTTGAAAATGGAGTCGCTTATGAGCATATTATCAAGCTGTGTAACCTAACACAAAAAGACCCTTGGATCTGTATCCCACATAAAGCAAATGACCTGTATATAATCAAATTGGCACAACTCTTTAGAGACTCGCTAGACCCAGGGCTGAAAATATACATAGAATACAGTAATGAAGTCTGGAATAGTCAATTCGATCAAAATAGTTATGCTAATAATATGGGGAATGTTTTGGGCTATCCTGGCCAGCCATGGGAACAGGGTTGGCAGTTTTATGCTAAACGCTCTGCAGATGTGATGCATATTTTCGAAACTGAATTTTCAGATAATAACCGATTGGTAAAAGTTGTTTCAAGTCAGTCAGCAAACAGTTGGCTAACCAATTACATTGTCGAAAAATTTAAAGACCCCATATACAATTCAAATCAGGTACAAGCAGATGCCATTGCTATAGCTCCTTATTTTGGAGGTTCGGTAGCTAATGATATTGGTGATGCTGGATTAATCAATAGTATTACTGTATCCGAAATAATTGATTCTATGGAACTATCATTAGCTACATCATACGCTTGGATGTATGCCAATAAAATAGTTGCCGACACGCACAACTTGGAGTTGATTACTTATGAAGGAGGGCAGCATTTGGTCGCTAATGGAGCATATCAAAACGATACAGCCTTTACAACTAAGTTGACAGCTGCCAACCGCCATTCACGTATGCAAGATCTTTATTGTGATTACTTTAATTCTTGGTATGACAGTACGCAAGCTGGCATGTTTTGCCATTTCTCTTCACATGGCGTATATGGTAAATATGGGAGTTGGGGAGTTAAGGAATACATGGATGATACCTTGTCTCCAAAATACCTTGGACTTCAAAACTGTGTGTTTAATTTTAATACAGATACAAGCACTGCTGACATTATTGAACTTGAAAATAAAAATCAACTATTAAAAATTTACCCGGTACCTTCAAGTAGCGGATATATAAATATTGAACATAATTTCCATAAACCTACTATTTATCTTTATGATATTACTGGCCGAGCAATCAGATTTAGTATTGTAAAACACGGTCAGAAAGGTTTTGTGCTTAATGCATATGGATATAAGGGATTCGCAATCCTATCGCTAAACCAAAAGGATGTTTTCATTTCACGAAAAGTGTTTTTTACTGATTAATTGAAATAAAAGCCAAAATCAACGACATTAAAAATAGATGTTTGAACAGAGCTTTAAACATCCAGATGAGATAGTACATAAAGATGCAGGCTCTGGGAGTTGCAACCTTCCCCTTCTTATCCCAGTTTAAAATTCAAACAATAAACTCAAAATATCTATCAAAATGAAAAGGAGTAAATGTAGTGAAGCCAATACTTATGGCTAGAGAATCTACTGAAAGCCTAAGAAAAGAAACTAGTCTCCCTGTATCTTGGCTAGCACATCCGCAAAACTAGCTTTTACCATAGTATAGTTCCCTTGGTTTCTAAACCACGTAAGCTGTCTTTTGGCATAGTTGCGAGTATGTTGCTTTATTTTCTCTACAGTGTGCTCGTAGGTCCATTCACTATCAAAATAGCTGAACATTTCCTTGTAGCCCACAGTGTGCAGAGCATTTAAGTCTTTGTAATCGTGTACAGTTCTAGCTTCGTCTTCTAGTCCCATGGCGAGCATAGTATCTACTCGCTTGTTTATGCGACTATATAGCTCGTCTCTGTCTCTATCTAGGTACAGGTAAGTGGTCTCGTATTCAGGTACTTGTACAGCTTCAGTTGGCTTGCTTTCACCTTCTTTTATTTCTATAGCACGCATTAAACGAACCGGATTGTCAATATCAAGATCCGCATCTACTATGTCCATAGATTTAGCGACACTCTGTAGAGCGGCTAGTCCTTCTGTTTCTAAAATATAGTTGAGTTGCTCGCGTAGTTTTTCGTTTTTAGTAGGCAGTAGATCCAAGCCTTCTGTGGCTGCTTTTATATATAGGCCCGTTCCTCCAGTCATTATGACTACGTCATGCTTGGTAAAAAGCTTTTGCAAGAGTTCATTTACTTCTCTGGCATACTTCCCCGCATTGTACTCGTCATGTATAGAGTGAGAGGCTATGAAATGATGCTTGGCTGCCTTTAGTTCTTTGTCAGAGGGTCTGGCTACACCTATATTTAATTCTTTGTATAGCTGTCTGCTATCACAAGATAGGATCTCAGTTTCAAAATATTGAGCTAATCGTATAGTTAGCTCAGTTTTACCTACAGCTGTAGGTCCGGCTATTACTATTAGTCTTTTATTCTGTTGGTTTGCCGTCATTTATTTGTGATTCGTCTATCTCTGATTCGTCTACTGCGTCTCCAAACAGATTAAAATCGTCTTTTTCATCTTCTTCCTCGTCTTCATCATCATCATCGTCGTCATCTCCAAGTAAGCCATCTATCAAAGAATCTGCTTCTTTAAATAGTTTAGCACTTGGGTCATCTATTATAGTCTTTGGGTTTACAAATTGCTTTGGAGCTATTCCTGTACTTTTGAAAACGAAAGGATAGTCTACGCCCATCTCTGCTTTGAAAAGTTTCATCATCTCCACACGAAGGTGCCAGTCGCCACCATCTGCATCGTATATATATAAGAATTTTTGATGTGGATCATCTATGAATTTACCAAGTTCTGATGCTCCAGCTGCTTTTGCGGTAGTCTTAGGCTCTGTACAAAACTCGTCTCCTGGTCTCCAGGAATCGTTGGTTTTATAAAATGATGCCGGTTTTAGATTGTCAAAACCTATCGACTCTTGTATCGCATTGTGAAAATCTCTGAAGGTATTTTTGGCACCTACATCTATTACACGCACTACGTCATCTACATCTTCAAATGTTACTTTAAATCTAAAAACTAAACTACTCATTACTCTGCAAACCTAATTCTTTTCCTAGCTGATGCACAAATTTATATGCTTCTGTATAATCATTGGTAATATCACCGTCCAGTATAGCATCTTTCAACGCAGTTTTGATAGTACCTATTTCTTTACTTGGGCCTATCCCAAACATTTTCATTATTTCTTCTCCGCCTATCGGAGGCTGCCAATTTCGAATTCTATCTCTCTCTTCTACGGCAGCTATGTTGGCTTCTACATTCAATAAATTTGCCTGAAACCGTTCTTCTTTCTTTTTATTTTTGGTGGTGATGTCACTCTTGCACAGTATCATCAAATCTTCTAAATCTTGATCAGCATCAAAAATGAGACGTCTTACAGCAGAGTCTGTTATGTATTCCTTGGTAAGAGCTATCGGTCTCAGATGAAGTTTCACTAGGTTCACCACCTTACGCATACTCTCGCCTAAAGGCAATTTTAGTCTCTTGAATATAGGTTTTACCATTCTAGATCCCTTGTCTTCGTGACCGTGAAAAGTCCAACCGTCACCAGGTACGAATCTTTTGGTAGGTGGTTTGGCAATGTCATGCAGTATAGCTGCCCAGCGTACCCAGAGATCATTGGTTTTTTCGCATGCTTGGTCTAGCACTTGTAGCGTATGGTAAAAGTTATCCTTGTGGCCTTTGCCCTCTCGTATATCTACTCCTTGCAATGCTACGAATTCCATAAAAAATTGGTGCAATAGCTTAGTGTCGAATAGTATGTTGAATCCGATACTTGGCTTGGTACTTAATATTATTTTATTGAGCTCATCTGTGATTCGCTCTTGCGAGATAATATTAAGTCTATTGGCTTCCGTCTTTAATGCTTCGAATGTTTGTTCTTCAACTTTGAAATCGAGTTGCGTTGCAAATCTAGCAGCACGCATCATCCTAAGTGGATCGTCGCTAAAAGTTACCTTAGGATCTAACGGTGTTTTTAGGATACCGTTTTTCAAATCTGTAAGACCATCAAAAGTATCTATCAGTTCACCATAATTTTGCTTATTTAAGCTTATAGCTAATGTGTTGATAGTGAAATCTCTGCGGTATATATCATCTTCGAAAGTGCCGTCTTCTACCTTTGGTTTTCGGCTATCGCGGTCATAGGATTCTTTGCGTGCACCTACAAATTCGAACTCCCAATCATCTGTTTTTATTTGAGCTGTACCAAAGTTCTTAAAAACACTAAGATACGAACCTTTTAAACGTTTTTTTACAGCAGAAGCTAGAGCTATGCCACTACCTACCGTTACGAAATCTACGTCCTTAGATGCTCTATTTAAGTATATATCTCGCACATATCCACCTACCACAAAAGTCTCAAATCCTAGTTTTTGAGATTCTTCTGATACTATTTGGAAAATAGGATGTGTGAGCTCTTTTTGTAACAAGGGGCGAAGTTATCAAATATTAAAAGATAGCGTAATCGAAAGAGAGGATATTTTACATATTAAATCGTGTGAAAAACTATGTAATATAGTCGGGCACTTTATTTGAACCTTTGCACGTATGAGAGAGATTGGATTTGTGCTACTGGTCGGTATGGGCAATTTTTTACCAAACTTTAATTTGTTTTTCAATACTGATTTGTTTAAAAGTATAGATATGTTTAAGTCGGACTTTGCGAAGCAAACGAAGAGATTTTATTAGACGTTTTTAATGAAAAGTTTTGGCTTGCAAGCGGCATAGGGTTATTCATTTTTGTGTAAGTATCTCATGCATACTAGGTATTTCACGTTTAGATTCGCTATCTTTATAAAGTAAATGTTAAAGCTATTATTCAATTACTATGTAGTGCTCAAGGCTTGCTGGATTGTCCTCTTGTTTCAAGTGATTGGTTTCACCTCACTTGTTACCATGGATCAAGGTAAGGATATATTGCAAGCTCTCAGTTTCTCAGAATCAGGCTTATTACGATATCATATCTGGTTTGCGTTATTTGGGGTGACGTGGTGGAGCTGGCAGAGCTGGCGTACTTCACGTGTCATACTTCATTTTACTACGTTTGATTTTGTAAAATTCAGTGATAGATATGCTGTTCAAGCTCAAGTATTAATACCGCGAGCACTAGGAGTCATGCCATTACTCATTATGTGCTACGGACTATTAAAGGTGACAGGCTGGTCTAATCCATTGGTATATGTAACACTTGCTTTGGTTTTTTGGCTCTATCTATTTTACTACTTGCGTAAAGATATCATTGTCCTTTTCTTGAGTAGAAATAAGTGGAAGCTTCTCAATATACCAGACTACATACAAGTTAAAAATGACGCGTATCCTGCCAAGTTTATTTGGAGTAAGCAGAGAAGATGGATTCTTTTTAGAATAGCGTGTATCTCCATAGCGTTTAGTCTTATTATCATGTATCCTGTAAGTGTTCCTCAGTTTGTGGGTTCCGCTACTATTATATTGTTTGCTCTTGGTGCTTGGTTATTTGCTGCTACGTGTCTCGATTTTGCAGAGCGACATTTCAGGTTTCCATTTACTTTTACCGTAATAGCCGCAGTGGGTGTCTTTAGTTTTTTTAATAATAATCATGAGATACGCACTATTGCTCATACACAGGATACCAGATTATCCATTGCCTCGCACTTTGACCAGTATTATAAAGCCAGAGCACAAGGCAGTACGGATACCATTCCTATAATCTTAGTAGCCTGCCAAGGTGGAGGAGTGCGGTCTGCCTATTGGGCAGCACAGGTGTTAGGCGATCTGCAACGAGCTAACCCCGATTTCGATAAGCAAGCCTATGCCTATAGCTCTGTGTCTGGAGGTAGTTTAGGAGTTGCTACCTATAAGCAATTACGTAAGCAGCCAGATGCTCACCTCACAGAAGAGGCTCATCGGATATTGAGTAAAGACTTTTTGGCTCCTGTAACTTCATGGCTAGTAGTACCAGATCTCATACAAAAGTTTATTCCGTTTCCTATCCAATCATTCGATAGAGCCAAAGCATTAGAATACTCTTGGGAAGAAGCAGCCAAGTATAACGGTAAGTCAATGCTTGCAGGAGGATTTTTAGAAGAGTTTCAGAGTGATTCGTGTATTTACATGTTCAACTCTACCCGTGTAGAAAATGGATATAGAACACTACTGAGTAATGTTAAAATGGATCCGAAAGTCTTTAATATGAGTGAAGATTTTTTTGATGTGACGCATACAGATATTCCCATAAGTACTGCTGTGTCTGTAAGTTCTCGTTTTCCTTTTATTACTCCTCCTGGTCTGGTGTATGACAAAGATGGCAAACGCTGGGGACACCTAGTAGATGGGGGATATGTAGAAAACATGGGAGCCACTGCTATGCTAGAGTTATATGATTTTCTCAGAAAAAGATCAGATGCCAAAGGCTACAAAGTGGAGTTTAAGCTCCTCTTTATCAAAAACACTAAGGTAGAGTATAGTTCTGAAATAGGAGGGTTGTACGAGGTGCTAGCACCTCTCAATACCTTTAGCAAGGTATGGGTCAATAGCGGGCAGTATGACGAGTCTAATACCAATCTAAAAAATTTATACAATGGCGATAAAGCACATTTTATAACACTAGATAGACCTGATAATCAGATTATCCCGTTGGGGTGGTACCTTTCGTCACAAGCTACCAAGCGAATAAGAGAGCAGCTAAGTGAGCAGACTGCTGTGTTTAAGGAAGAATTGACGCACTAGTTTTAGGTTTCTAGATGGTTCCTTCTGATTTCGCAATCCATCATTTCACTCCATAGCATACTCGTTTTCATTTATTCCACCCATCTTTGTGACTCATGAAAGTTACATTTCTAGGAACAGGTACCTCGCAAGGCGTACCTATAATAACGTGCACATGCCCTGTGTGCTCTTCTACTGATCCTAGGGATAATAGACTGCGTACGAGTGTGCTTATAGAGACAGAGCATACCAATATAGTAATAGATACTGGGCCAGATTTCAGACAGCAGATGCTAAGAGAAAATGTGCAAAAGGTAGATGCCATACTATTTACTCACGGACACAAGGATCATACAGCAGGTTTCGATGATATTCGAGGTTTTAATTGGAAAACAAAAGAGGCTATGGAAGTCTATGCCAATGAAGAAGTAGAAATAGTTTTAAAACGAGATTTTCATTACGCATTTGCAGAACACAAATATCCTGGAGTTCCTAATTTGAATCTTAATGTCATTCAAAATCGAAATTTTATGATTAGCGATTTAGCTATTATTCCTATAGAAGTATTGCATTATAAGTTGCCTGTATTTGGGTATAGAATAGGAGATTTCTCGTATGTCACAGATGCCAATTTTATTAGCGATAGCGAAAAAGAGAAACTAAAAGGGAGTAAAGTATTGGTGCTTAATGCACTTCGTAAAACTGAACATATTTCACACTTTACATTAGACCAAGCAGTAGCTCTAGCCCAAGAAATAGGAGCAGAGCAGACTTATCTTATTCATATGAGCCATCAAATGGGATTGCATGAAGAGGTAGATCAGGAATTGCCCGAAGGGATTAACTTGGCTTATGATGGCCTTGTAGTAAACCTTTAACTCGAATAAATAGTTGGGTGTTGTTTTACTTGTGAGTATTCATAAGCTCTAGTTGTACAGCAGCAAAAGCGGTAGAAGCTGGCTCTAAGGTGAGTCTTTTAGTTTCTAAGTCTACCATTGATTATACGGGTGAGCCACCAAGCTAGAGTTGTAGTATCGAGCATCGTCTGAGACTTCTTTGCCTAGCCATGCTGGTTTTTCGAATGATTCATCTTCCGAGGATAGCTCTATTTCTGCTATAATCAGTCCTTGGTTATCACCTATAAATTCATCTATTTCCCAAGTGTGCTGGCCTATAGTTACTCGATGTCTTGCTTTTTCTATGAGCGGACCTTCACAGAGTCGCAGTAGTTGTGTGGCCTCAGAGCTCGGTATATTATATTCAAACTCGTTGCGGCTTATACCTTTAGTCTTACTTTTTATAGTAAGTGTGCCCACTCCATTTTCTAGCCTTACTCGTACTGTTGCTTCTGGATTAGTGCTCACGTAGCCTTGCCTTAGAGAGGTGGATCGTGTCACAGAGTCTCGCCAGCTATCATTGGCTACCTTAAACTTGCGTTCTATTTCTAAAGCCATTGTGTCTTACTTAGTATGAGTAAGTGCGTTTAGCACCTCTATAGGTTCTGCTCTGTTGCGATAGTCTGCATCTAGAAATGCATAGGTAATTATACCATCAGTTCCTATGACATAGGTAGCACCTAAGGGCAGCTCTCCTTTGTCATTGCCATTGTATCCACTTAGTCCAAAGCCATTTTCATAGTAGGCTTTTACTTCGTCTGTGAGTTGAAAAACCACTCCGTACTCTCTAGCCATAGTGTTATCTATATCTGAAAGAACTTGAAAGGCGAGTTCGTTTTTTTCGGCTGTAGACATACTCTTATCTGGTGACTCAGGAGTAAGTGCAAGTAGTTGTGCTCCTCCAGCCTCAAACTGTGGTAACATGTCTTGCATCGCATTAAGTGTAAGGTTGCAATAAGGACACCATCCACCTCTGTACCACATCAAAATCACTGGACCTTTTTTTAGTTCCTTGTACAGTGTTACTTTCTTTCCAGTAGCATTGGTAAGTTTGAAATCAGGAGCCTTTTCACCCACTTGCAGAGCATTTTCAGCAATTTTTGCGTCTATTACTGCTTGTATACCTTCAGCATATACTCTCTTCTTGGTAGAGTCTGCCTTGGCGTTAAATCCTTCTTTCTTCTCATTGAGTATGTCTTGCAAAGAGGCGGTATCTTCCCTAGTTTCTGTGATAGTTTCAGTTTCTTCACTTTCAGTAGGAGCAGAGCTACAGGCTGCTAATGTGAAAAGCGATAGAATAATTAGGCTATTTTTCATTGCTACAAAGATATACGAAGTGGAGCTTAAGGCTTACAGCGATCTTCAAAAGTTCGACTAACAGCCGGTTTTATTTACACTGTGTCAGTGTCTTATGACACTATTATTTATGGATACTAAAAATATTGAAAGAGTCAATCGTTTTTTCTAGTGTCATCCCATTTTTTAGAGCTACTTTTTCTGAAGCCATGTTGTCTACGTGCACCTGAGAAATTAAGGAGTCGGTTAGGTTATTTTTGAAAGCATAGTTTTTGCATTTTGCTGCAGCTTCTGAGGCATAGCCTTTGCCCCAAAAATGTGGTAGTATCGCATAGCCTATTTCTAGTCGTTCTGTATCTTCTACGGTTTGTATCAGCAGACCACATTGGCCTACGAGTTGGTTTGTCGCTTTGTCTATCAATACATTCATGCCGCCTAGGTTATTCTCTTGTCTGTGAAAAGACTTATCAAACCACTTTTGACAAAGCTCTCTTGGGGATAGTTTGGAGTCCATTTCTAAAAACTTAGAAACATCATTTGCTTCAAACAAAGGAACCCACGCGTCAAAGTAGTCGGTTGTTAAAAGTCTAAATTTTAGTCTTTCGGTTTCTTGATTTGTAAGAAGATAATTCACTTTATGGTTACACTTTTGTAGTAGTAGTTACTAGCTACTGAACAAGACTTTTTGCCGAGGTATTGCTACCCCGGGGTTTCTTATTCAATTGCTAATTTTTCTAATTCGGTGGGTAAATCTTTTTTATTCTTAATACCCAAGCTTTTCAGTTTGGTGGCCTGTAATACTAAATTGTCGTTTCCTGTGCTCAACTGTTTATAAGCATCTTCATATTTCCCTTGTGCTTTATCTATATGAGTTCCGACATCTTCAAGGTTTTTCACGAATCCTACAAATTTATCATACAGCTT
>Ga0307994_1001403_pt1 | contig 14591 bp, 19 predicted proteins | sample EllFjometagen261_FD_203171 | JGI IMG/M metagenome (GOLD analysis project Ga0307994, IMG submission 203171) | Marine microbial communities from Ellis Fjord, Antarctic Ocean - #261 | ecosystem: Environmental > Aquatic > Marine > Unclassified | place: Southern Ocean | collected 2014-11-02 | reverse complement strand
CTCGGTTCGCCCGGGTGTCGCCGTACCTCCGTCACTGCGCAACATCTATAAGGAACTACTTGATGACCTGGGCATCGAACATCCTGGACACGGCAACCTCGAGGCGTGGGCTCGCAACGGTGTGCTGCTGTTGAACTCGGTGCTGACCGTACGAGCCCACAATGCAGGAAGCCATCGTAAGCAGGGCTGGGAGACCCTGACCGATCGCATCATCCAGGTTGTCTCGGAAAAGCCAGAGCCCGTGGTATTTATTCTGTGGGGCAACTTCGCCCGATCGAAGGCGCCATTGATCGCCGATCACCATCACATCATCGAGTCGCCCCACCCGTCGCCCCTGTCAGCGTCACGTGGCTTCTTTGGCACCAAGCCGTTCAGCCGAGCGAACGATGCGCTGGTCGCATCCAGCCGTGAGCCCATCGACTGGTCGCTGCCGCCACTCGATAGCTGATGGCTCGACGGCATGTATGCCGGTGGTTAATAGTGTGCTTCTGGTTCCGGGCTCGGGGGAGTGTCGCGAGCCCCTGGCGATCTACGTTGTCGAACCCGACCCTGCCAACAGCCCCAGCTCCTAGGGGCTGAGGCGACCTTCATCACATCATCGCCGATTTCGACGCGACCGAGTGCTGACTGTTACTCAAGGTCTCGCGACCTGCACCCATCCCGACGACGGGCCTGGTAGTCGATTCCGCTTCGATGACCCTCATGGCATCGAGTACGAGGTCACAAACTATTGAGCAAGCGACGCGCCAGCAGTGACGGCTGCATGGAGATGAGGTTGTCAGCCGGGGGTCAACTGACCTGACGGCGTCGAATACCAGGGTCGTTAACTGCTGAGCAGATTCGCCAGCACTGATCGCAGTTCGGGGATGCCGGTGCCCTTTTCCGCGCTGACCCAGCAGATGTCGCCGGATGTCATCTGCAGCTTCTCGGCGGCCTTCTTCTGCTTCTTTGATCGATCACCCGATTTGATCTTGTCGATCTTGGTGCCAACAACAACAAAGTCAAGGTCGATGTCGCGCAACCAATCGATCGTCTGGAGATCGAGCGTGGTCGGTCCGACATTCGCGTCGATCAGTACCACTGCATGGGTAAGGGGTTCGCGTTCAAGCACGTAGTCATTGATCATCGCTGCCATCTGCTTCTGCCGGTTCTTCGACAGCTTCGCGAAGCCGTAACCGGGCAGGTCGACGAGCCAGCGATCCGAGTCTTCGTCACCGAACTCATAGATGTTGATTAGCTGGGTCGCTCCTGGGGTCTTCGATGTCTTCGCGAGCTTGTTGCGGTTGGCGATGGCGTTGATCAGCGACGACTTGCCGACGTTTGAGCGGCCAATCATCGCGATCTCGGTGACGGACTCATCGAGTTGGGTATGAGCGCTTGCTGACCGAAGGAACCGTAAGGGGAGTGGCACAGACATCGCCCCAGACGATAGCGCTGAAGGATCTAAGCCCCGTTCGAGGGACCTCACATCGACGGGGATCAGATGTGGCGTGACTGCCCAAACGCGGATACTTTCCGCAGCGCCGCTCGACTCTGGTCACCTGACACTCGTGCAGTATGAACCCGTTCGAGCTCAAGGTTGGTACCCAACAGTGCGAAAGCAACGATGGCTCCCCCTGTCTCCGATCAGATTGATGAATCAGGTCACAAACGGCAGTCCCACATCCTGCTCCTCCACGAGGAATTAGCGAAGATGCGGAACCGTTCCTCTCCGCTTATTGATCAACTTTTCGACAGCGACACTCGTCCATCCACGCGCGAGAAACGCACGCGCAGGAAAGGGCATGAGACGAAGCGGGTTCATTCTGCGGGTCTCTTCTGGCCACGGGACCACTTCCTGGGCGCGGCTGCAACAGCGATTACCGATCACATTCGAGGGTTCCCTTCCGCCTCTCCGCAGAGCGAATTATCCCGTTACAGCGTGGCTAGCTCGCAAAGAACACGACAAAATTCTGCAAAAGACATATTGGAACGAAGTCGCAATTGTTTTCGCGCGGGTTGTGCAGTGCCTGGCGGCTTCGTAAGCTTGTCTGCTGGCCCAGCGGCCTGTTGCTGATCGCTGCGTTAGACGCTTTAGGCAAGAGATTTCACGCCTCTCCGACGAGCACCCCAGTTGCAAATTTCGAAACGTAACGCCACCAAAATTCAGGAATCACTGTGCCCACCATTCAACAGCTTGTCCGCAAGGGACGCGAAGCGAAGTTCCGCAAGGAAAAGACGCCAGCACTCAAGGGTGCTCCTCAGCGTCGTGGTGTTTGCACGCGTGTGTACACCGCTACTCCTAAAAAGCCGAACTCTGCGCTCCGCAAGGTCGCTCGCGTGCGCCTGACCTCAGGTATTGAAATCACCGCGTACATCCCTGGCGAAGGCCACAACCTGCAAGAGCACTCAATCGTGCTCGTGCGTGGTGGTCGTGTGAAGGATCTGCCAGGTGTGCGTTACAAGATCGTCCGAGGCACCCTCGATTCGAGTGGTGTAGATAAGCGTCGCCAAGCACGCAGCCGTTACGGCGCAAAGAAGGCTCAGTAGAATGCGTAAGAATGCTGCACCTCGCCGCGATGTCCCAGCCGACCCGCTGTACGACTCGATTCTCGTAACCCAGATCATCAACAAGGTCCTGCAAGACGGCAAGCGCTCCACCGCTGAGCGAATTGTGTACACCGCTCTGGCCACCGTTGCTGAAAAGACTAGCGAAGACCCGGTCGCCACGCTGAAACGTGCCGTCGAGAACGTGAAGCCACCCCTCGAGGTCCGCAGCCGCCGCGTTGGTGGTGCGACCTACCAGGTTCCCGTCGAAGTACGCCCCAAGCGCGCCAACACACTCGCCATCCGGTGGGTTGTTGAGTTCGCTCGCTCTCGCCGCGAACGCACCATGGCAGAGCGTCTTGCAAACGAGATTATGGATGCCGGCAACGGCATCGGCGCTGCAGTCAAGAAGCGCGATGACCTTCAGAAGATGGCCGACAGCAACAAGGCCTTCGCTCACTACCGCTGGTAGCCGGACCGGCACATGGTCTCCATGTGTCGCCGCTATCGCTTCTGAGCACCAGCCGACAGTCTCGTCGGCCCAGCTACTTCCAGCGAATCCCCCCGACCACCGCTTTAAACACAAGGCAAGCCCATGGCACGACATCCCCTGAACAGAGTCCGCAATATCGGCATCATGGCGCACATCGATGCTGGCAAGACGACCACTACCGAGCGCATCCTGTACTACACCGGTGTGAACTACAAGATCGGTGAAGTTCACGATGGCGGCGCCACCATGGACTGGATGGAGCAAGAGCAAGAGCGTGGCATCACGATTACTTCTGCTGCTACCACCTGCTACTGGGGCGAAGACGACGACAAGCACAAGATCAATATCATCGACACGCCTGGTCACGTTGACTTCACCGTCGAGGTAGAGCGCTCACTGCGTGTTCTCGATGGTGCTGTTGCGGTATTCGACGGTGTTGCTGGCGTTGAGCCGCAGTCTGAAACCGTCTGGCGCCAGGCCGACAAGTACGGCGTTCCCCGCATGTGCTTCGTCAACAAGCTCGACCGCACCGGTGCTGACTTCTACTACTGCCTTGACACCATCAAGGAACGCCTCACCAAAGAGGTCGCCGTTCTTCAGATACCAATCGGTACCGAAGGCGATTTTGCTGGTGTTGTCGACCTGGTCGAAATGAAGGCTCTGATCTGGAAAAACGAAGATCTCGGTGCCGAGTGGGATGTTGTCGACATCCCCGACGATCTTGTCGATAAGGCTGACGAATTCCGTGAACTGCTCATGGATGCAGTTTCGGCATACGACGAAGACATCATGGAGAAGTACCTCGATGGTGAAGAAATCACCGTCGAGGCTCTGAAGAAGTCGATCCGTCACGGTGCCATCACCGGTGAAATCGTGCCGGTCCTCTGTGGTAGCGCATTCAAGAACAAGGGCGTTCAGCCTTTGCTCGACGCCGTCGTCGACTACATGCCATCACCGCTCGACATTCCTGAGACCATTGGCACGAACCCACGGAACGAAGAAGAACAACTCGTTCGCCACCCAGACGACAGCGAGCCATTCTCAGCGCTGGCGTTCAAGCTGATGACTATTGATCAGCGAGAGGGTCGTCTGACCTTCGCTCGTATCTATAGCGGCACGCTCAAAAAGGGCGAGACCATCGTCAATACTCGCACCGGCCGCAAAGAGCGCATTGGTCGACTGCTCGAAATGAACTCGGCTGCAAAGCAGGACCTCGACGTGGCCTATGCCGGCGACATCGTGGCATTCCTTGGCCTCAAAGACATGCGCACCGGTGACACCCTCACCGACGAGAAGCAGCAGATCGTTCTCGAAAACCTCACGTTCCCAGAACCTGTGGTCGACGTATCGATCGAGCCGAACTCAAAGGCTGACCAAGACAAGCTTGGCAACGCACTCGCCACGCTCTCTGCAGAAGACCCCACGTTCCGCGTTGAATCCAACGAAGAAACCGGTCAGACCATCATCAGTGGCATGGGCGAGCTTCACCTCGAAGTTCTCGTCGACCGCATGATGCGTGAGTTCAAGGTCGAAGCAACCGTTGGTCGCCCTCAGGTGGCATACCGTGAGACGATCTCCAAGGAGCTGCCGAACTACACCTACACCCACAAGAAGCAATCGGGTGGTTCTGGTCAGTTCGCTGTTATCAGCTGCACCCTTGAGCCGAACCCGGGCAACGGCTTTGAGTTCGAGTCCAAGATCAGCGGTGGCTCTATTCCTAAGGAATACATCGCTCCGGTCGAGCAGGGCATCAAGGAAGCAATGAGCAACGGTGTTCTCACCGGCTTCCAGACCGTCGATATCAAGGTCACCTTGAACGACGGTAAGACCCACGATGTTGACTCGTCCGAAATGGCGTTCAAGATCGCCGGCAACGCCTGGTTCCGCGAGGCTGCTCGCCAAGCCAAGCCAAAGTTGCTCGAGCCAATGATGGCTGTCGAAGTTGTTACCCCCGATGACTTCCTTGGTGATGTCGTCGGTGACGTCAACGCCCGCCGCGGCCAGGTGCAAGGCACCGAGTCCCGCGGCCTCAACAAGATCGTAAATGCACTGGTTCCGCTGTCGGAGATGTTTGGCTACGCTAACGATCTCCGCTCACGTACCCAGGGCCGAGCGAGTTACTCGATGCTGTTCGACTCTTACAAAGAGACGCCAGCATCGGTGCAAGAAGAAATCGTCAAGCGGATTCGCGGTGAGTGAACATGGCTGACGTACAAACCCCCAAAACCACCCACCAAGAGTCCTGTCTGAGGAGTAAGTAAGATATGTCGAAAGCGAATTTCGAGCGGAATAAGCCGCACGTAAACGTGGGAACCATGGGTCATATCGACCATGGCAAGACCACCCTGACTGCAGCGATCACCAAGGTGCTCGCTGACAATGTTGAAGGTTCAACCTACACTGAATTCGAGAACATCGATAAGGCACCCGAAGAGCGCGAGCGCGGTATCACGATCAACGTTTCACACGTTGAGTACGAAACCGAAAATCGCCACTACGCCCACGTCGACATGCCTGGTCACGCCGACTACATCAAGAACATGATCACCGGTGCGGCTCAGGTCGACGGTGCAATCTTGGTTGTGTCAGCTGCTGATGGCCCTATGCCTCAGACTCGTGAGCACGTACTGCTCGCTCGCCAGGTTGGCGTGCCAAAGATCATCGTGGCACTCAATAAGGTCGACATGGTCGACGACGAAGAGCTCATTGAGCTCGTCGAAATGGAAGTCCGCGAACTTCTCGACGAGTACGACTTCCCCGGTGACGACACACCAATCATCCCTGTGAGCGCTCTCAAGGCTCTCGAAGGAGACGAAGCAGCTGCTGCTGCGGTGTTGGATCTCATGGCTCAGGTTGACGAGTACATCCCGACCCCAGAGCGTGACCTCGACAAGCCATTCCTGATGCCGATCGAAGACGTGTTCTCGATTACGGGTCGTGGAACGGTAGTTACCGGCAAGGTCGAGCAAGGCATCGTCAATACCGGCGACTCGATCGAGATCATCGGTATCCGCGACACACAGACCACCACCTGTACCGGTGTTGAGATGTTCCGCAAGCTGCTCGATACGGGTCAAGCTGGCGACAACATCGGCGCACTGCTGCGCGGTATCGACAAGGACGACGTGCAACGTGGACAGGTGCTGGCCAAGCCTGGCAGCATCACCCCACACACCAAGTTCGAGGCTGAGGTCTACGTTCTGACGCAGAAGGAAGGTGGCCGTCACAAGCCATTCTTCTCGAACTACCGCCCTCAGTTCTACTTCCGCACCACCGATATCACTGGTGAAATCATTCTTCCAGAAGGCACTGAAATGTGCATGCCTGGTGACAACACGCAGATGACGGTTGAGCTGATCAACCCAATCGCAATGGATGAAGGTCTTCGCTTCGCTATCCGCGAAGGTGGCCGAACCGTAGGCGCTGGCGCCGTAACAAAGATCCTCGAGTAGGAAACCCTCATGGCTGCTGCACAAAAGATCCGTATTCGCCTCAAGGCCTACGACCACGAGGTAATCGATCAATCAACCAAGAAGATCGTCGAAACGGTGAAGCGCACGCAGGCCGAGGTCCGTGGCCCGATCCCGCTTCCCACAAAGAAGCACCGGTTCACCGTGATTCGGTCCCCGCACAAGTACAAGGACAGCCGCGAGCACTTCGAAATGCGAGTGCACAAGCGTCTGCTCGACATCCACGATCCGTCACCTAAGACTGTCGATTCGCTTCAGCGTCTTGACCTGCCTGCAGGTGTCGACATCGAGATTAAGATCCAACAGGCATAACGGGTAGTCCGCCTTGCTGCGCTGCGGCTGTGGTCTGGTTTCCAGATCTATGGTCCCGGCAAGTTAAGCGAATCTGAAAGAACCCCGGGCTTCGGCCCGGGGCTCCTTTCGTTTTGAACCGGCTTCGGTAGCCGATCTGATGTCCTGGGTCGGCCTGCGGTTTTGAGACATAAGAAGCACGAGCGTTCGTGGCCGAGTCGAGGCACCTCTGAGCATTCGCCCAACGAACCGACCAGCCCCCGCTACAGGCGGGCCACACCTGTGATCGCTGCGCAAAGCTGAACGCCGTAACGTTCGGTCGACGACATTGGTAGCAGCGTTGGATGCGCCTCCCCGGCGTCGCAGACGGTTCGCCGAGAGTCGCCGCCGCAGCGAGACCCACAGGCTTGCCATATCGACAAGTGAATTGGTGGTTGCCCGAGCCACCCGAGCGTGTTGTCTTCCGGGTCTGCGGATCTTCCGGCGGTATTGATGAAGCTGTGCTCAAGCTGCACGGTTCATGATTGTGTTAGATCCTGAACTGGCCAGATTGCACAACCTGACCGCTGTAACCGAGGGGGAGTAGAGCTGCGCCGTCGCCAGTGAACCGTTCTTAGGCATGCGTGTGGAGCAATCCGCGACGAAGTCGTTTACCTCGTCGGCGAAACCCGTCATGTAGATGCTGTTGACAGACACGGTTCCTTCGTCCGGGCGTTGCAGGCGAGGATCATTCAAACCGACGTCGCTTTGCCGGCCCCGCTGGCGCCAATAACGCCGAAGCAGATACCTCGTAGCACGAACAGATTCACGTGGTTCGCCGCCGTCGTATTGCCAAAACGCTTCACGAGTCCGTGGCCCGTTAGCAGCTACCGTAATATCAACGGTGCAAGCGTGGACAGCACTGGGCACCCGCCTGCGGCCGGACCGAAGAGCTACGTCACCTAGCTCACGCCAGTCGTCGAAAGCAACCTGCCATGATGGGTTGATGGTGAACTGGCAAACCGAGATCGAAGAACTGCACGATGTGTTCCAGGCGTACTTTCTAGAACAGCTACTCAAACCGCCTGTTCTACCCAACAAACCGCGTGCACTCAGCAGTGATCTGCTGGGACTTTGATGGCGGTAGCGGCGGTTCGGCCTGTAATGAGGGACTCACCCGTGCGACTTCATCGGGTCTTGGCCCCACGCAGGACTACGGCTACATCAGCGAAGGCAACTGCATATACGGTCTGGGCCATACAGCAATCTTCTGGGCCTTCCGAGCCGACGATATTGGCGAAGAGTGCAACGGGTCCGGCAAGACGACCCCAATCACACCATGCAACTGCGGCGGCAACCTTTACTGGGGCACCTTCTCGTTCGATGTGAGCGTCGAACAGTTCGATGTGTTCACCCTCGAGGTGTTGGACGACAACGGCGACCGAAAGTACCCAGATCCAGGTCTGCCGCCACACGACTTGTTGTCGATGGGCGCCACTATCGACCTGAACTCCATCCCGATCGACGACGCAAACCAGCGCCTATGGGTAACTGTGGCGGTCGTGGCCAAGGAGGGCATGGATCCTTGGCAAGATGATGAAAGCTCCCAGACCTTCACCATCGAGATCGACCGTACGCCCCGTCTCACCGACTGACGGCGCCGTTCGCGTTAGGGGCCAATTACGGCCCGACTGGCCGGCACCTCGCAGGCTTTGGCTCGAACCGGAGCTGCGAAGCCAGGGCTGCTCCCCATATTCGCTCGCCATTTGGCCCGAGTATTCGTCTTTTCGGGTGGGAACCCCATCCTGCCGCGTTAGCATTCACAGGTCTGTTTGAAGGCCATCCGTCGGGTGTAACACCCTGGCAGCAATACCTTCGCAAGAATCGACGTTGATGTAGGCCTATTAGGAACCGCATCACACAACCGAAGCATCGCTCCGCCGAGCCTGACATCTGTCTTGCCTGTGCGGAGCGTTTGCGTGAACAACCGCCCGCAGAAGATTCCGGAAGAACCAATGGCTACCAAAGCGATTGTTGGAACAAAAATCGGCATGACCCAAGTGTGGGACGACGAAAATCGTCTCATCGCGGTCACTGCGCTCACTGTTCGCCCATGTCGCGTGGTGCAGGTGAAGTCGCCCGAGATCGACGGCTACTCAGCCGTGCAGGTCACATGGGGCGAACAGAAGCCGCAGCGCCTCAGCAGCCCCGAGGCAGGACACTTCGCCAAAGGCGGAGTTGCACCTGGCCCCAAGCTGGTCGAGCTACGCCTCGATGACGTTGGCGACATCGCCGTAGGTGATGAGCTCACCGTCGAGCAACTCGCCGCTGGCGAACTTGTCGACGTGACCTCCGTCAGCAAAGGCAAAGGCTTTGCCGGTGTGATGAAGCGCCATAACTTCAAAGGTATGGGCGCCTCACACGGCGCACATCGCAATCATCGCAAACCCGGTGCTATTGGCCAGTGCGCAACCCCATCGCGAGTGTTTAGGGGCAAGAAAATGCCCGGTCGCATGGGTGCCGAAAAAGTGACAACCCAAAACCTCCAGGTCGTACAGGCCGATCCCGAGCGCGAGCTTCTGCTCGTGCGTGGTTCGGTGCCTGGCCCTAGAGGTGCAACCGTCGTGATCCGCAATGCTGTCAAGAAGCCAGCATTTGTGGCCACCGAGGCAAACGATGCCTGATTTCAACGTACTGAACAACGGTGGCTCCGCCGCTGGAAGCGTGTCGGGTCCTGACCACCTTTTTGGTGTCGAACCCAACGTCCCGGTCATGCACCAGGTCGTAACCGCCCAGCTCGCGAACCGTCGAGCAGGAACTCACAGCACCAAGACTCGGGCCGAGGTCCGAGGTGGCGCTGCGAAGCCCTGGCGCCAAAAAGGCACCGGTCGTGCCCGTGCTGGCTCGCTGAACGCCCCGCATTGGCGTGGTGGTGGTGTGGCCATGGGCCCCAAGCCCCGCTCGTACCACCAGCGCACCCCCAAGAAGATGATCCGATTGGCATTGGCTTCGGCCTTGTCCGACCGGGCGTCGGACGGCAAGGTTCGTGTCCTAGGTGATTTCGGCATTGCCGCACCAAAGACCAAAGATGCAATTGCTCTTCTGAGCAACATCGAAGTATGGGGCAAGATCCTCATCGTTGTTGGTCCTGAAGACGCTGCTGCAGCCAAGAGCTTCGCCAATCTGGTTGGTGTTCAGACGATCACTCAGGATCAATTGAACACCTACGACGTTCTCGTTAACGACTTCATAGTCTTCACCAAGGACAGCTTCGAAGCAGCCTGCTCTTCACGCCCAGCACCCGAGGCCCGCAAGGTCGCTCGCACCGAGGCCATGATGGCCACGGCGGCAGCAACCACAGCGGCCCGTACTGCTGTCGATGACCACGCAGAAGATGCTCCTGCCGCGACTGACACTGCCGAGGAAGAAGAATGAAGGATCCACGCGACGTCATAATTCGCCCCATCGTGAGCGAAAAGAGCTACATGCTGCTCGAGGACAACGTTTACACGTTTGAAGTCCACCCCAGCAGCTCGAAGCCCGAAATCAAGGACGCTGTCGAGTCAATCTTCGACGTTGACGTACTTAAGGTCAACACCTTGATTCGCAAAGGTAAGCGCAAGAAGAATCGCCGCACCAACGCCTGGGGCGCTCGTCCTTCACGCAAACGTGCAATCGTCACCCTCGCTGAGGGCGACTCGATCGAACTGTTCGAGGTCTGATCATGGCTATTCGTCGCCGTAAACCGACTAGCCCGGGCCGCCGCTTCCAGACGTCACATGATTTCTCCGAAATCACCACGACATCGCCAGAGAAGTCCCTGCTCTCCCCAAAGCACAAGACCGGTGGCCGCAACAACCACGGTCGCAAGACCAGCCGTCACCGCGGTGGTGGCCACAAGCAGCGTTATCGCCAAGTCGACTTCAAGCGCAACAAGGACGGCGTTCCGGCCACCGTTGCCTCGATCGAATATGACCCGAACCGCACGTGCCGCATTGCATTGTTGCACTTCCATGATGGCGAAAAGCGTTACATCCTGGCACCTGAAGGCTTGAAGGCCGGCGACAAGGTCAGCAATGGCCCAACCGCCGAGATCCGCTCTGGCAGTGCATTACCGATCCGTTACATCCCCATCGGTACGGTCATCCACAATGTGGAGCTGGCTCCTGGCGGCGGCGGCAAGTTTGCTCGTAGCGCTGGCACCAGCGTTCAGCTTGTTGCGAAAGAGGGCAGGTACGCAACAGTGCGCCTGCCAAGCACAGAAATGCGTCGTATCCCCATCGACTGCCGCGCCACTGTTGGTGCCATTGGTAACAGCGATCACGACCTGATCAAGATCGGTAAGGCTGGCCGTAACCGCTGGAAGGGCATTCGCCCCCAGACCCGTGGTGTAGCCATGAACCCTGTCGACCACCCTCACGGTGGTGGTGAAGGTAAGACTTCGGGTGGCCGCCACCCAGTATCGCCTTGGGGCAAGCCCGAGGCTCGAACTCGTAATCGCAATAAGCCATCCGAGCAGATGATCGTTCGTCGCCGCCGTAGTCGCGGTAAGCGACGCTAGGAGCACCTCATGCCAAGAAGCCTCAAGAAGGGTCCATTTGTCGATGGACACCTGCTCAAGAAAATCGACGCACTGAACGAAAGTGGCGAGAAAAAGGTTATCCGAACCTGGTCACGCCGCTCGACGATCATCCCTGACATGGTTGGCCACACGGTCGCTGTTCACGATGGCCGTAAGCACATCCCGGTGTACATCAACGAGTCAATGGTTGGTCACAAGTTGGGCGAATTCGCGCCGACCCGTACCTTCCGATTCCACGCCGGTCAAGAACGAGGAGCACGTCGCTAATGTCGGGCCCTAAGACGAACGAACGCCCGGGCACCCGTGCCCAGGGCCGCTACCTCAAAGGTTCGGCTAGCAAGGCACGTCGCCAACTCAATTTGATTCGCAACGAGTCAATCGAAGACGCTCGCACCATCCTGCAGTTCTCCGACACCGGCGTCTCCGAAGTGATCGCCAAGATCCTTGAGTCCGCTATTGCGAACGCCGGTCACAATGATGGCATCGCCGCCGACGAGCTTTACGTAGCCGCGTGTTACGCCGACGAAGGCGCAACGATGAAGCGCTTCCGCCCTCGTGCTCGAGGACGCGCTAGCCGGATCAACAAGCGCACTTCACATATCACGATCATCGTGGCCCGCTACGAGACCGACGAACTCGACACTCGCCGTGACAAGGCTGCTTCTCAAGGCAACACCAGTGCAGCGCAGGCCGAGGCTCGCCGCCGCCGGGTGCAGCAATCACAGGGCGTCGACGACAACGCTGAAGATGTCGCCGACGAGACCACGGCAACCACCGAGGAAGAAGAATAACTATGGGACAAAAAGTAAACCCGTACGGCTTCCGTCTCGGTATCACAACCGAGTGGAAGAGCCGCTGGTTCGCAACCCGCAAGGAATACCAGGATCTTCTGATCGAAGACTGGACCATCCGTAACTACATCATGACCGAGCTGCCGCACGCTGCGATCAGTCGTGTCGAAGTAGAGCGCACTCGCGATCGCCTAAAGATCGATGTGCACACCGCACGGCCCGGCATCGTCATTGGTCGCCGTGGCACCGAAGCCGACCGCCTTCGCGCCGGCCTCACCAAGATCACCGGTAACAACAAGGTTCAACTGAACATCCAAGAGATCAAGCAGCCTGATATCGACGCTGCGATCCTGGCCCAAGGCATTGCCGACCAGCTCGCTGGTCGTGTCGCCTTCCGCCGTGCGATGAAGCGTGCCGTTCAGAATGCGATGAAGGCTGGCGCACTCGGCGTTCGAGTCCAGTGCTCAGGCCGCCTCGGCGGTGCCGAAATGTCACGCACCGAGTGGTACCACGAAGGCCAAGTGCCGTTGCATACGCTCCGCGCCGATATCGACTATGGCTTCCGTGAATCCATCACCACCTACGGACGTATCGGCGTCAAAGTATGGATCTACAAGGGTCTGATCTTGCCATACAAGGTTAAAGCCGACGACCAGGTCACCGGAGACGCTGCTCTGGCTGTTGGTGACGCCGCCGATCCGGACCGTCCGAAGCGAGTCATCAGCTCGGCTGGCCGCGCTGACGCCGTCGAAGTAGCTGCTGAAGCAGCCCCTACCGACGAAAAGCCGGCTCCTTTGCTCGGCAAAGCTGACCCCGAGTTCGAGAAGCTTCTCGACGCCGAAGAAGAGATCGATCGCCTCTCTCGCGAGAACAGCGAAACCGAACGCTTCCGTCCTGGACAGGGGGACTAACCCATGTTGATGCCGAAGAAGGTTAAGCACCGCAAGCAACAGCGTGGCCGCACCCGTGGTCCGTCCAAGGGCGGAAACAAGGTCGTTCAAGGCGAGTTTGGTATCCAAGCTCTCGAACCTGCGTGGGTCACCGCCCGCCAGATCGAGGCTGCACGTATCGCCATGACCCGCCACATCAAGCGTGGGGGCAAGGTCTGGATCAACGTATTCCCAGACAAGCCCATCACCCAGAAGCCCGCCGAAACTCGAATGGGTTCCGGCAAGGGCAACCCTGAGAGCTGGGTTGCTGTGGTTAAGCCCGGCCGGGTTCTTTTCGAACTCGCCTATCACGACGAACAGGTCGCCCGCGAAGCAATCGAGCGTGCGATCCAGAAGCTTCCGATGAAGTGCAAGTTCGTCACCCGTAAGGATGGCTTCTAATGGCAAAGAATCAGAATCTCAGTGAGCTGTCAGAGACCGACTTGGTCAATCTGCTCGACGAGACCAAGGACGAATCACTAAATCTGCGTTTCCAGCACGTGACCGGTCAGCTTGACAACTTCAAGCGCATCGGTGTCGTTCGTAAGCAGGTTGCTCGTATCAAGACCGAATTGCGCATGCGTGAGATCAACGCTGCTGAAGCCGAGGCCACCTCATGAGTTCCGAGATCGAAACACGCGAGAATCCCCGCAAGGTTCGCGAAGGCGTTGTTGCGTCGGCATCGATGGACAAGACGGTCGTGGTTGTTGCCACTGACCGGGTCCGTCACCGCCGGTACAACAAGACCGTGCAACGCGACAAGCGTCTCTACGTGCACGACGAGAACAACGACGCCAACGTTGGCGACCGAGTTCGCGTCACCGAAATTCGTCCACTGTCCAAGATGAAGCGCTGGCGCTTGGTCGAGATCCTCGAGCGTTCGCGCTAGATCGGGCAGGAAACAACATGATTCAACAAGAGTCCCGACTCAAGATCGCCGACAACAGCGGCGCCAAAGAAGTCCTGTGCATCAAAGTGCTGGGTGGATCCAAGATCCGCTACGCCGGCGTGGGTGACGTCATTGTCGCCACCGTGAAAGATGCAATTCCCGCCGCAGGCGTGAAGAAGGGCGAAGTCGTCAAGTGCGTCATCGTGCGCACCAAGAAAGAACGCCGCCGTTCTGACGGCAGCTATATCAAGTTCGATGAGAACGCAGCCGTGATCATCAATGACAACCGTGAACCCCGCGGGACCCGCATCTTTGGTCCTGTCGGCCGTGAACTTCGCGAAAAGCGCTTCATGCGCATCGTGTCGCTCGCACCGGAGGTGCTCTAGTGGCAAAGATTCGTAAGGGTGACCGTGTCATCGTCCTGTCCGGTAAGGACAAGGGCAAAGAGGGCGCCGTCGTTCAAGTAGACCCAAAGACCGCTCGTGCGATCGTCGAAGGCGTCAATACTGCTCGCAAGAGCCAGCGCCCAGTCGACGAACTGCAGGCTGGCGGCATCATTGATGTGAACATGCCAATCCGCTTGTCAAAGCTTGCGGTTATCAGCCCCAAAGACGGCAAGGCAACCCGCGTGGGTTTCAAGC
>Ga0307994_1001395_pt1 | contig 14678 bp, 10 predicted proteins | sample EllFjometagen261_FD_203171 | JGI IMG/M metagenome (GOLD analysis project Ga0307994, IMG submission 203171) | Marine microbial communities from Ellis Fjord, Antarctic Ocean - #261 | ecosystem: Environmental > Aquatic > Marine > Unclassified | place: Southern Ocean | collected 2014-11-02 | reverse complement strand
CAGTATAAAGCTGAGCTAGATACATATGGAATAAAATACGAAGAAGGAGGCCATAACGAAGCCAAGATTCTTTCATCAGAAAAAGTAATAAAAAGTCCAGGAATAGCCGATACGGTGTCTATAGTCACTAAGACTTTGGCCGCTGGTATAGCTGTGATAGGCGAAATAGAATTTGCTGCGGCATATACTAATGCTACGCTAATAGGGATCACTGGTACTAATGGTAAAACTACCACGACTATGCTTACCTACCATCTGCTAGAGAAAGCAGGACTTAACGTGGGAATGGCTGGCAACGTGGGAATCAGTTTTGCAAAACAAGTAGCACTAGAGGATAAAGAATACTACGTGTTAGAAATCAGTAGTTTTCAGCTAGATGGTATGCATACTGTCGCATTAGACTATGCTGTTTTACTCAATATTACTCCAGATCACTTAGACCGATATGACTCATTACAGGGGTATATAGATTCTAAGTTTAAGATCAATCAAAATCAAAAATCAGGACAACGATTTATTTATTGTGCTGACGACGAGACTATTACAAATCAACTAAAGCATCATACTACAGAAGCAGAGCTTATTCCTTTTACCTACGATGGTGGGCCATTGGAGCAAGGAGCTTGGGTAGAGGACAATCAAATCAACATAAAACTTAACAAACCAAAAACAGAATTTATTATGTCAGTAGAACAATTAACTATCGCAGGAAATCACAACACGTACAATTCTATGGCGGCTTCTATCATCGCTAATTCTTTACTTATCAGAAAAGAAACTATCAGAGAGAGTTTGTCAGACTTTAAAAATGTAGAGCATCGCCTAGAGTATGTAGGTAAGGTGAAAGGCATTAACTTCATAAACGATAGTAAGGCTACTAACGTAAACGCAGCTTGGTATGCACTAGAAAGTGTAGAAGATCCAATAATCTGGATAGCTGGTGGTGTAGATAAAGGAAATGACTATGAGTCACTTAGTCCTTTAGTGAAATCTAAAGTGAGAATAATAGTATGCCTAGGTAAAAACAATATGAAACTACACCAAGCATTTCGTAAGGATGTAGATATGATGATAAACGCAAACTCAGCTCAGGAAGCTGTAGATATAGCGTACGGACTTGGCGAAAAAGGCGAGACTGTATTGCTATCTCCTGCTTGTGCGAGTTTCGATTTATTCGAAAACTATGCCGATAGAGGAAATCAATTTAAGAGAGCCGTTAGAAGTCTGTGAAAGAGTTCTTTGGGAAATATCTAAAAGGTGACCCAGTCATTTGGCTGGTGGTGTTTGTGCTATCAATATATGGTGTGCTGGCAGTGTATTCTTCTATGGGCTCTTTGGCGTATAGTAAGGGTACTAGTCCCGAGATGTATCTTATAAAGCATTCCGCATTGTTGATTTTTGGTTTGGTCGCAATGTGGCTCACGCATCTCATCAATATTCAATATTTCTCAAGAATAGGGCAATTGATGCTCTACTTCGCAGTTCCTCTACTCATTTATACTCTATTTTTTGGGGTAACTATAAACGAGGCCACTCGCTGGATTTCTATACCAGGACTAGGTCTTACAGTTCAAAGTTCAGATTTTGCCAAGCTAGCACTGGTAGTTTATGTAGCTAGATTTATGGCAAAGCGGCAAGGAGAAGTACACGATTTTAAAAGGACATTGCTTCCTGTTCTGGGTATCATACTTTTTGTATGTTTGCTCATATTCCCAGAAGATTTATCTACTTCAGCAGTATTATTTCTTACTAGTATGCTAGTGCTATTTTTAGGTAGAATACCCCTAAAGCAAATAGGCTTGTTAGTAGGTATTGGCGTTTTTGTCTTAGGTGGATTATTTGCGTATGTCATGACGTCTGATGTCACCTTTGGTAGACTAGGTACTATGAAGTCTAGAATAGAAGCATTCTCGGCAGATTCAGATGACGGAGGAACCTTTCAGAGCAGACAGGCTAAAATAGCCGTAGCTAGAGGAGGTTTTACAGGCACCGGTCCAGGCCAGAGTAGACAGAAAAATATTTTACCGTCTCCATTCGCAGATTTTATTTATGCTATAATCATAGAAGAGTATGGTTCCATTTTTGGCGGGCTAGCATTAGTACTCCTCTATATGCTGCTACTTTATAGGGCATTCAGAATAGTGCTCAAAACAGAAAATTCGCTTGCCGCTCTGCTATCTATTGGGCTAGCATTTAGCTTGGTAGTACAAGCACTTATCAATATGGGCGTAGCCGTAAATTTACTGCCCGTTACAGGATTAGCATTACCTATTGTCAGTAGAGGTGGTACCTCTATATTGTTTACTAGTATAGCATTTGGTATTATACTAAGTGCAAGTAGAACTATATACACAGAGAGAGAAAATGCCAAATAATTTACGCGTCTTAATATCGGGAGGAGGCACTGGAGGGCATATATTCCCAGCTATAGCTATCGCCAATCAGATAAAAAGCATGTATCCAGATGCTGAGATTGAGTTCGTAGGAGCCAAAGGCAAAATGGAAATGGAAAAAGTGCCAGCAGCAGGGTACAAAATACATGGACTTTGGATAAGTGGACTGCAGCGTAGTTTGACTCCCAGAAATCTAAGTTTACCATTTAAGCTTGTATCTAGTCTTTGGGAAAGCAGAAAAATAATAAAGAAATTTAAGCCGGATTTTACCGTTGGAGTAGGAGGCTACGCAAGTGGTCCTCTTAATTATATGGCTAGTAAAATGGATGTACCTGTGTACCTGCAAGAGCAAAACTCTTTTCCTGGGATTACCAATAAACTACTAAAGGATGTAGCACGTAAAATTTGTGTGGCCTACGACGGAATGGATCGATTTTTCCCGAAAGGAAAAATCGTAATTACGGGCAATCCTATCCGCCAAGATGTTTTGGCAAGTGGTGCCACTACAGAAGAAGGATTAGAATACTTCTCCTTAAAAAAAGATAAGAAAACCATCCTCATAGTAGGAGGGAGCCTTGGTGCTCGTACCATAAACGAAGCAATACAAGCAAATTTACAGAGTCTAGAAAGTGCAGGTATACAACTGCTTTGGCAAACTGGCAAAAACTATAACGAAGAGTTCGGTACTTTCTCGTGGGGTACTCGTACTGCTTTTATCAAGCGAATGGATTTAGCTTACAAAGTAGCTGATCTAGTAATAAGTAGGGCAGGTGCTATGTCCGTTTCGGAGCTTTCTGCTTTAGGCAAGGCTACCATTTTTGTTCCTTCACCATTTGTGAGCGAAGACCATCAAACTAAGAATGCTATGAGTTTGGTAGATAAACAGGCTGCCTTGCTTTGCAAAGATGTAGAAGCTACAGCTAAGCTAGGTGATATGGCAATCAGCCTATTGCAAGATGAGGAACAAATGAGTGCCTTGCAAAATGAAATCAAGAAATTAGGGCTGCCACTAGCAGCTCAGAGTATAGTAAATGAAATAATAAAAGACCTTGGGGCATAAGAAAAATATATATTTTCTAGGGATAGGCGGCATAGGGATGAGTGCCCTTGCTCGCTATTTTCATGCACAAGGATATACGGTTTCGGGGTATGATAAAACTTCAAGTCCACTTACAGATAAATTGCAACAAGAAGGAGTTTTGGTATCTTTCAACGATGCCATAGAAGATTTGGACTCTATCTATATGGAGCACAAAGCAGACGTAATGGTAGTATATACGCCAGCTATACCTGAGGATAATGTGCTTTTTAATTTCTTTAAAAACGAGGGGTACTCCTTAGTCAAAAGGGCTGAAGTGCTGGGTATAGTAACCCAACAAACTACCAACTTGAGTGTAGCAGGCACCCATGGCAAGACTACAACTAGCAGTATAGTTGCTACTATTTTACTCTATTCAGAAAAGCAGTTTTCAGCTTTCCTTGGGGGTATTAGTACCAACTTAGGAAGTAATTATTTTTACCAAAAAGGAAAAGGCAAGCAGCACTTTAGTGTAACCGAAGCAGATGAGTTTGACCGTTCATTTCTAAAGCTTAGCCCAGATTACGCCATTATTACGAGTACAGATGCAGACCATCTTGATATTTATGGTAAAAAAGAGGACCTCGAGCAATCGTACATGGATTTTTCAGAGTTAGTAACGAACCCATCTCACCGTTTTTATGCTAAAGAATATGCGAATAACATAGAAGGAGTAAGTTATTCTGCCAGTGATAGCACAGCAGATTACTATGCTGTAGTTACTAGTAAATCAGGCAAAGGGACACATTTTAGCATAGCTAATACTGTAGGCGAAGATGAAATAGCAGAGTTGTATCTCAATCTCCCGGGACATCATAACTTAGAAAATGCGGTAGGAGCTGCTCTTATGACCATCAAAGCTTGCGTATCTCTGGATGCAGTACGCAGTGGATTGGCAAATTTTAAAGGAATAAAACGTAGGTTTGAGTATGTGCTAGATTCAGATAAGATAATCTATATAGATGACTATGCTCATCACCCAAGTGAGTTGCGTGCTATCATTTCTTCTGTACGAGATTTATATCCTAGCAAAAAGATTACAGCGGTATTTCAGCCGCATTTATTTAGTCGCACACAAGATTTTATGGCAGAGTTTGCTCACGAGCTGTCGCAAGTAGATGAACTTTTATTATTGCCCATATACCCAGCCAGAGAGTTGCCCATAGAAGGAGTGACTAGTGAAGCTGTTTTAGAGAAAATGAGTTTAGGAAATGCCCAGTGCGTGGCAAAGGAAAATGTACTCACGGAGCTACAAAATAGAGAAATAGATGTGCTGCTTACCCTAGGTGCTGGAGATATAGATAGATTGGTTTCACCTATACAAGCATACTATGGCAGTTAAGATGAATCCATACATACGCAAGACGCTTTATGTGATAGCCATAGGCTTACTCATCGCACTTTTTGTAACACTAAAAGCAAAGCAGGATGAGCAGATCTGTGAGATTATATCTATAGAAATAGATGCTCCTATAGAGAAGCAACTCGTTACTGAGCGATTAGTAATGGATAAGTTAAGTGCTTGGTATGCAAGCGGATTGTATGGTACTGAGGCTGCAGATATGCCGCTTGCAGATATAGAAAGTAAACTAGAAAGTATGCCTGCCGTGCTCAATGCAGAAGTAAGTTTTGATCTTCGCGGCGAGCTTACATTGCAAATAGAGCAACGTATGCCGGTAGTTAGAATAATGAGCAATACGGGTGAGTCTTACTACCTGAGCCAAGACAATACTAAAATACCTTCTCGCGGTACAGACGTCGCTAGGGTGCCCATAGCAAATGGACGTTTAACAAACGCCATGATTACGAAAGTGTACACACTATCCACCTATGTGCAAGAAAACGCATTTATGGAAGCCCTTACTGAACAGATATTTGTAAACAAGAATAGTGAATTGGTGATCATCCCAAAATTGATTAATCAACAAATAATAATTGGAGATACCACTGACCTAGAAGAGAAGTTCGCTAAGTTGATAGATTTCTATGAACACGGACTGAATCACATAGGATGGGATAAGTACCACACTATTAATTTAAAGTATAAAGACCAAATCGTTTGTAACTAATATAATGGCTGAATCACAAGAAAAGATAATTGTAGGACTAGATATAGGAACCACTAAGGTGTGTGCTATCGTGGGTCGAGCAAATCAATATGGCAAGGTAGACATATTGGGAATGGGTAAAGTAGCTTCTCACGGCGGGGTAACTCGCGGTGTGGTATCTAATATAGACAAGACAGTAGCTGCTATACAAGAAGCAATACGAGAAGCCGCTGAAAAATCGAATGTAGACATAAAAAGAGTACAAGTAGGTATAGCTGGTGCACATATCAATAGCCTACAGCACAGAGGTATGATCATTAGAAATGATCGTGAGGCTGAGATTAATACAGATGATTTAGAGAAGTTAGAGAACGATATGTTCAAACTAGCAGTGAAGCCTGGAGATAGAATAATCCATGTGCTACCACAAGACTATACAGTAGATGATGAGCCAGGGATAGTAGACCCAGTAGGTATGGCGGGTGTAAAGCTGGAAGGGAACTTCCACATAATCACAGGTCAAATATCTGCAGCTAAAAACATTTACAAATGCGTAGAAAAATCTGGATTAAAAGTTTCTGAACTTGCTCTAGAGCCTTTGGCATCTGCAGAAGCTGTTCTTAGTAAAGAAGAAATGGAAGCTGGCGTAGTGCTAGTAGATATAGGTGGTGGTACTACAGACGTAGCTATCTTCTATGAAAATATTATTAGACATACTGCGATTATTCCATACGGTGGCAACATCATTACCGAAGATATAAAAGAAGGCTGTAATGTAATGAAAGCTCACGCTGAGTTACTGAAGGTGAAATTTGGTAGTGCTCTAGCCAATGAACAAAACGAAAATGAAATAGTAAGTATACCAGGTATAAGAGGTAGAGAAGCGAGAGAAATTTCTATTAAAAACCTGTCTAAAATTATACAAGCTAGAATAGAAGAAATAATGGAGCTCGTTTATTATGAAATAAAAACGAGTAACATGGAGAAAAAACTGGCTGGTGGTATCGTAATCACTGGTGGGGGGTCTCAACTGAAGCATATTGCACAACTTGCAGAATTTGTAACAGGCTTAGATGCACGTATAGGATATCCTAATGAGCACTTAGCTAAAGGAATGGTAGATGAGGTGAAGAGTCCTATATATGCTACCAGTGTGGGCCTTGTGCTTAGAGGACTAGCAGATGAGCGAAGTACCATCAACATTAGTGGAGAACAATTCATGTCAGAAAAAAAGAAATCGCCTTTATTCGACCGTATTAAAGATTGGTTGAAGGACGAAGTAGACGTAGCTGATTATAAATAATAGAAGTACTTATGAGTTTCACAGTAGAATTACCAAAAGACAAATCATCCATCATCAAAGTAGTAGGTGTAGGAGGCGGAGGCGGAAACGCAGTAAATCATATGTACCGTGAAGGTATAAATGGGGTAGACTTTTTTATCTGTAATACAGATGCTCAAGCACTAGAAAACAGCCCAATACCAAACAGAATACAAATAGGCAACGCTCTTACAGAAGGACGTGGTGCAGGTTCTAATCCGGAGGTAGGTCGCAAGGCTGCTGAAGAAAATATCAAAGAAATAATCGAGTCCCTTGGGGTGAATACGCAGATGGTATTTGTAACTGCAGGTATGGGTGGTGGTACCGGAACAGGTGCTGCTCCTGTAATAGCTAAAGCAGCTAAGGATATGGGAATTCTTACCGTGGGTATTATCACTACTCCTTTTAGTTTTGAAGGTGGTAGAAGATGTGACGCGGCATTCCACGGAATAGAAGAAATGAGAGAGAGTGTAGATTCTCTTCTTGTGATTTCTAATGATAGAATAAAAGAAATATACGGCAACTTGCCTATTAGCAAAGCTTTTGGATATGCAGACAATGTATTGACCACGGCTGCTAAAGGTATAGCTGAGATAATCACAATAGCTGGGAGTATAAACGTTGATTTCGAAGACGTAAAAACGGCTATGAGCAATAGTGGTGTATCTATAATGGGTATGGGACTAAGTGAAGGAGATGATCGTGCTATGCGTGCGGTAAATCAAGCACTTAACTCACCATTGCTAGATGACAATAAGATACAAGGTGCTAGTGATTTACTAGTGAATATCTCGTATGGAGATGAGGAAGCTACTATGGATGAGTATGCTGCTATCAATGAGTTCTTGCAGAGCCAAGCAGGCAGAGATGCTACACTTAAATGTGGATTATGCTTTGATTCTTCTTTAGGCAATGCTATATCTGTAACAGTAATAGCTACAGGATTTAATAGAGTAGAGAATAAGTACAAAGCCAGTCTAGGGGTAAACGAAGAGGTAGAGTTTGACTTAGGAGCTGTGACTGTGAATGAAGATGGAATGACCAATGAAGAGCCACAGAAACAGACTACTATTTTTGATCAATTGGGCGATTATGAAGAAGATGAAACTGTAGCGGCTAATCAAAAGATAGAGCAGATGAAGCAACGTATGAAATATCTACGTGAGCTCAATGAGTCTGCTAATAAAGAAAATGGTGTTGAAGAACTAGAAAACGTACCAGCCTATAAGCGTAAGGGTGTGAATCTAGAAGATGTAGCCCACTCTAGCGAAATGGAAATTTCAAGAACTAGCTTAATAGAAGAGCCAGAGAAAAAACCAGAACTACGAACTAATAACTCTTTTCTGCACGATAACGTAGACTAAGACTTAAAGTACTTTTCATAAATAATAATTGTAAAGAAAAATCCGCGAGAGCGGATTTTTTTTAATCAAAAAACCAAGTCAAATAATCGCTGCAAAAAATAATGACAAGTAAGATAATTTGTATTAGCCCAACGGCTACCAAGGTGTGATCTAATCTTGCAAAGGCAGACTTCGTTCGTCTTTTTAAGAAAAAAGTAAAAAGCCAAAGTGAAGGTAGAATAAATGAGCCAAGTATTGATAGTGCAAATAAATGTCCAAGAATATCTCCAAAAGCCATTTTAGAGTGTGGTATTAATCCTATTTGGTCAAAATAATAGGGATCTGGATCCACACCATATTTCGGTATATATTCCAAAATAAAAATAGGCCTAACAAGTATGTACAGTATAATGCATAGGTTCAAAATAAAAATGATAGACGCGATTCTTAAGATGTTTTGAGCTAAGGTGCTTAGTCCTGCATTCACCCAAGATAAACGTCCAGTTTAGACTGTAAATTGTCTACCCAAAATACCCATACCTAGGGTACAAGAACTCAGAACCAGTAATCTTACCTAACCCTTCAGCATAGTGACGCATAGCCTCTATTAAACCAGGTATAAGAATATGGTTTTCGTGATCGTCTATAGGGAAAAGGGCTTTCCATCCATTGTAGGTTCCTAAGCTTATGTCAAACTGCTCTAGTTGCTCGTATAAGCCTGTGATTCTTCCACAGTAGGCTAGGAGTCCACTTGTATTGTAGTGGTAGTTTTCTTTGGTATTGCGAGCATTCTTTAGCTTTAGGTTATTTATTGCCTTACGGAAAGCGGCACTCGTTTCTATAACCTTAATCTGGTCTGTAAGACCTTGAGTGTATGTTTTCGCTGTATTGAGTACTGCATTGGGTCGTAAGTCGGTAAATCCGTTATTGCATACCAACCAATTGATGAATTCTTCTCTCTCGAGATTATGCTCGCCACAGATCTGGTCTATCTTCTCTAGTAAGCTAAAGTTGGTCTCTAGCACTAGGTCTAGTGGAGCAAAGTATGGTCCGGCTAGTATCTCATCTTTACCCTCCGCATTTCTATAAATGATAGGCGTGCCTAGCGAAGTAATAGAACGTATGGTAGTAGTAAATGCTGTGAACAGCCCGTTGTAGAATGTTTTGATAAAGCCTTTCAGTTCTCCTTTGAAACCTGTGTATTTTGCCAAGTCTTCTACAGAGCGTATTGCAAATAAATCGCTAAACGATTTAGCAAGTGAAGTAATATCTTTTCCGTATTCTACTACATCTTCTATCAGCAGTTTAGATGTGTTGAAATCTACCCACTCTTTTACCTCTTGCTCTTTGTATTTGCTAGTTATTTGGTTGCTTATTTGCTTAGGGCTTAGGTTTCTGAGCTTATGCATGAGTATGAATAGGCCGTGCATATGTAGCTCCGCTTGGTGCTTGCTGCTTCCTAGCTCTTGAAAAGCTTTGGTACTAAAAGCACTCGTTTGGTATCTTCTAAACTCTTTTCTATTATTAAGTAATGCAAATACAAGGCTAGAATTATCTGTCTGGGTATAGTAGCAGATGCCGTGTTTATCAAACCAAGGCTTTTGCTGGTCGTCTCCTAGTAGTGCGTTGCTTACTAGTACGTGAGCTAGTTCCTCTTGTGAGGCTATTTTCATGTTGAGATATAGTGCGTATGCATTATCTAACGAAAAGAGACCATTCTCGCCACTACGCAGTGCGTAGTTTACATTGAGGTTAGGAATATTGTCTTTGGTGTTGCCATAGTTTAATGCTGCTTTTTCTGTAGGATTTCCCTTAGTATCTAGCACGGGGTGACATGCTGCTACAGGCTTAGCCTCGAACACTTTATTCAGCAGACGTTCTCCTTTCTTATCTTGGGTTAGCCTAAGGTCAAAAGGTAATGTCTTTTTCTCGTCTGCCTGTCTAAACTTACGAGAGATGCCGCTGCTAAGAGGAAGTGTACTGTTAGTATATATATAGTCTATACCTATGGCACTTGCAGTTACTAAACTCTTGAGCATAAAGTGAGAATAGTGAATAGTAAGTTCATTGGCGTAGAACTGCTTCTCTTTCAGCAAATCGCCAAGAGATGAGTGAGCATATCCAAGTTTTATTACGGGCTCGCCATCAATGATTTGATACATACCGCCTACAGACGTTGTATGTGCCATGAGTACTTCGTGTGCGTGTCTTTTCTTTATATCACCAAAGTCTTCAGCTAGTCCTTTTAGGATCTCTTTTTTGATAGAACGTTCTACACTTTTCTCTGTATCTCCTTCTGCTAAGCCATGCTCGTCTAGCAGTCTGTCTATGTTTTCGAAGTGATATGTTGCTACACTTGGTACAGGTATACCGCTAAAAACTGCACGAATTTTGTCAGTTGGCTTTAGGCCTAGTTGTATTTTTATCTCTTGTATAAATGCCTCGAAAGGAGAAGTCGTTTTAGATGCTTCGCTTATCAGAAAACGAATTTTAGTCTCTTTGTCCTCTATACGAGAAAGGGCATCCTTCAGGTCTATCCTAAACTTAGGCACAGCCATAAGTGTTTTGAAATGTAACTCTAAGAAGCCTTCGAAAAGTAAAACAGACTCATCTCCTTGTTCTTCGATTGTTTTAAAATTCTTTTTGCCAAATATCTGAAATAACTTACTGCAGAATTGATCTATCTGAGCCTTGTTTATACCTGTTATGATGAGTTGTGGGGTTTCTGTTGGTTTAGAAACTCTAGCCTTAGTCATATATTTATATGACTCTAGTATTTCTATTACAGCTTGACCTCCTACGGCACCTGTTCCACCAAAAAATACCATTTTAAAGGCAAATGGATTATTGCTAGTGTCTGCAGCTAGCTCTTTTAGCTTTAAGAAAAAAGATTGGTGTTTATATTTTGTAAAATCGTCCTTGTTCAGCATTTGGAATCCTTTGTTCAAAGGGTGACAAATATACTAAAAGACTTAGCTATAGCATTGTAGGGTCGAGAGCTAAATTGCTGAAGTTTAATCTAGTAAAAATTTAATGACTAAGCAGTAGTTTTGAAGTATTCTTTTAGCACACTTTGAAGTTCTTTCGCTTCAGCAGGCTTGCTTATATAGTGGTTAATCCTACTTGTTGCTAACTCTTTTTCTATCTCCTCGAAGGGTATGCTAGTAAGAGCAACTATAGGGATATGAGAATTGGTTTTGCGAATCTGCTTACTTACCTGTAGGCCAGAAAAGATAGGCATCATAATATCTAGTAGCACCATGTCGTAATAGTTGTTATTGTAAGCCATCAGGACGTCGTCACCGGAGTATACAGTGGTGTTCTCTATGTTAAGATCAGAAAGAATTTTGGCTATTACTGCAGCTACTAGTCTATTGTCTTCTGCTATAAGTACCTTGTAAGTAGACATATGTTAATTGTACATATAAGTTTAATTAGTGGACCGAAAAGGAAAAACAAGGATAGAGCTATGATTTACAGCGGATAATGAAGCAAACAGGAAAAAATTAAATAGCAGCGTATGTCTATATTTTGGAGAATAAATCCATATTAGGTGTGACGAATGCCTTTAAAGCTGAGAACATGCGTTTCTTTTCATCTACTGTTGCTAAGCTTTCTATGTCTGGGCTTATTAATATATTTTGGTGCTTTTGTGCCAGTATTTTCTTTTCTGAGTTTAAGTCTATTCCCATGCACCAAATGCATTCGTAAGACGAAAGCGATTCTAAAACTGTAGGGTCTGAAGTAATGTATTTCGTCAGTTGTGTAATTTTCAGGGCACCTATAGCCTTTGCGAAATTACTGTCTTCTGCTAGATACTTGTTCTTATTTGCTTCGGAAGTAAAAAGAACAAAGGGGTGAGATTCTATCCTATAAGTAGCTTTTGCTTCTTCGGCAATAGTTACGGGTGCTACTGTCGTAGCTGGTGTGTTTTTCTCTTCTACTGGGCTTGTGCTTTCCGGAGTTTCTATTTTCTTTTCTTCACGCTTCACGCTTAACACGTTTGACTCAGCAGGTTTTGCCTTGCTTATATCTTCAACCGAAGGTGCTTGATCTTGCTTATCTTGAGGGAGTACTACTAAAGATTTATATAGCAAATGGATATCTGTAGCATCTAGTTTAAACACAGAACAAAGCAACATTAATTTTAGAGAATAAACAAAGCGGAACAGTACATGTGAATAAGAGTAGTTAAAATAAGAAAAATTCTATAGAAATAGTGAAAGTACTAAGGGGTGTCGGGCTTATTTTTGCAGAAGTAGAATGAAAGTAAATATTACCAAGCAATCGCAACTAGAGAATATAGATTTTAACAACCTTGATTTCGGTAGAATGTTTACCGATCACATGCTTATTTGTGATTTCGATGGCGAGAAATGGGGGGATTATTCCATAGAGCCTCTTGCACCTATCTCTATGCATCCGGCTACATCGGTTTTGCATTATGGGCAAGCTATTTTTGAAGGGCTCAAAGGGTATAGATGTGGAAATGATAAAATAAATATATTCAGACTAAGAGATAATCTAGAAAGAATGAATATTTCTGCAGAGCGTATGCAAATGCCTCAATTTGAAGTGAATGGAGCTTTTGAAGCAATCGAAGAATTTGTGCGAGTAGAGAGGAAATGGGTGCCTACTGCAGAGCAAGGTTCTCTGTATATACGTCCTTTTATGATTGCTACAGATCATACACTGAAAGCTCTTTCTAGCAGAGCGTTTCGATTTATGGTGATAGCTTGTCCTGTGGGTTTCTATTATAATACTCCATTGAATATATATGTAGAAAAGAAACATAGACGTGCTGCTGCTGGCGGTGTAGGTTATGCGAAAGCGGCAGGTAATTATGCAGCATCATTTTATCCTACAGAGAAAGCAAAAGTTGCAGGTTTTGATCAAGTGCTTTGGACGGATATTACAAATAATTTTTCACTGGAAGAATTGGGAAGTGCTAATTTTTTCTACGTAAAAAATAATGAGATATATACTCCAGCTTTACACGATAGTATTTTAAAAGGTATTACGAGAAATACGCTTATTCAGATAGCAAGGGCTAAAGGGATAAATGTTAACGAAGTAAAAATTAGTGCAGATCAATTTGTTTTAGATTTAGAAGCAGGTTTGGTTCAGTGTATGTTTGCTACAGGTACAGCAGCAGCGGTAACGTATGTAAACGGTGTCACCATAGATGAGGTGAAGTATGAAGTGTCCAGTGATGATTTTGAAATGATAAATCAGCTTACAGATGATTTGAATGGTCATAAGTTATTGAAAGTGGAAGATAAGCAAGGATGGAACGCAGTAGTTTAGACGAAATTATAGATTGTCATGTCAAAATGGGACAGATATCTATATTTGTTAGTTTTAATAATAGTGCAATAGAAAATGTAAATGATTGACTACGTTGATTCTGCATTTTAGGCGAAGCGGGAATGATAGCAAATTAGATCGGTATTCTAAAATATAGACGGTTTACTCTAAAAATGAGACGATTCGGAATATTTGCACTCCTTTAAGTATCTGGTAATCAATATATTTAATGTTGGCATGATATTAGCTTGCGTTTACTTGTATCGCAAGATACGCATGGTTAATAATTTTCATCATAAGTAGTAGTTTAGTATTTTATCTTTGAAATTCAAGTCCCTATCTATATGGTAGGGACTTTTTTTTGCGTTAAAACTTTTAACTTTGTGACTTGAATAGGATTCGATACATATTGCTTTTAGGAATGTCTCTTGGCACGTGGTTTTTTCCTTCGTCAGTCTTGGCTCAATTGTATTCACTTACTTCAGTCGAGTTTTTTATCTATTTTGATTCTGATAGTTATAATGTAAGCGATGAGCAGCAGAAATTACTGAATGGTAAGATTTTGGAGATAGGAGGTACCAACATAAAAGAGATTTATGTAGAAGGACATACAGATAGCTTTGCTACCGAAGAATATAACGCAATATTGGCTCAAAATAGAGCTGTGAGTACCGTGTCTGCCCTAGAGCAAATGGGTGTGCCAAGTAGATTTATAAAAATGGAGAGTTTTGGTGAGTCGCAACTTATCTCCGAAGATCAAAAGAGTAATAGGCGAGCCAAGGTGTTCTTTGTCTACGAAACTGATAATAAGACATCTCTTAACCCACCTAAGTTTATTGTAATCAAAACTATAGACAAGAAAACTAAGAAGGCAATAAATGCTACACTTGGGTTTGACTATAAAGACCAAGAAATGCGGTTTAGTAGAAGTGGTAAATCTGGAGTGTCTAGTGCTTTTAATATGCTAAGCGAAGAATTGATAGTATCCGCAGAAGCACCTAATTATCTCAGTAGTTACCTTATTGTACCGTATTCTGATATAGAAAAACCTGTAGACACATTAGTTTATACGCTAGAGCTAGAGAAGGTACAAATTACAGGCAAGTTTACTTTTCAAAATATCTACTTTTTTACCGACTCGGATGAGATACGTCCAGAGAGTACACCTGAACTTCATAAGCTATTGGC
>Ga0307994_1001388_pt1 | contig 14719 bp, 15 predicted proteins | sample EllFjometagen261_FD_203171 | JGI IMG/M metagenome (GOLD analysis project Ga0307994, IMG submission 203171) | Marine microbial communities from Ellis Fjord, Antarctic Ocean - #261 | ecosystem: Environmental > Aquatic > Marine > Unclassified | place: Southern Ocean | collected 2014-11-02 | reverse complement strand
CGGCTCGTGACCTGGGTCTTGAACCCGCATTTTTGCCATCCCCGGAACACATCGTGTTTGCGACGACCGATGGCGAAGAAGCCCACGCGTGGTTCTACTCGCCGGCCCATGCCAACGTCACCGGCCCTGCCGATGAGTTACCGCCGTTGCTCGTCTTGGCGCACGGTGGGCCCACGTCGCGGGCACGAACTGAATTGCAGATGAGCATCCGCTACTGGACGACTCGTGGCTTCGCTGTGGTTGACGTCGACTATCGCGGCAGTACCGGCTACGGACGGACCTATCGTCATGCGCTCAACGGGCGATGGGGTGTCGCCGACGTCGACGACTGTGTCGCAGCCGCGTTGTACCTCGGCGACTCGCAGCGTGTCGATAGCGATCGCATCGTCATCAAGGGTGGCAGCGCCGGTGGCCTGACTGTCCTGGGCGCACTGGCCGACAGCGACGTGTTTGCCGCGGGAGCGTCGCGCTATGGGGTGGCCGACCTGGCTGCACTAGCGAAAGACACCCACAAGTTTGAGGCTCGGTATTGCGACAAGCTCGTTGCTCCCTGGCCAGAAGGCGAGGCGATCTATGCGGCTCGGTCACCGATCAACCGCACCGAGGCGTTTGAAACGCCAATGATCGTGCTGCAGGGCGACGCCGATCCCGTGGTTCCGAAGAATCAAAGCGATGCCGTGGTGGCAGCGCTGGCAGCGAATGGGGTACCGCACGCATACCTGGTCTTTCCTGGTGTGGCCCATGGCTTCCGCGATGCCGAGACGATCATCACGGCACTCGAAGCAGAGCTGTCATTTTTCTGCCAGATTCTTGGCATCGAGCCAGCTGGCGATCTCCCGGAGCTCACGCTTTCATGAGTGGCCGAGTGAGCGCGCTGGTCTTCGACTTCGACGGCACGATCCTGGATACCGAAACGCCGGTCTACGAGTCATGGGTCGATACGTACCTCATGGCCGGAGCCGAGCCAGCAACGCTTGAACGCTGGTTGCAGGACATCGGCAAGGCCGATGGATCTGGACTCGATATTCGCGCTGAGCTATGTGATCAGCTTGGCGTCGACGCGTTGTCCGCCCAGGTCGAAGAACGACGGAAGTCACTGTGTGACGAGATGATCCGAGCGCAATCGCTGCGCGACGGTGTGCAGGAATGGATCGATGCAGCGACTTCGCTCAACATCCCCCTGGCGATTGCATCGAGTTCACCAACGATATGGGTCAGCGGACATCTCAAGCGGCTCGGGCTGACGCATTCTTTCGCGGTCCTGAGTTGTGCTGATCCCGGTATTGCAGGCAAGCCTGACCCGACCGTCTACCTGTCGGCATGTCATGGGCTGGACGCATCGCCGGAGGATGCGGTGGCCATCGAGGATTCAACCCACGGTGTGAGTGCAGCGATTGCAGCCGGAATGCGCTGTATCGCCGCACCTGGACCTATGACCAAGACCACGCGGTTCGACCACGCGACCCTTCATGTCGATTCCCTGAGCAACGTGGATCCGGGCGATTGGCTCTATTGAGTCGCTCCGCTTGGGTCGACCTTGATCACACCAGGGGCATCCCGCAAACCTGCATACATCCTCCGGTACAACACGCAGGTTAGCGATACCGCTGTGGGCTAGGCCAGTTGAACCAGCATGGCGGTCATAGCCATTGAGTTGATGAACACATGGGTTGCTATGGACGCTCCGACTCGGCCGGTTACCAGACGGCCAATGCCGATCGCCATCCCGACCACAAAGAGCACAGCTGTCCGGATTGGTTCCAAATGGATAATTGCGAACACAGCGCTGGTCACCACAAGGATTGTCCACGGTCGCATGCCTCGTTTCTCGAGAGCACTCCAAAACAGCCCTCGGTACACGAGTTCTTCGACGACCGGCACAAAGACCGCGCCCAGAATCGCGAACAGATAGAGCCAGATGGTCAGCCCGCCATCGCCTAACTCTTGAGCAAGCTCTACGGCCGACGCGGTCGGTGGTTCACCAGCGATCTGTGTGATCAGAACCGCCACGATCCCAGCAGCAACGAGCGCGCCGAAGAACAAACCGAAGCCAAGACGGGCGTCGGACCATTGGAAGCGGAACCTGAAGTCGTCGGCGAAGCCGATTCCTTTGCGGCTGCTCACCCAGAACAGGTGAGCGAGCAGCAAAGCGTGAGGCCCGACAACGCCAACAAGCAGCCAAGGGCCTTGGAGGAAGGTGTCGCGGTTCGACACGGCGAAGATCAACAGGATGAGGCCCAACGACCCGAAGAAGTAGATGCCCAGTGACGCGAACATGTCGCCGAGACCCCACCTTGCTCGCTCGTGGTCGTATGTGTTGGAGACAACAGCGACGCGTGAACTCGGTGCTGAAACGAATGCTGGTGGCTCGGCCGGGGGCGGCGGGGATTGGTGCGCTGGCGGCCCCTGAGGTGGGCTCAATAGGTGCGGGGGAGGTGGGCTGACCCGTGACGGCAAGGCTATTGGCAACGGTGGAGGTGGGCTGGGCCGCTTATCGGCTGGTCCCTGTGGCGGTGGAACGTGGCTCATCGGCGGTGTCTACAGCAGCCCAAGTGCTGCGCCATGTCCGGAGTTGAAGGCACCTTCGACCTTGGGGCCGGCGAAAGCATCGCCGGCCAGAGCCAGACGCGCTCCATTGGACTCGATCACATATGTCGGTTTCGGCATCGGAGTGACCGGCCCGGCATATCGCCACTTCTTCAGTTGCGATTCGATGACGGTGGCGCCACCGATCCACGGTGCGGCCTGGTCAAGTAGCTCAGCATGTACAAACTGTGGGTCATCGTCGAAACGGCGCCGGCTGTAGTCATGCTCGGCATGGAACGTAAGGGCCCGAACTGGAGAGATGCCCTTGCGTTCGTTATCGGCGATGAATGTGAATGGGCCGCTGCTGAACTGCATGCCGCCGGGTTCGTCAATGTTTGGCTGGCCATCGACGACGGCCAGTAATGCAAGGGTGGCGTGATAGTCGGTCGCTCGTAGCGATGCGTCCAGGTCTGCGTCGAGCCGGATGTTGCCCTGGTCGAACAGGTTCAGCATCTGCGGTATGGGTGCAGTGATGATGGCCTGTGATGCCTGGGCGATGGTGGCACCACTCTTGCCGATAAAGCGGACCTGACCTTCGGTCGTCTCGATACGGTCGACCTCGATGCCCAGCTGCATGGGAACGCCAGTGGCGAGCCATTTGGCCAGCGAGGTCATGCCCTGGGCGCCCCGGTAGCGTGGGTAGCCATCCTGCTCAGCGAACCCGCGGCACCACTCGACAACGGCGCCAGACTCAAGAGCTCGAGCGATCGTGTCGGTGAAGACTTCGCCGCGGGTGGTGAAGAACTGGGCCCCGTGATCCAGCCGAGCGTCCCCCATCCGGTGGGTCGCGAGTCGTCCGCCAATGGCGCGTCCCTTGTCGAAGATCTCCACTTCATGTCCGTGTGTTTGAAGCTGGCGTGCTGCGCTGAGCCCGGCAAGCCCCGCACCCAGAATGATCGTCTTGGACATATGCCGAGGGTAGGCCCGAACAGTGGGCTGCACCCAGTGCCCTGACGACTTCCTGGTGCCCCGTCTGCGTCAAATGAAGTCTCGAGTCGCTTCGGCGACCTCAAGAGGTGTGATTGAATCTGTTGACTTTCAGATGAAGTGGTCGCTGTCCCGAATAGATTCCTGACATGGCTCGTGTGCTTGTAACTGAAAAGATCGCCGACAAAGGCCTCGACTTGCTCCGCGATGCGGGGCACGACGTCGATGTACAGATCGGACTGGACGACGCAGGATTGATTTCCGCGATTGCTGGGGCCCATGCAATCATCATCCGCTCTGCCACAATCGTCACCGCCGAACTACTCGCCGCTGGTACTGATCTGAAGATCGTGGGGCGTGCCGGTATTGGTCTTGACAATGTCGACGTCGACGCAGCGACTGAGCACAACGTGCTCGTCGCGAATGCGCCATTCTCCAATGCGATTACCGCCGCAGAGCACACTATGGGCATGCTGCTCGCCCAAGCTCGGAACATAGTGCACGCCCATGCTGCGCTCGTCGAGGGACGCTGGGAACGCAGCAAGTGGAACGGCGTCGAACTCGCAGAGAAGACACTGGGCATCATCGGCTTGGGTCGTATTGGCGGACTAGTCGCCACCCGCGCCAGGGCGTTTGATATGGAGATCATTGCGTTCGATCCTTATGTGGCTCCTGAACGGGCCGCCGGGATGGGTATCGAACTCGTCGACCTCGAGACCCTGATTGGTTCGAGCGACTTTGTGACCTTGCACCTCGCCCGCACACCCGACACGATGAACTTGATCAATGCTGAATTGCTGGCCAAGGCAAAGCCTGGCTTGCGTATTGTGAATGTCGCCCGAGGTGGGATCATCGATGAATCGGCCCTTGCCGATGCAATCGCAAACGGCCCCGTAGGCGGCGCAGCGATCGACGTCTTTGCCGAAGAGCCAACGACCGTGTCGCCGCTGTTCACGCTTCCCGAGGTCACGGTGACCCCGCACCTGGGTGCAAGCACGGTCGAGGCGCAGCTCAAGGCCGGTGTGCAGGTGGCTGAGCAGGTGGCCCTGGCGCTCGCAGGCCAACCTGTTCCGTTCGCCGTCAACGCCAAATAGTTTCTTGGGCGTGAAGGTGTCACGCGAGATGGTGTTGATCAGTAGCTAATACTCGGCTCAAATTTCGGCTGGTTGGCGCTAGTGTGCATGCTTCTCTCGTAGTCCACCACCAGCGGGGTAATTCACATGCGGCACGTGCTCGACGTCGACGATCTGTCGGTCGAAGAACTCAAGACGATCGTCGCGAATGCGCAGAAACCTGTGGCCGAGCTTGGTCGCCCGCTTGAGGGCGAGGGCGTCGCCTGTTACTTCGCTAAACAGTCAGCTCGTACCCGGAATTCGACCGAGATGGCCGTGGTGCAGCTTGGGGCGCACCCTGTGTACATCACCGATGCCGAAGTCGGCTTGGGCACCCGCGAGTCTGTGTCCGACGTGGCCAACACGCTGGCCTGCTATCACAAGATCATCTGCGCCCGCGTCTACGAGCACAGTGTCTTGGACGAGTGGGTGGACCTTGACCTGGTTCCCATTGTGAACCTGTTGTCCGATGCTGCTCACCCGTTGCAAGCCATCGCCGACGTCCTGACAATTATCGCCGAGTACGGCACCGTCGAAGGCAAGGTCGTGACCTATGTCGGCGACGCCAACAACGTGACTCGCTCACTTGCACTTGCTGTTGGCATGCTGGGTGGCGAGATGCGTGTTGTCTCGCCCATCAGCCAAAAGTTCAGCGAAGTCGACGCCGATCGCATCGCTGCGGCTGGCATCGAGTTCGCGTGGAGCGACCGTGTTGACGAGCTCGTTCCCGGGTCCGACGTGATCTACAGCGACACCTGGATCAGCATGGGCGAGGAAGATATCCGCGAGCGGAAGTTGCGCGAGTTCGAAGGTTTCCAGGTCACCGCTGACACGCTGCGGCTCGCACCGAACGCGATCTTCATGCACTGCCTGCCTGCCCACCGTGGTGAAGAAGCCACCAACGAAGTCCTCGACGGCCCCCAAAGCCGCATCTGGCCTCAGGCCGCCAATCGGCTGAGCTCAGCCCGCGGCGTCCTGCACTTCGTCGCTACGCAGCAGTAGCGAACCTGTGCCTGGCACTCGTTGGGGCACACAGGGTTAGTGCGGGCGGCCCTCGGGTACCTCCAATGGGAGTACACACAGTGATACCGGTAATCGCGGCCCCGAGAGACCAACCGTCTGACTCGCTCTTGGTTTGTAAAGTGCCGTCAAGCATTGCAAACAGTCATTGGCTTGCCCCGGTGCGTAGCCCATCAGGGAGCCTGTAGGCCACTGCCACCAGCATGTGGACCTAACGTGAGTCCGTGTTCGGGCCTCAGGCCGGTTGTTCAAAAGCCAACGGTGGCCATTCGGCTGGCTGATCCTGGGGAAGCGGTTCGTCCAGTTTGCTCAGGCCTTTGTAGGCCCGCGCCGCAAGTGCAACGAACGCTGCAGCCCATCCAACTTTCCTGATCCATGCTGGCATGTGGAGAACCTATGCTTTCGGAGTTTCGGAACTGACGTAGCTGAGCTGTAGCGCCCTCAAAGGGCAGGAGCGGCGGCGGAGCGGGTCAAGCGGAGCGGTTAAGTCCCGAGCGGAGCGGTTAAGTAGAGCTCGGCATATAGCCGGGGCGGGTGGACTCGAATGCCGAGATGTCGTCGCCTTGCTTCATGGTCAGGCCGATGTCGTCGAGTCCTTCCAAGAAGCGGTGCTGTACTTGTGCGTCCATATCGAAGCCAACGTTGATGTCGAGGGCAGGCACTTCGAGGCGAAGCTTTTCTACGTCGACGACGAACTCGAGTTGAGGGTCTGCCTGTACAGCAGCCATCAATCGATCACCAAGTTCCTGGTCGACCTGTACACACACCAGACCGTTCTTGGTCGAGTTGTTAGCGAAGATCGGGCCGAAGCGGGGTGAGATAACGGCTTGGAAGCCATATTGCATGATCGCCCACACCGCATGCTCGCGAGACGAGCCGGTGCCAAAGTTCGGGCCGGCAAGCAGGACGTTGGCGCCGGCGTGTTCTTCCTTGTTCATGACGAAGTCGGGATCGTCGCGCCATTCGCTGAACAGGCCTTTTTCAAAGCCGGTGCGCTCGACCTGCTTGAGCCAATCGCTAGGGATGATCTGGTCGGTGTCGACATCGTTGCGTTCCAACGGAACGGCCCGACCCTGAACGATACGTACTGGGTCCATTAGTAGTCCACCTTGCGGGTAGTCCGCTTTGCTTCGCTGCAGCTGTCAAGGGTTTGAACACCGGCGGTCCCGGCGAGTCTACGTTGCTTCGTCCACAGTGTTTTCACGTTCATCAGAGGTCCTCGGGAGTAGCGACGTGGCCGAGGATTGCGGTCGCAGCTGCGACCTGAGGTGAAACGAGATGGGTGCGACCGCCGCGGCCCTGGCGGCCTTCGAAGTTGCGGTTGCTGGTCGACGCGCTGCGCTCGCCCGGAGCTAGCTTGTCGGGGTTCATCGCCAGGCACATTGAGCAGCCAGGCTCGCGCCAGTCGAAGCCGGCTTCAATAAAGATTTTGTCGAGACCCTCGGCTTTGGCCTGTTCTTCAACAAGACCTGATCCCGGAACAACAAGCGTGCGCACGCCGTCCTTGACCTTGTGGCCCTTGGCGACCGCAGCAGCGGCCCGCAGGTCCTCGATGCGGCTGTTCGTGCAACTGCCAATGAAGACGGTGTCGATGCTGATGTCACGCATCGCCATGCCAGGTGTCAGATCCATGTATTCGAGCGCTCGGGTGCAGGCGTCTCGCTCACCAGCGTCGTCGTAGTCGGCCGGGTCCGGGATGGCACTGTCGATTGGTGCGACCTGACCGGGGTTGGTGCCCCAGGTGATGTGAGGAACACATTCGCTGCCGTCCATGATGATCTCTCGATCAAAGCCAGCGCCATCGTCGGTCTTAAGCTCGCGCCAAGCGGCAACAGCTTCGTCCCAGGCTTCGCCTTGCGGGGCGTGCGGGCGGCCCTTCAAGTAATCGAAGGTCGTTTCGTCTGGTGCGATGAGGCCGGCTTTGGCACCCCACTCGATCGACATATTGCAGACCGTCATGCGGCCTTCCATCGACAGGTTTTCAATCACGGGCCCGCGGTACTCGGCGATGGCGCCGATGCCGCCGCTGGTGCCGGTACGAGCGAGCACAGCCAGCACGACGTCTTTGGCGGTGGCACCCTCGGGGAGTTCGCCGTTGATGGTGATGGCCATGGTCTCTTGTGCCAGCTGCGGCAGCGTCTGGGTGGCGAGGACATGCTCGACTTCGCTGGTTCCGATGCCGAACGCAATCGCTCCGAAGGCCCCATGAGTGCTCGTGTGGCTGTCACCGCAGACAACAGTCATGCCTGGAAGCGTGAGCCCGAGCTCGGGACCAATGACATGCACGATGCCCTGGTTCTTGTGCCCCATTGGGTAGTTCGTGATACCGAACTCTGCAGTGTTTGCCCGCAAGGTATCGACCTGCTTGCGGCCGATTTCGTCAGAGATCGGAAGGTGTTGGTTCTCGGTCGGCACGTTGTGGTCTTCGGTCGCCACGGTCAGATCCGGGCGCCGGACAGTTCGGCCTGTCATTCGAAGGCCTTCGAACGCCTGTGGTGAGGTGACCTCGTGGACGAGATGCAGGTCGATGTACAGGAGCGCTGAGCCATTGGCTGGGGCGTCACTGTCTTTCGCCTTCACGACATGGTTGTCCCACACCTTCTGGCTCAGTGTGCGTGGTTGCTGTGTCACAGTTCAGACCTCGATTGCGACGATTTTGACAGCGAGCGTGCCGCCGGGAGATTCATAGGACACACCCTGGCCGATCTTGGCGCCAAGCAGAGCGGCGCCAAGCGGCGAAGATGACGACATGACAGTGACGCCTTCGCGACGTTCTTCGATGCTGCCGACCAGGTAACGCTCCGTGTCGGTGTCACCGTCATAGCGGATCTCGACGATGTTGCCCATGGCAACCGTGTCGGTAGCGGCGGCAACCTCGACGATGATGCAGTCTTCGAGGGTGCCCTCGAGATGCATGACGCGGCCTTCCATTTTTCCCTGCTCCTCTTTGGCGGCGTGGTAGTCGCCATTCTCAGAGAGGTCGCCCAGCTCGCGGGCAGTTTCAATCTTGCGAGCGATGTCAATGCGGCCACGGGTTGTCAGGTCCTCAAGCTCGGCTTGAAGACGATCGTGGGCCTGTTGCGAAAGTTGCTTCGGATCAGCCATAACCCACCAGAGTACCCATGCGATCCCACCAACAGTTTCTCGCGAATTCTGGCTGCCCGTGGGGATGTCAGATTTGTGGATTGTGAAGATCTTCGCGGCCCAGACGAGTCCTGGGAAGCCGACCAGGCAATGGCCAGAGTGTCCGGTGTTGCAAGGTTTCCTAGAGCGGACCTTTGCACGTCGAGGGCGATCGTATTCTCGAGATGGTCGTCGGTCGAGCGCTCGCCGTCGAACAAGCCTAGAAGCGCGAGGAGTGTCGGGTCGTCATACCCACCTGCTGTTCCATCTGGCGACAGCAGCGACCGGGCCAGCGAAGCCTCACGCCATCTTGCGTGGCATGCGAGGCACAATCAGCGTGAGGGGTATCGAGGTGGCAGCATGCGCTGCCCATAGGCTTTGAGGGTTGTAAACGCGCCCCGTATTGGGGCCAATGGGGAAGTTGTAGAGCAATGACACACAAAGTCGGGATCATTGGTGGCGACGGCATCGGGCCTGAAGTAATTGCCGAAGGTCTGAAGGTTATTGCCGCGGCTAACGTCGAGCTTGAGATGGTTGACTACGACCTCGGCGGCGCTCGTTATCTGCGCGATGGCGAGATTCTGAGCGACTCGACGCTCGATGAGTGGCGGGGTCTCGATGCCATCTACCTGGGTGCCGTTGGTACCCCTGGTGTTCCTCCAGGTGTGATCGAGCGTGGCTTGCTGCTCAAGATGCGGTTCGAGTTGGACCTCTACATCAACCAGCGCCCTTTTGTCTCCGCCGACGAGGGCGTGGACATGACGGTGATCCGTGAGAACACCGAGGGCACCTACGCCGGCGAAGGTGGCATCCTTCGCAAGAACACGCCACACGAGGTTGCAACCCAGGGTTCGGTCAATACTCGCATGGGTGTCGAGCGGGCCATCCGTTATGCCTTTGACCTGGCCAGCACCACCGAACGTAAGCACCTGACGCTCTGCCACAAGACCAATGTCTTGAACTTCAGCGGCGACCTCTGGCAACGCACCTTTAACGAGGTCGCCGAGGACTACCCGAACGTGGGCACCAACTACAACCATGTCGACGCAGCGTGCATCTACTTTGTGCAGTCGCCTCAGCAATATGACGTGATCGTCACCGACAACCTGTTCGGCGACATCCTGACCGACTTGGGCGGCGCCGTCAGCGGCGGTATTGGTTTCGCTGCATCCGCCAACCTGAACCCGGCCAGGACGGGCCCATCAATGTTTGAACCTGTACACGGGTCAGCCCCAGACATTGCCGGCCAGGGCATCGCTAATCCAACTGCGGCGATCATCTCCGGTGCGATGATGCTGCGTCACCTCGGCGAAGACGATGCTGCGGACCGCATTACTGCAGCGGCGTACAAGCTCGGCGACGCCGAAGGCGGCACTGTCGCCATTGGAGACGCAATCGCAGCGGCTCTGTAGTTCAGTTTCTGCTCGGCGGCTTGAACACCACCGCCACATCGCTTCCGCCCTAGGCCGGAACGTGCCAACGCACTCATCTAGGTCTGGCTTCGCCGGACCTAGATGACTAACACCTCGATGAATTCGACGCCTGGAGCGCCCAACATGACAACACCTTCAGCAGGTTCGGCGGAGCCGGGCCGGAACGATCAGGTAGCCACCGATCCGGCGAATGCCGGGAACGAGGGTGCGCCTCGCTCGAGTACCAGAGTGGCGAAAAGGGTTGAGATCTATGACACGACCCTGCGTGATGGCAGCCAGCTTGAAGGAATCTCTTTCACCGTCGAAGACAAGCTCAAGATCGCTCGTCAGCTCGACCGGCTCGGCGTGCACTACATCGAAGGTGGTTGGCCCGGCGCGAATCCGAAGGACGACGAGTTCTTCCGCCGTGCCGCTCAGGAGCTGAAGCTCGAGAACTCGACGTTCGTGGCATTCGGCTCGACTCGGCGCCCCCGGGGCCGGATCGACCAAGACCAGACACTGCAGAACCTGATTAGTGCGGGCACCAAAACGGTCTGCATAGTGGGCAAGTGTTGGGACTACCACGTAACTGAAGCGTTGCGCGTCGAGCTCGAAGAAGGCGTGGCCATGGTTCGCGACTCGGTCGAGTTTCTGGTCGCCAACGGGCTTGAGGTGATGTACGACGCCGAGCATGTCTTCGACGGCTACCTGAACAATCCTGAATTCAGCATGCAGGTCCTCGAAGCCGCAGCCGTGGCTGGCGCGAGCCGACTCGTGTTGTGTGACACGAACGGTGGTTCGTTGCCTTCGCAGGTACGCGACACTGTCGGAGCGATCGTTGATTACTTCGGTGGCGATGTTGGTATTGGTGTGCACCTGCACGACGACACAGCGTGCGGCGTGGCCAATGCACTGGCTGGTGTCGAGGGCGGGGCCATCCAGGTGCAGGGCACGATAAATGGTTATGGCGAGCGCACCGGCAACTGCAACCTGGTGCCGATCATTGGCAACCTAAGTTTGAAGATGGGTATCGAGACGATCCCGGCCGAGAATATGGTGCACCTGACATCAGTCGCCAATCAGGTCGCCGAGATCGCTAACTTCACACCTGATCCTCAGCAGGCTTATGTCGGCGCATCAGCGTTCGCCCATAAGGCGGGCCTTCACACCAGCGCTATTGCCCGCCGACCTGACGCATACGAACACATCGATCCCAGCATGGTCGGTAACCAGGCCCGGTTCGTGGTGTCAGAGATGGCGGGCAAGGCCGGTATCGAGATCCGTGCCAAAGAAATCGGCATTGAGCTCGACCCGACAGCGACCAGCGAAGTCATCGATATTCTGAAGCGCCTCGAGCACGAGGGGTATCAGTTCGAAGTCGCCGATGCATCACTTGAGCTGCTCCTGCGCGGAGCTGCTGGCTGGAGCCAGCCATACTTCGAGCTCGAGAGCTTCCGCATCAACACCCAGCACCGCAGCGGCAGCAATGCTCGAGCCTGGAACGACGTCGCCGTCGAGATGGAAACCGAAGCGACGGTCAAACTGCGGGTGGAGGGCAAACGCGTCGCCGCCATCGGCGAAGGCAACGGTCCCGTCGATGCCATGCACGAGGCGTTGAGCGAAGCCATCGGTTCTCGCTATCCCGCCTTCGACGACATCAAGCTGACCGACTACAAGGTTCGTGTCCTCGATACCTCAGCGGGCACCGAGGCGATCACCCGTGTGCTCATCGACATGACGAACGGGACGCAACGTTGGACCACGATTGGTGTCAGTGAGAACATCGTCGAAGCCAGCTGGCAGGCGCTGGTCGATGGCATTGTGTACGGCTTGTTGCACGCCCCGACGGCCTGAGTCGACGAGCGCGTGCCCCATGGCGAATTCGAGTGGAACACGCAGAACCATCACCTAGAACCAGCTCCACTAGAGTGATGCCGTGAGTCAGCCGCAGAATGTTCCAACCAAGCCGGTCACTACGCTGCACTACGCGTCGCCACCTCGCCGCGATCGCGCATGGACTGCGGACCGCCCGGGTGATGTGTTCGCCGAGGGGCAACCCAAAGGCGATCTGTTGGGTTCTCAAGGCCCCGATCAGGGCTTTGCTATCAAGCTCGCACGTTCACTCGAAGATCAGCTGGAGCTGACCAAGAACGAACATGCCAGTGATGTCATTGCTGGCTGCGTCGCCGTTGCTCTCAAGCGAGCGTCAGTGTTCGGTCGAGCCCCAACAGTGCACGATGTCCGCTGCGCATTCAGCATCTTCGGCTACCTGACCCGGGCCGAACCTGAGCTGATCGAGATCCGCCACAAGCTCTTCGAAGAAGTTGCGCATCCGAATCACTACAACGAACGCCGTGCGATCGTTGATGCCGTGCCCACCGAGTACCTGGGTCAACCGCATAAACAGATCCTCGAAGACGCCACCGACTGGCGTTCGGTGCTCGAGCTCCCAACTCACTGAGATGACGACTGCTTCGTCGGCACCTGTGTCGGCGGCCGATTTCGGCTCGCGCTTCTCCGCGTTTGTTGTCGATGCGCTGCTGCTGTTCAGCGCACAGTGGATCATCTTCATCGTCCTGTCGAGACAGCTTCAAGCCGTCGGATTCACATCGACCGAGCCCTGTGCGGCGATGGGCGCAACTATGTGCGAAGGGCCATCAACGGCTCTGTGGGCGTTGTTGCTGTTGGTGTTCGTCGCCACATCGACCGGATATCACGCCGTCTTCGAAGGCCGTTACGGAGCGACCCCCGGCAAGCGCTGGATGGGCCTTACCGTGACCGACAACAACGGTGCCGGTCCCGTCGGACTGACCGTTGCATTGTTGCGCTCGGTTGTTCGCCAGCTGTTCTGGCTATCGCCCCTGTTCCTATTCGAGGCGTCGCCGTTATTTCTCGGCCTCCCCACGGCGCCTTTCGTTCTTGTTCCGCTGCTGGCCCTTGGCGTGTTTGTACTTGGTGCGTTTCGCTCCGATGGTCTCGCCGGCCACGATCTAGCGGCGCGGACCATGGTCGTACGGACCGACCGTATGGCCGTGCGTCAACCGCCTGCCGAAACGTCCGAAACCACATCGCTATCTACACCGGCGTATGTGCCGCCTTTCTCACCCCTAGCGACAACATCGTCGCTCCTGAAGACTCAGAAGAATCCGCATGACTAATCCTAAAATCCGTTGCCGGTTCGCGCCATCTCCGACGGGCTACTTGCACGTCGGCAGCGCCCGAACAGCCCTGTTCAATTGGCTGTTTGCTCGTTCGGTCGGTGGAACCTTCGTGCTTCGCATCGAAGACACCGACGGCGACCGCAATCGCCCTGAGCTGATCGATGTCATCGTCGATGAACTGCGTTGGCTCGGCATCGACTGGGACGAAGGCCCGTCCTTTCAGAGCGAATCTCGTGATCGACACCGCCAGGTTGTTCGCGACCTGTTGGCCTCGGGGCGTGCCTATCTGTCCGAACGCATCGACGAAGAGAACGTGGTCGTCGAGGGCACGGGATTAGTCGACGGCCTCGCAGTGCGTTACCGGGTGCCATCTGATCGTCAGGTTGTGTTTACCGACGCGGTCCGCGGCGATGTCAGCTTCCAGACAAACGATCTCGAAGATTTCGTTATCTGGCGCTCGAACGGCACACCTACATTCTTGCTCGCCAATGCCGTCGACGATGCAGACATGGGTATTACCCACGCCATCCGCGGCGAGGACCTGCTCTCGACCACGCCCAAGGTGCAGCTTCTGATGGAAGAGATTGGAGCGACTCCACCGATTTATGGGCATCTGCCCCTGTTGGTCAACGAGCAACGCAAGAAGCTATCCAAACGTCGCGACGACGTCTCGATCGCTGACTACCGCACCAAGGGATACCTGCCCGAGGCCATGGTCAACTATTTGGCGCTGCTCGGATGGGGCCCTGATGACGACATAGAGATCCGCCCCATCACCGAGATCATCGAGAAGTTTGATCTAGGCCGCGTGAACAAGGCTGCAGCGTTCTTTGACCTGAAGAAGCTTGATCATTTCAACGCCTCCTATATCCAAAACCTTCCAGCCGACGACTTCGTTGAACAGGCCGTGCCCTACCTGCATGCTGACGATCGGTGGGCCCCAGACGCTGTCGACGTGGCTGTTGTCGCAGAGTTCGCTGGCGATGTGCAGCAGCGAGTTGCGACGCTTAGCGAAGTACCTCAGTGGTACGACTGGCTCTTCCTCGACATTGTCGAAATCGAAGAAAAGGCCATGAACAAGGGTTTACGAAAGTCCAAACAGGCCGATGAAGTACTCGACGGTGTAATCGCCGCCTTCGCTGACTGCGCTTGGGACGAAGACACCCTGAACCAAACTGTGCGTGCTGTGGGTGACACACTTGGTGTGAAGTCCGCAGTCCCAGTACGGGTAGCAGTAACAGGAAAAATGGGCGGTATCCCGTTGTATGGCCCACTTGTACGGCTTGGCCGTGAAAAGACACTTGAAAGATTGCAAAACGCTCGTGAACACCTCCAACGTAGCTCATAAGCCCTCTGATATCGAGGCTCACTACCATGG
>Ga0307994_1001387_pt1 | contig 14724 bp, 17 predicted proteins | sample EllFjometagen261_FD_203171 | JGI IMG/M metagenome (GOLD analysis project Ga0307994, IMG submission 203171) | Marine microbial communities from Ellis Fjord, Antarctic Ocean - #261 | ecosystem: Environmental > Aquatic > Marine > Unclassified | place: Southern Ocean | collected 2014-11-02 | reverse complement strand
GGTATAAAAGGTACAATCATCTTTATTTTTTTATCGTAACGTTCCCCTTAGAACGTTCGTTAATAATCCATTTTTTTTAGAGAGTCGTTTTCATGAATGAATTGCAGCTAGTCTTACTGGTTTTTGCCGTGGTTGTCATTGGGGCGCTTTACTTTTTGAGTAAAAAACGCCAAACCAAATCTCAAGAAAGCAAGGCTGAATCTTCGCACTCTACTAAATCGACTGACGTGAACTCGACTAATAATCATTCACAAGAAAGCCATTCAGATTCTGCCCCTTCGATGAACAACACACAACATTTCAACCAGATTAATCCCTCTGATGAACCTAGCGTTCCAGAGAACCAAGCCAGCTTTACATTTGGTGATGAAATCAATCAGCAAAACTCTGAAGTAGAAAGCCCGACTCAAATGCCAAACGACTCTGAAATTGAGACCATAGAGCTTGAAAAGGTTGATGTTCATACCAAACAAGGCAAAAAACACCATGTTTTAGAAGTTGATGATTTGTATTCTATTTCGGATGTGGGTGGATCGGCAGACGACGCACCCAAAACAAACTTTGGCATTCCAGCGGACACGGCACCTGCGGCAAACCATACGCCTTCAAAATCTAAAGGCGAACATCATGTGTTTGCTCTTTTGGTATTGAGCACGGGCGGTTCGGGACAAGAATTTTCAATGGATGCGGTTAATCAAGCGCTTCTTGGTGTGGGACTTCACTTATCGCAAAACAACATCTATGTGACAACAGATTCACAAGGCACTGAAATCATACGAGTGGCTAATATTATGGAGCCAGGTAGTTTTCCGACAGAAAATTTTCACGCCCATACTACCCCAGGTTTAGCGATTATTTTAGAACTGCCTTCCTCTGTCAGAGCGCCGCGCGCCACGCATGATTTAATTATGATTGCGCGTAAAGTGTCACAAAGATTAAACGGCCGTCTTTATAATATGGAACGTCATTTAATTAAAGAGTCGGATCTGCAGGCCATGCGTGACGCTGCCGTAGACTACGAATCAGAACCGTTATAAATCATTCATGCCTGGCTTGTTCACCTAGAACAAGTCATTATCTGTAAAAATAAAATCTCTATTACTCCCACATTCTTAGCGTGAACCTCAAATCCATGACAACAGCAGAACACATTCAATCGTTGCGTGAGCAAATTGCCATTCATAACAACGCGTATTACGTTGAAGACAACCCCCAAATCAGCGATGCTCAGTATGATGCGCTTTATCATCAGTTAGTAAAACTTGAGCAGGAAAACCCTACGCTTATTACCCAAGATTCACCCACTCAACGAGTGGGCGACCAACCTTTAGCGGGGTTTAAATCGGTTACGCATGCGGTGCCAATGTTCTCTTTGGGTAACGCCTTTAATCAAGATGACCTCGAAAGCTTTCAAAAATCGAATTTAAAACTTCTGCCTACTTTAATCACGCAATATTCCGCTGAACCTAAAATGGACGGTTTAGCAATTAATCTTCGCTATGAAAAAGGTCTATTGGTTCAGGCTACAACCCGTGGGGATGGGGCAACAGGGGAAGATGTTACCCACAATATTCGTACCATTCAAAGTATTCCGCTTAAACTCCTTGGCACTGAGTGGCCTGACGTACTTGAAGTGCGTGGTGAAGTGTTTATGTCTAAAAGAACCTTTACTCGTCTAAACAAACAGCAATTAGAGAATGACGATAAAGCCTTCGCGAACCCTCGCAATGCCGCGGCCGGGACGTTACGTCAACTTGACCCACGCATTGCCGCGAAGCGCCAATTAAGTTTTTATGTATATGGCTGGGGAGAAATCAGTGAGACGTGGAATAAACCAGATTTATATTCCAGTATGATTGAACAGTTTAAAAACTGGGGCTTGCCAACCAACCCAGATGCGGCAGTGGTGGAAGGGACTTCTGGTATGCAAGCCTATTACGATGAACTGTCGCTTAAACGCCCTGACTTACCCTATGAAATTGATGGGATTGTTTACAAGATAAATCAAATTTCTAGTCATAAAACCCTTGGCTTTACCGCCAAAGCGCCACGTTGGGCAATTGCACGTAAATTTCCTGCCGAAGAGGTCTGGACTAAACTTGAAGGCATTGAAATTCAAGTAGGTCGAACCGGAGCATTAACCCCGGTTGCTCGTTTACAACCGGTGGCCGTGGGTGGTGTTGTGGTTTCTAATGCGACTTTACACAATTTGGATGAAATTACCCGTAAAGATGTTCGCATTGGCGATACGGTGATTGTGCGCCGTGCTGGGGATGTTATTCCAGAAGTTGTGGGGCCTGTTTTGAGCCAACGGCCAGAGAACACCAGTCTTTTTTTAATGCCTAAAACTTGTCCTGTGTGCGAATCAGAAGTGGTTAAAGAACAGGATAAAGCCGTGTATCGTTGCAGCGGTGGATTGTATTGTCCTGCTCAACGCAAGCGGGCATTGCAACACTTTGTGTCGCGTAAAGCATTTGATATTCAGGGTCTTGGCGATAAGCTGATTGTGCAGTTGGCGGATCAAGATTTGGTCAAACACCCAGACGATTTCTTTTCCTTGACTGTCGAGCAGTTATCTAATTTAGAGCGTATGGCTGAGAAATCTGCGGTTAATGTTGTGAACGCCATTGAACAAGCCAAGCAAACGACGTTGCCACGTTTTATCTATTCGCTCGGTATTCCCGAAGTGGGAGAGGTGACCGCAAAAAATCTTGCTAAGCACTTTGTGTTTTTAAAAGACATAGAGGCTGCCTCCTTAGAAGCGTTAATAGAGGTTCAAGATGTCGGTGATATTGTAGCCGAGAATATTGTGGCCTTTTTTAAACAGTCTCATAACTTAGAGGTTATTGAAGGTTTACTTGATGCAGGGGTGCGCTGGCCAGATCCAGAGACCGAAATGGTCGATGAAGCATCGCCATTTAATGGTAAAGTAGTCGTATTAACAGGTTCACTTCAGCAAGGTTCACGAACCGATGCAAAAAAACAACTCGAAGCCCTAGGGGCAAACGTCACTGGCAGCGTTTCGGCTAAAACCGATTACCTAATTGCGGGTGACAAAGCTGGATCAAAACTGACTAAGGCTGAAGCGCTTGGAGTCACGGTATTAACCGAACAAGCATGGCTAGACATGATAGGAGCAAACAATGGTTAGAGCGCGTAACGTCAATAGAACCAAAGCGGTAATTGAAGTCCCCGACTGGGAACAAGAAGAATTTCAGAGCCGTACCCAGATTAAGTTAGCCGCCCAAGCCGTGGTTGATTTAGGGTTACAGTTATCAGAAATGACACTTAATGAAATAAAGAAATTGGCACTGCCAGCTAAAGTCGAAGAAGCAGTCATAATGTTAAAAAACCTTGATAAAGGCCCTGCACTTAAACGTCAGCGTCTTTTTGTGGGTAAACTGCTTCGTCAAAATGAACACTTTATTGTTGAAATTAAAGAGAAACTCGCTGAAAAAGAGTTAAAAGCAAAGCAACAAAACGCATACTTTCATCAGTTAGAGAAATGGCGAGACCGATTAGTTGAAGAGGGCGACACCGCCTTAACCCCATTTATGGAAAAATTTCCGCACGCGGATCGTCAGCAGTTACGTCAATGGATTCGTAATGCTCAAAAAGAGCTGGAAACTAAAAAACCACCTAAAGCTTCACGTGAAATTTTTAAGTATTTAAAAGCATTAGAGTGGTAGTCGCAGTTTTTTATTTAAATCGTTAGTGTTAGCGATTAATCCAAAATTACAAATACTTAAAATTAAACAGGCCTGCTTAATACTTTAAGCAGGCCTGTTTTGTTTTTACACTTTACATATTCAAAAACACATATAAATTAACGATAACGAAATCTTTTCCATAGCGTTCTAAAGCGCACTTCAAAAATGATCAGCCCCAACGTCACTAAGCTCGCCCCAAGCCAAACACTGGCGTTTAATGTTTCATTGTTTAGAACGTTCCCCAGAATTAATGCAAACACAGGGGTAATCACTGGAATTAATCCCACTTTCATAGCATCGACATTTTTCAGAAGATAGAAGTAAAGTAAAAAGCCAACCACCGATCCAATGCTGGCGGCATAAATAATCGCCCAGCCTTCACGGGTTGTAAATTCAGGCCAATCAAACAGCGTTGTGGGTGCCAAAATTAGATGACCAATAACCGTGACCCACAAAGCACCGATGACGACATGAATCGGGGAAAGGGTATGATTCATTCGCTTTACTCTGACCGTGCCGTAAGCGTGAAGAATCACCGCTAATAGGGCAATGGTAATTGCGGTGAGTTGCATCTCAAGCATATGGGTTTTTAGATTAGGGCCAAAGATAATCCATAATCCTGATAATGCTATGGCCACGCCAAACACTTTACGTTTGGTTATTTGGCTATTGGGTAAGCAGAAATGGGCAAAAAAACCGGTGATGATTGGTGTTAAGGCAAACAATATTGCGATCCAACCTGAGGGTAAATATTGCGCCGCCCAGTACATGAGGGTCATGCCCCCTAAAATAGGAATACTTGCGGAGAGATAAACCTTAATGGCCGACCATTCAAATGAAAAACGTGATTTAGACCAATAGAGTAATGGCAGGACAATCATTGCACCTAACGCGGTTCTAGCCGCTACCCCAAATAGCCAGTCGGTTTCACCGCTCCATTTAATCGCTAAGGGTGTGGTTGTCCAAATAGCAATAATGGCAATATACGCCAAAACAATTTTCATTGAAAATGTGATCCTGAAATAGAAAATCAATAACAAATGTGAGCAGGCCTGCTCATTTTGGAACGGCGAAGGTTAGATAATATTTAATGTTTAAACTTTTTATGTTGAAGCAATGGAATGTTACGTGGCTTCAAACTGCCCAATAGAACGGTTTTTAATGACTTGATCCGCCGAGAAAAGCTGGCCATTCATGGCTATCCAAACACCATTAGGCGCAAGTTGAGCAGCCATTAACGCGCTGCCAAGGTTAAAGCTGCCATCGGATTGACCGAGTTTAAAGGGGCGCATGGCCCCCGTAATCACAATGGTTTTGCTATTTAAACTAGGGTTTAACTGCAAGACCTTGGCACTGTCAACCATCGTATCTGTGCCATGGGTAATCACGATGTACTTCGACTCTGAAAGTAAGCAGGCCTGCTCAATGTCAGCTCGATCTTGAGCGTTCATCTGTAAGCTGTCTTTTTGCATTAAAATCTCAATAGAAACAGGCAATGTGCAGTTGGCTTCTAAAAGTAGTTCTGGGATATGGGTTTCAGGGAAGGTAAGTTCACCAGAGCACGCATCGTATTGTTTATCGATGGTGCCACCAGTAATAAAGAGTTGAATCATGGCTGTCTTAAAATTCCAGTAACGATACCTAAAATTTCAATTTGTTCATTTTTAATAATAATGGGTTCCATATCGGGGTTGGCAGGTTGCAAGCGAACGCCGGTTTTCTCGATATAAATCTTTTTCATGGTCACGAGTTCGTCGTTGATACGAACCACAACGGATTCACCATTTTCTGCGGTTGAACGACGTTCAATAATAACAATGTCACCATCATGAATGTTCTCGTCAACCATCGAAGAGCCTTTTACACGCAGTGCAAACGTCTCTTTTTTAACCATGGTTCCCGGCACTAAAATGGTGTCATACTCCATCTCTATTTGAATGGGTTCACCGGCAGAGGTCCAACCCAAAAGCGGGATTTCCACCATGTCTTCTTCAAGCACTTCCAGCATATCTGTGGGATGCAGTTGGAGTTTCTGATTGCGTGTTGGAATTAAATAAGCGGTATTTCCCATGACAATAACCTTCTTTTCTTCTTTTAGGAACTTGGTTTTAAGGTAGCACTTTTTTAAACGGTTTAACAATCACCTTTTCATAGACCCCTGCGGTCATATACGGATCCGCATCGGCCCAAGCTTGTGCGGCGTCTAACGAATCAAATTCAGCGACAATTAAGCTCCCTGTAAATCCAGCGTCGCCGGGTTCATTACTGTCGATTGCAGGATTTGGGCCCGCTACAAATAATTTACCAGATTCAGAAAGCGCGTTTAAACGTGCTATGTGTTCGGGTCTGGCTTTGACTCTTAGGGGCAAACTATTGACGACGTCAAAGGCATAAATTGAATACAACATAAATAATCCTTAATTATATTTGTTATTTTTAGCTAAGCAATAGATTGATACGTCTTAGCTTTTTTTGATGTCATTAGACGTCTCTTTAGAGGTTTCAATGGTTACGTCATCTAAAGTTTCATTATGAAAAATTTCACCGCCATCAGCCAGCTTGTTTGCCTCGGCTTCCGACTCGGACTCTTCCATGTATTGGTTTATGTAGAAACCTTGAACGACAATAAAGACCAGTGTCATTCCCATCAAGCCAAACAGCTTAAAATCTACCCAAGTATCGGTATCGTAGTTGAAGGCAACATATAGGTTGGTTGCGCCCGAGAGTATAAAGAAAAAAATCCACATATAGCTTAAACGCACCCAGATAGGATCGGGGAGTGAGATCGCTGAATCCATCATGCGGCGGATAATCGGTTTTTGTCCAATATAATGGCTGCCTAAGAAAACCAACGCAAACCCCCAGTTAACTAGGGTTGGTTTCCACTTAATAAACGCTTCGTCATGCAATATAAGCGTTAATCCACCTAGACCTAAGATCAACACCAACGTAATGATATGGATTTTCTCGACCTTTTTGTTTTTAGCGTAAACATACGCGACTTGCAAAATGGTGGCGACAATAATGACCGCGGTGGCCGTATAGATGTCATACATTTTGTAGGCGATAAAAAATAGGACGACGGGGAATAGGTCAAATAATAGTTTCATGTGTATTTATAATTATCTTTGTGTTATTTTTATAAGCTCTGATTCTAGCGATGTTTGCGACAGATTGAAAGCAAACGCACTAATAAGTTGAGCATATTTAATGAATGCTTAATACTCTTTACAAACGAAACTTTAAAATAACGCTCAGAGAGCAAAAGCAGCCCTTAATGAAATTAGATTTCCACTGCCATACTAACGCTTCTGATGGCGCATTAACCCCCCATGAGTTAATTGATCGTGCCAAATCGTATGACGTGACCGCGATGGCGATTACCGATCATGATACGACTAAAGGTTATGAACAAGTTAAAGCTCATGCATCGGAGCAAGGTATTCAACTTTATGCAGGGGCTGAAATTTCATGTGATTGGCAAGGACACACGATTCATATCGTGGCTCTGGATTTTGACGTTGAAAACCAACCGTTACAAGCCGGGTTAGAATCGATACGTGCACTTCGTTGGCAACGCGCAAACACGATGTTAGATAAGTTGGCGAAACGTCCAAACTTTCAGAATCACGATTTAAAAAGTTTATTACATCAACACGTGGGTGAGGGAGTTGTAGGTCGTGGCCATTTTGCTCAGGTTTTAATTGAGCTAGAGTACGTTAAGAATAGTCAGCAAGCTTTTGATAAGTATTTAAAAAAAGGCCGAGTTGGTTTTGCGCCTTGCACGTGGCCAGACTTAGCCGAAGTGGTGAAGTGGATCACGCAAGCAGGGGGCATTGCGGTGATTGCCCACCCGGCCATTTATAAATTTACCAGTCGTAAGCTTAATCGCATGATTGAAGATTTTAAACTGGCGGGGGGTCAGGGCATTGAAGTCATTAACAGTCCACGACCCACCTCAGACACCATTGGCATGGTTGAACGTGCTAATCGTTATGAATTGTTGGCGTCAATGGGGTCCGACTTTCACCGGCCAGAGCACACATGGCGTGGATTGGGTTGGTTAGCAGAGATGCCCGCATCGTGCCAACCGGTTTGGCAAGCATTTAAAACGCCTTTGCAATGCAATACGCAGACGTAATCTACAGACTCTAATTCTAAGAGGTTTAAGGGGTTGATTGTTAATTACGGTTCGTGGGAATTATAGGTTTTCGTTATCTCACAATTCTAATGATATAATGGAAAGCTAATTAATTTAAAGAGTTAAACAGTTACGTGCAAAAAGATTGTTATTACATTTCGGTGCATCCGGAATCGCCACAGACTCGATTATTGAAACAAGTCGTAGAAATTTTAGAAAAGGGCGGGGTTATTGCCTACCCAACCGAATCAGGCTATGCGTTAGGTTGTTTGTTAGACGTAAGCGACGGTGCGAAACGCATTCGTGCAATTCGCCGTTTAGACGAAGATCACGAGTTAACGTTAATGTGTCGTGACTTAAGCAATTTGTCGGAATATGCCAAGGTTGGAAATACCGCTTTTCGTTATTTAAAAAGCCATCTTCCCGGACCTTACACATTCATTCTTCCGGCGAGCCGAGAAGTACCGCGCCGTTTACAGTGTCCAAAACGTAAAACCATTGGTTTGCGTGTTACCCCTAATCAGGTAACCAATGAATTGTTGTCTTTTTTTGATAAACCTTTATTAACAACCTCGTTGATCATGCCGGGTGAAGATCACCCAATGACGGATGGCTGGACAATTCGGGAAGAGTTAGGGCATGCTTTAGACTGCGTATTAGATGGCGGCTATAGCGGCTTTGAACCGACCACAATTATTGATTTCACCGAAGACGAGCCGGTATTGGTTCGTCAAGGTCAAGGAGTGTTTCAGGAATGAACGACCTAACCATTATGCAGACCATCGCCGTTTGGGCGTTGCCCGTTCTATTTGCAATTACGGTTCACGAAGTTGCACATGGCTGGGCTGCCTCTAAATTAGGGGATCAGTCTGCAAAAATGTTAGGTCGTTTAACGCTTAATCCGATTAAACACATTGACCCCATTGGAACCTTGTTAGTGCCAGCCGTACTTGTGGTGTTAGGCGGTTTTGTTTTTGGTTGGGCTAAAGCCGTGCCCATTAACGACCGTAACTTTAAGCACCCTGCAAGAGATATGGCATGGGTAGCGATGGCCGGGCCTGCCTCTAATTTTATTATGGCAATTTTGTGGGCGATTATTGGCAAAATAGGGATTGTTCTGCAAGCGACCAATCCAGACATCGGCCAGTTTTTACTTTACAGCGGCATTGCCGGTGTCAGCATTAACCTTATTTTATTTGTTTTAAACTTACTGCCACTGCCTCCGTTAGATGGGAGTCATGTGGTGTCTGCGTTTCTTCCCAAACCTTGGGCGTGGCAATATAATCGAATGGCGCCTTTTGGGTTTATTGTCTTGATTGGTCTACTGGTAATGGGGTTTTTAGCGCCTATATTAATGGGGCCTTTCAACTTTTTCCAAGAAATGATATATGGCTGGGTGGGAATTCGTTAGAATCTGCACCTTGTTTAAAACAATCCCTTTTTATTCTAAATTGATATTCCAAACTGAGAAACACTATGAGTAACCCAAGTGGTGAAAAACTGCAAAAAATCCTAGCCCGCGGTGGTTTTGGTTCCCGACGTTCTGTTGAAGTATTGATTACGGAAGGGAAAGTGAAAGTAAATGGTCGAACTGCTAAATTGGGTGACCGCGCTACCGAAGAAGACTTAATTAAAGTCAATGAACAGCTGGTTAAGACCACCCGCTTGGCGAAACAGCCAACCCAAGTCATTCTTTACAACAAGCCAGAAGGTAAAGTCAGTACCCGTTCTGATGAAAAAGGCCGTGATACCATTTACTCACAAATGCCCCGTATTATTAATAGTCGCTGGCTGAGTATTGGGCGTTTGGATATGAATACCAGCGGTTTAATGATTTTGACCAATAACGGTGAACTGTCAAACCGTTTGGCACACCCGTCGTTTGAAATTGAACGTGAGTACATGGTGCGTGTGTTTGGTGAAATTGCAGACAGTGTGATTGACCAGCTTAAAAAAGGGGTCCAGCTTGAAGATGGGATGGCAAAGTTCGATAAGATAAGTCGCCTAAAAAGTGATGACGAATCCATGAATAACTGGTTTCGCGTGACGCTTAAAGAGGGGCGTAACCGTGAAGTTCGTCGCATGTGGGAATCACAGGGTGTACAGGTAAGTCGCTTGCACCGAGTACGTTACGGTATGTTTCAACTGCCCCGCACGTTACGTAAAGGTAAAACCGAGCCATTAACGTGGAAACAAATTAACCAGTTATTGGCCAGTGTTGACCTGCCTGAAGAGGCGCGTCCAGATTTACGCGTGAATACCTCGGCTAAAAAACAGTCGGTTAAAAACTCACGTTCAGCGCAACGCGCCATTACCGGCAAAAAGAAGACCATTCATGATTTAAGTGGCGCTAACCGCAAACCACGCGGCAGTCGTTAGACATAAATAGTTTTTTTGGTTTGCACGGCAATCATGTTTGTGTAAACCAATTAAAAGCCTGTAATATCATGGCGTAACGTGCGCCTTTACCTATAACAACCAGTACCACAAACAGCGCAAAATTTACTTTTAAAACCCCTGCAATAAACGTCAATACATCACCAAATATCGGTGCCCAAGCAAACAGTAAACTCCATACGCCGTAACGATTAAACCAAGTCTCACTTTTTTGCATGGTATTTTGTTTAAACGGAAACCATTTACGACCTTGAAAATGCAGCAAGTAACGTCCTAAACCATAATTAATCACCGACCCTAAACTGTTTCCTATGGTGGCAACCAGCCAAAGCGTAAAGGGATCGTATCCAGAATTGAGCAGGCCTGTTAACAACAATTCAGAGGCGGCAGGAAGTAGGGTGGCTGCTAACAAGGAGAGGGTGAAAAGGCTTAAATAGGCTTCCATAGTCTTGCTTTTTATTGCTCTTAATTATTTATGCTTAATTACCTGTCTTCAAAGGTAAACTCAGGTGACATTTTAATGCTTATATAGCATAATCTGAATCTCATTCTTTACATTATACAAGCCCGTGAATTCAAAAACCGATCAGCCTAATCAATCAAATCAACCTGACACCCCGAACACTACCCAGTTAGCTAACCTAGAAGCAACGCAAGTAGATATGTACAGTGATGGCAGTTTTATGTCTAAACAGAATATAGGGGGCTGGGGTTTTGTGTTTGTAGAAAATGGACAAGCCATGCACACCGACTTTGGCGCCCGACGTTTTACTTCCAGTTTAGGCATGGAGCTGTTAGCTGCAGTGAGCGCTTTAGAGTTTGCCGAAGCACACGCTCAGCCTAACCAAAAAAGAGTCTTGCATACCGATTCAAAAATCTTGATTGAAGGGTTGGAGGGCACCATTGCACGTTACCATCAACAAAATTGGTTGCACCCATCAGGTAAAGCTGTAAAAGGACGCGAAATGTGGGAGAAGCTTGAGCATTTAACTCAACATTTAGACGTGACTGTTAAGTGGGTAAAGGGGCATAACGGTAATCCTGGGAATCAATTAGCTGACCAGCTTGCTAGACAAGCTATTGAGACTTTTCTAGCCGAGTCGCATCACTAAATTCCTGCCACCGTTAATAGTGCGGTGGCGGCATCTCTTCACTGGACAACTTTATACCGCCACCTTCTTTTATATTCTTAATATATTCTGATAACAGGGTCATCTGAGTTTGCAGCATTTGAATCTCTTTATGTTGAATCGCCACCGTTTTTTGTAACGATTCAATGGTGTCATCTTGAAACGCCTGCGTGGTTTCGAGGTTTTCTATTTTTTGTTGGAGTTCGTTTTCGATAGAAGCGTCCATTACTTAGTCTCTTTGGCGGTATTAGCCGTTAACCAACGGCTTTTTTGGTTCTCAACAAGGGTTAATTGAACACGGTCATGCGGAGCATTAGTCAGTTTAATCTCAGTTTGTCTTAACTCATCACGTCGGAAATAGTGACATGACCAAGTGGGTAAGGACGATTCTGTGTCTAAGCGTTTTAAACGTGATTCAATCATCGAACTACTTGTTATTTTAAGGTTGTTGATGGCAATAACTTCATCTCCTGCGGCCAGGCCTGCATGATAAGCAGGTTGGTCTTGCCAAACGTGGGTAACCTTAACCGTTTGATGTTCGGTATCTGCCACGTTAGCGCCTAAGTGAGAAACCATCATTGGGGCATCATTTGTACCGCCTTTATCGGTTAAGCTGGTTGGGCCACGTAATGAAAATTCAATATTACTGTCTTTAAATAATTCTTTTAATGGCAGGTCTTCCGTTCCATACAGGTAGGCGTTAAAAAAGTCTGTTAAATCGAGTCCGCTTACTTCGGTACAAATTGTTTCAATTTCAAACTCTTTAAGGCCAATGCCTTTGCTTCCAAAATGCGTCCAAAGGTGAAGCAGTACATCGTCCAGTGATTTGCTGTTTTGAGTTTGCTGGCGAATCAATAAATCTAACCCAAGTGCAATTAAACTGCCTTTTGAGTAGTAACTAATAATGGCATTGGGCGCATTTTCATCTTGCTGGTAGAACTTGGTCCAAGTTAACCAACTCGACTCGGCAACAGATTGATTAAAACGCCCAGGCATGCGGTAAACCCGCGTCATTTGTTGAGCGAGTATCTTAAGATAGGTTTCTTGATCAATTAAACCCGCACGCAATAAAATTAAACCATCGTAGTAAGAGGTAATGCCTTCAAACCACCAAAGCTGATTGGTATAGACGGGTTCTTTTAACTCACTGGTTTGGTAAACAGCGGGTTGAATGCGTTTTACATTCCACGTGTGAAAATACTCATGACTACATAACTCTAAAAACTGCAAATACCCCTCGGTATTTTCTTTCATGCCTTTAAAGGGAAGATCGTCACGGCTACACATTAAGGCGGTTGAGTTACGATGCTCTAAGCCGCCATAATCACTGCCTGTTACCATCACCTGAAACAGGTAATCGTCCATTGGGGCTTTGCCACCAAACAAGTTAATCTCGTATTCACAAATCTTAATTAAATCGGCTTTTAAGCGTTCTTCATCAAATTCAAACAGGCCTGTTAACACCATTTTATGCGGTACACCACAGGCTTCAAACTCAACCTCAGTGTAGGTTCCCATCTCAACGGGGTAGTCAATTAAGGTGTCGTAGTCGTCCGCTTGATAAAGACCAAAGCCACTTTTATTAACCTTGTTCTTTGGCATGCCTGTGGCGACTTTCCAGTGATGCGCGTTGGTAAAGTCATTTGCTTTAATTTCAACCGAACAGGCCTGTTCACGATGATTATCCACACACAAAAATACTGAGGTACCATTAAAAAACCCGTGGGTTTCATCAAAATGTGCCCCACGCACCGATAAGTCCCAAGCATACACCTGATAAGTGACGGTAACGGACTCGCCATTCGATTCAAACTGCCAGGTTGATTTATCGATGACGGTGACATCTACGATGTTTTGATTTTTTGTTTTAGCAGATATCTTGGTGATGTGTTTTGAAAAGTCACGAATTAGATAGCTCCCCGGAATCCAGTTGGGTAAGCTCAACGTCTGCAAAGGCTGGGTTGGTTTTGCAATGGTTAGACTCACTTCAAAAAGGTGACCTTTAGGGTCGACAGGGCTTAAAACGTATTGGATAGTAGGGGACATAAACGCTCAAATTTTAATAGATTTTAATAGGTAAAGTCGTGTGTTAGTTAGGGTGTATATTTAAGCCGTAAAGTTGGCTTTAAACTTGATTGAAAAGTTACATTATTCGGTTTGGTTTATGGGCGTTATTTTAAGAATTTATAGCGTCTAAAAGCGCGCAGACTTAAATACAAAACAGCAAACGATAGTATAGCTAAAAATAGGCTGGCAACGTAAGCAAAGAGTGGGATGTTTAACAGATTGAACATGGTTAAACTGGCCACAGTCATAAAAGCAAAGGGCAAGGGAATTCGCCACCAGTCAAAACAGAAAGGGGTATCGATAAAGCGCTTAGCTTGCGACAGAAGTAAGAAGCTTAAAAATAGGCTCGTATAAAACAGTAAACGAGCAACAAGATCGGGCGACTCAAGCTGGCTGAGTTGCACGTAACTTAAAAAACCTAAGGCGGGTGGGGTCGCTAATATAAAAAATGACAACTGCTTTTTCTTAGAAAGTAACGGGTGAAAAAACAAACGGTAAAGCATTAAACTAAATAGAATTAACCAGAATATCAAACCAATACTTAGCATCATCCAACCCAATTCTAATGAAGCAAACTCCGGAATACCCAGCGGAATAACTAATAACCCCGAAAGAGGTAAAAACCAAATCGGGCTCATGTCGGTCATTTTCCAATGGTCGTAGTATAGCCAACCCCTTACCACGTAGGTGGTAATGAAAAACTGCAATGTACTGCCGACGGCCCAAAAACTCCAAGCCAGTTCATAAAAATAAGGCTGAATTAACAGGCCTGCTAAGATTAAACTCATACTAAACGCCGAGTAATGGCCGCGATAACTGTGTTTAAATTGATTAAAACCTGCTTTTAGACTCTTTGTTAACTGTATGAAATATATGACAGAAATAACCATAAAAACCAACAGGCTAATCGTTAACAGACCGATATAGAAGATTGGGTTAATGGTTACCCAATCACTAAATGCGTGCACGGCAAAGGTGAGCGCTAAAAAAGACAGCGCAATATGAAATAGGTGCGGGGATGTTTGATGACTTGAAGCTTGTTCAATGGACATAATTACACAACATTTGTTTTTGTTTGACGCAGTTTCAATTTAATCACCTAAGTGATATAACCCAAATTAATAGCCAAATGAATAATTTATATAACACTTCGTATTATACGTATAAGTTGCTTTAATAGAGAGCATACAATTTATTTAAGTTATTTCGTTGATACAAGCCACATTCAAAAACACTTAATCACTGTTTACCCACGACAACAAGGCTAAATTAAAAAGAT
>Ga0307994_1001383_pt1 | contig 14752 bp, 15 predicted proteins | sample EllFjometagen261_FD_203171 | JGI IMG/M metagenome (GOLD analysis project Ga0307994, IMG submission 203171) | Marine microbial communities from Ellis Fjord, Antarctic Ocean - #261 | ecosystem: Environmental > Aquatic > Marine > Unclassified | place: Southern Ocean | collected 2014-11-02 | reverse complement strand
TTATAGATGCATTTTTTGATAGTATGGAGATGGACTTAGAAGAGCAGACCTATGACCAAGCTACTTTCGAAAAGTATATACTGGGGAGTGCTCAGGTAGTGGGTCTAATGTGTCTGCGTGTATTCTGCAATGGTGAAAACGCTCAGTACGATAGTCTTAAAGATGGAGCTATGAGCCTAGGCTCTGCCTTTCAAAAGGTAAACTTTCTAAGAGATATTAAAGCTGATAAGGATAACCTTGGACGCCTATATTTTCCTGGTATGAATATGCAAGAATGGACTCCTCAACTAAAAAAAGAGATAGAAGCTGATATAGCAAAGGACTTTAAACACGCTTTAGAGGCTATAAATAGACTGCCGAAAAACTCCAAATATGGTGTTTATACTGCCTATAGGTATTACTTTAAACTTTTTAGAAAATTAGAAAATGCTAGCTTCGAAGAATTATTTACCAAACGTTTAAGGGTGCCAAATTCAACTAAATTTAGATTACTTTTTACCTCAAAGGCTAGACTAGCTATGGGTACCTACTTTTTATAATTATGATATTATTATACATACTCATTACGCTCGGCACATTCTTGGCTATGGAGTTTGTAGCTTGGTCTGCCCACAAGTATGTGATGCACGGTTTCCTCTGGTATTTGCATAAGGACCACCACCAACACGAGCCTGGTTTCTGGGAAAAGAACGATGCTTTTTTTCTCATATTTGCTATACCTAGTGCAACCTGTTACATCGTCGGCAGTGCAGTTGCAGGCATGTTCCCTCTTTTTTTTGTAGGTGTGGGCATATCTCTTTATGGGATAGCATACTTCTTAGTGCACGACATTTTCATACATCAGCGATTCAAAATATTTACCCGCACTAAAAATAAGTATCTGAAAGCCATACGTAAGGCTCACAAGGTGCATCACAAGCACCTTGGTCCAGAAGATGGTCAGTGCTTCGGAATGCTTGTAGTGCCTCCTAAATACATTCAAGAAGCTAAGTAATGGACTCATTGTATCTATGGGTTAACCTGGGAGCCATTTTCTTTCCGTTTATTCTGAGTTTTAACAAGCTTGGTCATTTTTATAAACGATGGAAGGCTGTATTTATCTCCATAGCCATAATGGCTGCATTTATCATATCCTGGGATGTACTATTTACCATTTGGGGTGTTTGGGGTTTTAATGAGGAATATCTTCTTGGGCCATCATTCTTGCACTTGCCACTGGAGGAATGGCTCTTTTTCCTCTGCATACCCTATGCCTTTATGTTCCTGTATGACCAGCTGGTTATACTCAAAGTAAAAAACATCTTAGCTCCTGCTGAAAAATATTTAGATTATTTCTTTCTGATAGTAGCATTCGTTTATCTCGTAGCGGGCTTTGGTAATATCTATACTACTACTATATCTATTTTAGTCATCCTCTTTATTTTGATAATGACGAAACTTAATCCACCACATCGTGGAATATTCTATCTCAGCTATATGATTATACTTATTCCTTTTACGCTCGTAAATGGTGTGCTTACGGGCTATATGACTCCAGACCCTATCGTGTGGTACAATGATGCTGAAAACCTCGGCATACGTTTCCTTACTATTCCTATAGAAGACTATCTATACTACTTCTTAATGTATGGAATAAACTATGTGGTCTATGAGCAAATAAAAAAGGCCACCCTATAGGGCAGCCTTTCCAAAATCTTAAATCTGAATTCTTAAAAAGAATTACCCTAAATATGATTTCAATATTTTGCTCTTGCTAGACTTACGAAGTCGTCTAAGTGCTTTTTCTTTGATCTGACGTACACGCTCACGAGTAAGACCTACCTTATCAGATATATCTTCTAATGTATGTGCTGGTCCACCATCTAGTCCGTAGTAATACTTTAGTACATCTCTTTCTTTTTCAGAAAGTGTGGAGATTACACGGTTTATTTCTTTTCTAAGCGACTCATCCATCAACGGCTGATCTGGATTTGGCTCATCGTTGTTATCTAAAACCCCAAGCAAGCTATTCTCTTCACCTTCGATAAGTGGTGCATCTATAGACAAGTGTCTTCCACTTGATTTGAATGCATTTTCTACCTCAGTCACAGATATCTCAAGTTCCTTCGCTATCTCCTCTGGAGTTGGCTCACGTTCTTGCAACTGCTCTAGTCTTGCTGCTGCAGCACTTATTCTTCCTATACTACCCACTTTGTTAAGCGGTAGACGAACGATACGAGACTGATCTGCTAATGCTTGAAGAATAGATTGACGTATCCACCAAACAGCATATGAGATAAATTTAAAACCACGAGTCTCATCAAAACGTTTCGCCGCTTTTATCAACCCTAGGTTTCCTTCATTTATAAGGTCACCTAGTGTTAACCCTTGATTTTGGTATTGTTTAGATACAGAAACCACAAAACGTAAGTTGGCATTTACCAATTTCTCTAAAGCAGCCTGGTCCCCTTCGCGTATTCTTCCGGCCAAAACCACTTCTTCTTGAGCGTCAATCATTGACACTTTACTAATCTCGTTTAGATATTTATCTAACGATTTGTTTTCCCTGTTGGTAAACTGTTTTGAAATTTTAAGTTGTCTCATTTATTGTAAATGTTTCTGCTTTTAATTAATAACTTGCGAAGGTAGCTTTTTGTGTGTAAAAAGCTAACAAAACTGCTTGTTTTGAAGCATAGCGTGTATAGCAAAAAGTGTGCCCAATCCGTATATCCTGACCTAAGAATACTACCTTTGTTACATTAATATTTGCAATATATGAGTAATGTGAAAATATCAGTTGCCAAAGGTGACGGTATAGGTCCGGAAATAATGGATGCTGTGTTAGCGGTTTTTAGTGCTGCTAAAGTTCCTTTGGAGTACGATTTTGTGGCCATGGGTAAGGGTGTATACGATCAAGGTTACACAATAGGAATGACGGATGAAGCTAAAAAAAGTGTTGAATCTACAGGCATCCTTTTCAAAGGGCCTATGGAAACACCTAAAGGAGGCGGAGTCAAAAGCATTAATGTTACTGCTCGTAAGACGTGGAACACGCACTCCAATATAAGGAAATTTCAAACCATAAAAGGTGTTGATACTGTTTTTAGCAAAGCAGGCATCCCAATAAACTTGACCATTGTTAGAGAAAATATAGAAGATACATATGGCGGCATAGAACACTATATGACAAAGGACGTGGCAGTAAGTCGCAGAATTATTTCAAGACCCGGTTCCGAGCAAGTGATTCGCTCAGCTTTTGAAACTGCGAGAAAAGAAGGATATAGCACAGTAACTTGTGGTCACAAGGCCAATATTATGAAACTTACTGACGGTATGTTTCTAGATACTTTTTATGAAATAGCAAAGCTATACCCACAGATAAAAGCAGAAGATATTATAGTAGACGCCTTGTGTATGAAACTAGTATATGCACCGCAAACATTTGAATGCATAGTTCTTACTAATCTACAAGGAGATATAGTTTCAGATCTTTGTGCTGGCCTAGTAGGTGGTTTAGGATTTGCTCCTTCTGCAAATCTCGGCGACCACATCAAAATATTTGAAGCGGTACATGGTACTGCACCAGACATAGCAGGTCAAAACAAAGCAAACCCGACCTCGCTACTACTCAGCGGTACGCTTATGCTTAATCAAATGGGGCTAGAACACTACGGGACAGCTATTAGAGATGCCTTGTTATCTGCAATAGACAAAGGAGTGCACACAGGAGATTTTGGTGCGGATAGAAGTGCCTCAGTGGGTACTATGGAGTTTGCACAAGCAATTATTAAAGAACTAGACCTGAGTAAAATTACTGACTCCGATCCTGAAAAGTATCATAAGCCTACTATGCTTGCACAAAACAAGATGATGGTGAGTAGTGATGAAACTATAGAAACAGTAGGTATAGATCTTTTTATAGAATCTGAGCAGCAAGCAGGTGACATAGCCACCATAGTAAAAGCCCACTTAGACAGCGATATGGAGCTTACCACTATTACTAATAGAGGAACGCAAGTATGGCCAGAAGGCTCAGTATTTACAGATTTGGTAGACACTTACGTAGTTCGAATAGAAAAAAATACTACTGCTGAAATAAAGAAGAAAAAATTTATGGAACAGGCTATTCACTTATATGATTATCTCAATATCGGATCTATAGAAATGCTTATTACCATAGACGGTAAGAGAAAATATTCTCTCGCACAAGGACAAAAAGTGAATGCATTGAGTTGAGCAAGAGTGGCAATATAGCAGCGTATTTCACTGGTCGTAAACTGGTGATTCCTATACTAATTGGTCTAGCCACTGCCGCTTACTTTTTTTTGCAAGATTTTGATGTTCAGGCATATCAAAGTATTAACTGGACTGCTACCACTAGCTTATGGCTACTGGCAGCAGTCCTTTCTGTTTTTACTAGACTCCTGTGCTACGCATATAGACTTATTGTGCTATCTAACTACGAGATCTCTTGGCGTAGAGCTATCCAAATTGTCATTCTATGGGAGTTTTCGTCTGCCATATCTCCAGGAATAATAGGTGGTACGGCCGCCGCTCTATTGCTTTTAGCCAGAGAAAAAAACATAGACACAGGAAAAGGAACGGCTATCGTCTTAGCTACTTCCTTTCTTGATGTGCTTTTTTATGTGTTTGCCGTGCCGCTAATGGCACTTTGGGTCGCTAGAGCTGACGTAATTCCACATAGCATTGGATATTTAACAGAGGGGACCATATGGCACTATTTCGTTACCATATATTTCATATTTTGGGGATGGGCTATTCTTTTAGGATTTGGTTTGTTTTTTAGGCCTAAAGGTATTGCACAGTTTGTGTTGTTTTTTACTAAGATTCCTTTTTTGACTCGCTTTAGAGGTAAAGTAATAAAGTGGGGAGATAACTTAATCTTGGCAGCAGAGGCTTTTCGAAAGGAAAGTTTTTGGCATTGGTTTAAAGCATTCTCAGGAACTAGCTTTGCTTGGATATCAAGGTTTATACTAGTCAACTGTCTTATATTCGCTTTAGGAGATGGCGTGGAAATAGCAGAAATATTTGCCAAGCAACTCGTGATGTGGGCAGCACTCATGATACCCGCTACTCCAGGAGCTGCAGGTATGGCCGAGTGGTTATTTAGTGGCTTTATGAATGAGTATTTTGTGAATGCTCAGCTTACCAATACCACCGCTTTCTTGTGGCGACTTTTGAGTTATTGGCCATACTTATTTGCAGGTCTTCTTATGTTTCCTCTGTGGTATCGAGCTACTGCTAAGTCTAAGAAACTATAGGTAAGGTAACGATAAACATAGACCCTACTCCCATTTCAGATTCAATTTCTACAGCTCCACTGTGATCTTCTATAATGCTATACGATATAGATAAGCCTAATCCGGTACCTTTACCAACCGCTTTGGTAGTAAAGAAAGGTTCCTTATATAAACGTGGTAATCACGGATCGCATGATGCCAGACATCACAGGGGCAGACTTATTAGAAATGTTAAAGGAGTCTCACCCACACATTGGTCGAATACTTATAACAGGTTCTAGCGATATCAATATTGTGATAGAAGCAATAAACAGATGTGAAGTATTCCGTTTCTTAACTAAGCCATGGGTTAAGGATGATTTGGTAGAGACAATAGAATCTTGCTGCCAAGAAAATGAGGATAAGCAAAAAGAAAATCTAGTATCAGCTAAATTGGTAGAGACTAATCAGCAGCTAGAATTTATGCTTAGACAAAAACTCATCTCGTAAATAAGCAAGAAACCATACCTTTGCCAGTACAATGAATACAAAACCTTGTATTGGCATAACCATTGGCGATTTTAATGGTGTAGGCCCAGAGCTTATTCTAAAGACGCTAAGCAATAAACTTATTTTTAATTACTGTACACCCGTAGTTTATGGTACTTCTTATATCCTTACGCACTATAGCAACTTGCTAGAAATGCCTGCTTTAGACTTTAATATTGTCAAAAGTAAGAAGGATATAAAAGAAGGCAGAATAAACTTACGAGTTTGTAGTACAGACCGAATTAGTATTACACCTGGATCTCCTAGCCTTGAAGCAGGACTACTTGCAGTAGCCGCTTTGGAGTTAGCCGTGGATGATATTAAAAACGGAATGCTCGAGAATCTACTCACCGCACCCATCGATAAGGCTACAGCAGCAGAAGCTGGTCTAGGTTTCAATGGGCATACACAATATTTTGCTCAGCAATTTGAAAGCGACGTGCAAATGATCTTGCTTAATGAAACACTTAGAGTAGCCATGGTTACCGGCCATACGGCATTAAACCAAGTTTCCAATGAGCTAAGCACAGAAAAAATAGCTGAAACAATTAGAACACTTCATCAAAATCTACAATCAGATTTCGGTATATCTAAACCAAAAATAGCCGTACTTGGTGTAAATCCACATGGTGGAGACAATGGTTTGATGGGCGATGAGGAAATAGAGATGATTTCACCTGCAATCAAGCAACTGCAAGACGAAGGCTTATTGGTAATTGGACCATACCCGCCAGACGGTTTTTTTGGTTCGACAAATGCCAATAATTTTGACGGAATAGTAGGCATGTACCACGACCAAGTGCTTATTCCATTCAAACAAGTCGCTTTTTCGGAAGGCGTAAATTATACAGCCGGATTGCCAATTATACGTACATCCCCTGATCACGGAACTGCATATGACATTGCAGGCAAAGGATTTGTAGATAGCACCTCGTTTATAAATGCTTTGTACCTAATAAATAAGGTACACCGAAACAGAATGGAATATTATGATACTGGCACATCCAAACTTCCCTTCAAAGAACATAGAAGAGAAAAATTCAGCATAGGAGTTCCAGATTTAAGATAAGTCTCCTAAATTACTTGATTTGCCGCTAAAGTTTTTACCTTTGCAGACTTTTTTACAATGAAGTTGACAGATTTTGATATTGAATTTATAAAATTTAAAAACGAAAAAGCTACTTTTCATTATAAAATAGGTGATGCGTTCTTTAAGATAAAGGAGAATAGTTTATTTTCTTCTGGAGATATAAAAGGCACCGTAGTTTGTGAAAGAAACGATGGTAACATAAGTGTAAATTATGAGCTAAATGGTCATATGAATATGCAATGCGAGAGATGCTTAAATGATATTAAGGTAGGCGTACAGAGTGAAAGAAACGATGTATTGAAACTTACTCAAAATGAGGGTTTACTAAAGGAGGAAAACTACCTATCTGTAAATTATCAAATATATAATATCTACGATTCAATCTACGAGCAAATATGCCTAGACTTACCTACCAGAAAAATTTGCAAACATTCCCTTAATCACGAAGAGTGTGAAATACAACATCCCAAAGCAGAAAATACCAAAGAGGTAGATGAGCGATGGGCAGACTTAAAAAAATTAATTAAAAAATAAAATGGCACATCCTAAACGTAAGATTTCCAAGACTAGAAGAGACAAAAGAAGAACTCATTACAAATTAGGCAACAGACAGCTCCACAGGGACCCGTCTACAGGTGAAGTACATCTTTACCACAGGCTTAATCTAGAAACTGGAATGTACAGAGGCGTACAGGTTTTAGAACCTAACAACGCTGAATAAAATCTATATATGAGAATTGGCATAGATGCCATGGGGGGCGATTTCGCTCCCAAAGAATGTATAAAAGCAGTGCTCGAAGAAGCCTCTGTAAAAAACTGCGAATACCAGTTTTTTATTTTTGGTGAGAAAAAAGCACTGAGCGAATACCAATATGCCCTCAAACATCCTAGAATCACCGTAATACATACGGGTGATAGTATAGGTATGGGAGAACACGCCACCAAGGCTGTAGCTTCAAAAAAAGAAGCTAGCATTAATGTAGGTATGCACTATTTAGCAACCGACCAAATAGACGCCTTCTTAGGTGCCGGAAATACAGGAGCTATGATGGTTTCTGCTCTATACCAAGTAAGAACCATTACGGGTATTGAGCGTCCAGCTTTATCGTCCGTATTGCCGCAGCAGAGTGGTACCACAGGGGTGCTACTAGATGTAGGTGCTAATAGTGATGTGAAACCCGAAACCCTTGCCAAATTTGCTGTCTTAGGAAGCGAATATGCTAAGGCTGTTTATGGAATTGAAAATCCTCGAGTTGGTTTGATAAATATCGGTGAGGAAGAAGAAAAAGGGAACCTTTTAACTAAGGGTGCTTTCCCTCTTCTAAAAGATCAAAATGGAATCAATTTTATAGGCAACGTAGAGGGTCGGCATTTATTCAATGACAAAGTAGACGTTGCCGTATGCGATGGCTTTACCGGAAATGTGATTGTAAAATCATGTGAAGGTTTCTTCTATAACCTTCTAAAAAGAGGCGTGGAAGATGAATTTTTAAATAAGTTTAACTTCGAACACTATGGGGGTACACCTATTCTTGGTATTAAAAAACCAGTCATCATAGGACACGGGATTACAAAGGCCAAAACTTTCCGAAATATGATAAAACTCTCAAAAAGTGTGGTAGATTCAAATTTAATTTCTAAGATTGAACTCTCGTTTTCTGAAACAACGAGCAGTTAAATTAAATCAAAGACATAAAATTATGCGAGCAGCTATAACAGCGGTAGGAGGCTATGTGCCAGAAAGAGTCGTTACGAATAAAGATCTAGAAAAGCTCGTAGACACTTCTGATGAGTGGATTCAAAGTCGTACTGGGATAAAAGAACGTAGAATAATGGAAGACGGCACAGCTACTAGCGATATCTGCGTAGAGGCTATTAAACAAATTTTAGTCAAACGAAACATTATAGCGGAAGAAATAGATCTAATCATAGTAGCTACAGTCACCCCAGATCTTGTATTTCCTGCTACAGGAAATATAGTATCTGATAAAATAGGAGCTGTAAATGCTTGGAGTTTTGATATCGGTGCTGCTTGTTCTGGTTTCCTTTACGCTCTGGAAACCGGCAGTAAATTCATAGAATGCGGTAAGCATAAAAAAGTAATTGTTTGTGGAGCAGATAAAATGTCCTCTATCATAAACTATGAAGATAGAAACACGTGCATCATTTTTGGTGATGGCGGAGGAGCTGTCTTACTAGAACCTACGGAAGATGACTCTGTTGGAATCATGGATAGCATATTGAAATCTGACGGTTCTGGCCGAGAATTTTTGCATCAAAAAGCAGGTGGTTCATTAAAACCTGCAAGTCACGAAACTATAGATGCTCGAGAGCATGCTGTATTTCAAGAAGGTAAAACTGTATTTAAATTTGCTGTGACCAATATGGCAGACGTAAGCCGAGAGATCATGGATAGAAACAACCTTTCGGGGGAAGATATAGACTATCTATGTGCACATCAAGCCAACCTTCGAATTATCGACGCTACGGCTAAACGTATGGAGCTAGGCGACGACAAAGTGCTAATAAATATTCAAAAATATGGTAACACTACCGCTGGAACCATTCCTCTGCTGTTTTCAGATTTTGAAAAAAGATTTAAAAAAGGAGACAACATAGTTTTGGCCGCCTTTGGAGGGGGATTTACCTGGGGAGCAACTTACCTAAAATGGGCATACAACCCGGAAAAATAAGAATTAATACTATTTTCGTTAAAGATTAAATTAGATATGGACTTAAAAGAAATTCAAACATTAATCAAATTCATTTCATCATCAGGAGTTGATGAAGTTGCAATTGAGAAAAAAGATTTTAAAATAAATATTAAGAAAAACTTGCCGCCGGTTATTTCGCCTAGTGTAGTGCATGCTCAACCAGCGTTAGCATTAGCTGCACCGCAAGCCGTTGCAGCTGCAACAGCCCCTGCTGCCGAAGTAGGTCAAGCACAAGTTATTTCTAGTGGAGAAGAAATAAAGTCGCCAATGATTGGCACATTCTACCGAAAATCATCACCAGACAAACCAGTTTTTGTGGAAGTAGGTGATACTGTAGAAATAGGGCAAGTGATTTGCATTATAGAAGCAATGAAACTCTATAATGAGATAGAATCTGAAGTGAGTGGCAAGATAGTAAAAGTCTTAGTAGACGATTCTCAACCCGTAGAATACGATCAGCCCCTTTTCTTAGTTGAACCAAACTAGGATAGCTATGTTCAAAAAAATATTAATTGCAAATAGAGGCGAGATTGCCTTACGAATAATTCGTACCTGTAAAGAAATGGGTATCTCTACAGTAGCTGTATATTCTACTGCTGATAAGGATTCACTACACGTAAAATTTGCCGATGAGGCAGTTTGCATAGGACCTCCACCTAGTCCAAAATCCTATCTGAGTATGCCTAACATCATAGCCGCTGCAGAAATAACAAATGCAGATGCTATTCACCCTGGATATGGTTTTCTCTCTGAGAACGCTATTTTTTCTGGAATGTGCAAAGACCACGGTATCAAATTTATAGGTGCCAGTGCCGAGATGATAGATGGTATGGGCGACAAGGCAAATGCAAAAGCTACAATGATAGCTGCAGGCGTTCCTTGTGTGCCAGGTTCAGAAGGCTTATTGAAGGATTTAAAAGATGGTCATAAAGTTGCCAAAAAAATAGGTTTCCCTGTTATGCTAAAAGCCACTGCGGGTGGCGGAGGTAGAGGCATGAGACTTATCTGGAAGGATGAAGATTTTGAAGATGCATGGCATAGTGCTAGACAAGAATCAAAAGCTGCATTTGGTAATGATGCGATGTACCTCGAAAAATTTGTAGAAGAACCAAGACATATTGAAATACAAATAGTTGGAGATCAATATGGCAAAGTCTGTCACCTTTCGGAGAGAGACTGCTCTATACAACGTAGACATCAAAAGCTACTTGAAGAGGCTCCTTCTCCATTTGCAGATGATGATTTGCGTAAACGAATGGGTGATGCCGCTATAAAGGCTGGAGAAGCTATAAACTATGAAGGTGTAGGTACAGTAGAGTTTTTAGTAGACAAGCACAAAAATTTCTTTTTCATGGAAATGAATGTGCGTATACAAGTAGAGCATCCAGTAACGGAAGAGGTTATAAATTTTGATCTAATAAAGGAACAAATAAAAGTAGCTGCAGGAATTCCAATAAGTGGCAAAAATTACTTCCCGTCTAAGCACTCTATGGAGTGTAGAATAAACGCTGAAGATCCTTTTAACGACTACCGTCCAAGCCCAGGAAAGATCGAAGTACTGCACAAACCAGGAGGTCACGGTGTGCGTATAGACTCTCATATATATGCGGGATATACTATACCGCCGCACTACGATTCTATGATAGCTAAACTTATAGTATCTGCTCAGACAAGAGAAGAATGTATAGTAAAAATGGAAAGAGCTCTTTCTGAGTTTACCATAGAAGGCATTAAAACTACCATTCCTCTTCACCTTAAGCTTATGAAAGATCCAGAATTTAGAGCTGGTAACTTCACTACTAAGTTTATGGAGACTTTTGATATAAACAAGTAGCTTTAATCAAACATAATTTTATAAAAAAGGCTAAATAATGCACTTTGTTTAAGCCTTTTTTTCTCACCTTTTTCCAAGTACTCGCAGAATCTGGCAGTTTATCACACAAAAAAAGGTGCAGTAAAACTGCACCTTCCTAAATATTTTTCAGCATCTAACTATTGTTTATGTATTACTTGCGAGTAAGACGTGCTTCCCTCTATTCTTAATACATACACACCTTTAGAAAGCTTGCTTACATCTAGCTTATCTCCTGACGATACCGCCTTAGATATGTGCAGATTTCCTAGAATGTCATACACCTTTAAGGTTTCCGATCCTCCATTTGCTAGTTTAATAGTTACAAACTCCTTAGCTGGATTTGGGTATGCAATAAACTTTGTTTTAGACGGTGCATCTACAGAGATTAGGTCTCTAGTAATAATGGCAAGTTTTATAGAATCACGAATAATAGGGTTTTTCTTGGACCAAACTATAACAGTCATATTCCCACTTCCTGCTTTGTTTAGAGTAGTAAATCCAAGTTTGAATATATCGGTAGTTCCTAAAGGTAGCGTATATTCATACTCTCTATCTGGATTAGGTACGCATAATAAACCACTGCACACAGTATAATCCCAACTGTCTTGTCTTTCGACACTGCTAACTTTCCAGATAAAAGTGGTGTCATCTGCATTTTCTGCATTATTGGTTATGACATACTTTTTGTCAAAATCAAATCTGTCGTAATCTAAATTCAAGTCCTCATACTCATTAATATCAAACGAGATCTGAGCAGACGAACTAAGTGCATAAGCAAGTAGCGTGAAGAGTAAAGTAATTTTTTTATTCATAATGTTATTGTTTTAAGCAGCTTCAGCCTCAACAGACTCCACTTCTGGTATCATTCTTTTTAATAAGTTTTCTATCCCTGCTTTCAGTGTAAGTGTGCTACTAGGGCAGCCACTACACGAACCTTTCATAGTAACAGTGACTACTCCAGCTTCAAAACTCTTGTAATCTATAGCTCCACCATCCATTTCCACAGCTGGTCTCACGTGGTCTTCTAGTAATTGTTTAATTTTAGTCACTACCTCAGACTCTTCCTCATCTGTCAAGTTTTCTTTTAAGACTACTATTGGTTTCTCTGCCTCAAGATAATCCTGAACAAACTTTTTGAGCTGCGGTATAATGTCAAACCATTCGTAATCTTCTTTCTTAGTAACAGAAACAAAGTTATTCATGATGAAAACTCCTTTTACGAAGTCATACTCAAATAACTCCTTTGCCATAGGGCACTCATCAGTTTTTTCATTCGTCCTAAAATCGATACTATCGTTTGGCAAAATCATTTTATTTGCCACGAATTTCATCGACTCGGGATTTGGTGTTTTCTCTGAATATACGGTGATAACGTCTTGTAATTCCATCTTATTTATAACGTTTCAAAAGTACGTATAGTTTTAAAGAATTCAAACCCAATTCCGTCATCTTTCGTCCATTTCGTCTGATTCATTGTGCAGTAGATCTGCAGCACTGTACACCTTGTTTTCTAAATAGTTCTTATTAAAATTACACCATTGGCAGTCAGGCTCTTCGCAACCATTTTCAAATTCAAGGTTTTGGATCTTAGTAAAGGTCTCTCTTATTTGTTTTTTAACAAAGGCATATTCGTCATCATTCACCATGATTTTCACTTTCTTAAGCTCACCATTATCTGGTTCTATGAAGTCAATTTCGCCAGAAATAACTTTAAGATTCTGTGTGGTATCACTCTCTATTAGAGCTTTGTAAAACAATACCTGTCTCCAATAATCGCCCCCAAGTCGCTTTTCAAAATTGGCCTCGTCTGGATTGTCTCCTAATATAACAGGTGGCTTTATTTTCTTAATACCATACTTCACTTGACCCGTTTTGAAATCTACCACATGAGCTGCCCTATCGTTTATTACTACCTTGTCTATTTGTCCACGAATAGGGACTCCTTCTATCTCGCAGTTTTTAAGATACAACTCTGTATGTATCTCTCCTTGGCCCGCCCAAGTCTCTGCATATTGATCATAGTATTTATTCAAAATATCTACGCCGTAGTGCATTCTCCGTTCTAAACCTTCCTTTGTGAAAGCCTCTTTGCTACTATGCATCGCTGCAGTAAAACGGTTTTTAATATACTCTTTGGCCTTTGCCTCCTCTTGCAAATCGGCTAAGTTTTTATACAACCCATCTAAAGCATAATGCACCGCTGTTCCAAAAGTAGAGCTCTCACCTTTGGCAGAAGGTACCCGTAGAATGTTTTGGTAGAAGAATGCCACAGGACACCTCAAGTAACTATTCAAATTGGTAGCACTAAGTCTGAAGTTTTCCACCTCTTTTTTTACAAAATCTTGCTTTACTAAATCGATGTACTCTTCGTTTCTATGTGTCAGCATAAAATCAAAGAAGTGAAGCAGGTCCTCTTCATTTGCTTTTTGTTTTAGTAACTGAGATGCACCACTTTCCTCTAGCTCTACTACAAAGAGACTTTTAGTGAGATCCTTGTCTTTTTCGTCTTTTAGAGCATAGCTTACTTCTATATCCTTTCTTGCTCTGGTGAGTGCCACATAAAAAAGTCTTCGCGACTCTTCTTCTATGGCCTTTTTGGGCTCTCCGGGGAGCAGCAAGTTCAACTTATATGGGAGTGCTTGGCCATCTTTCTCCCATTTCTTCTCTGTACATCCTATTACAAACACATAGTCGTACTCTAATCCTTTACTGCCATGCACAGTCATTAGGTTTACTCCGTTTATACCATGAATTATTTTATTAAGTTTTAATCCTAAGTTATTTGATTTTAGAAGCTCAATTTTATTTAAATAAGCTGAAAGCGAAAGATATGGCTCACGAGCTGTTTCTTCTTTTAAGAAGTTATAGTAGGTCTTTAAGCATTGGATTTGAAAAGTCGCATCCTTAGCTGATAGTGCTCTAGAAACGAAACCAATTTTAGACATTATTCGCTCTACAAACATCTGCAGTGTAATGTTATGTATTTCTTTTAGCCAAAACTCTACATCTGCTACAAATGCTCTCAGCTCTTTTTTAGCATCACTACCTATCTCCAGCTTAGCTGCTACTCCATTGAGTTGCTCACGCCAGCCGGTGTTCCTATCTTTGGATAGGACTGTACTTATTCTAGCTATATCCAAAGCAGACAAGTGCCTAAAATTATGATAATGTAAGATCTCAAACATCAAGTGCTGACCCGAGTCTAGTTTCTGTCCTTCTAAACTTAGGTAGGTCAAAAAATTATTGAGCTGATGCACTAGCGGCACTTCTAGGACATCTTGAGTTTTGGCAACATTATAGCTTATCCCCTCTGCCTCTAAGTACT
>Ga0307994_1001375_pt1 | contig 14791 bp, 12 predicted proteins | sample EllFjometagen261_FD_203171 | JGI IMG/M metagenome (GOLD analysis project Ga0307994, IMG submission 203171) | Marine microbial communities from Ellis Fjord, Antarctic Ocean - #261 | ecosystem: Environmental > Aquatic > Marine > Unclassified | place: Southern Ocean | collected 2014-11-02 | reverse complement strand
GACATCACCTAAGGCAAGTTCTTCGCCCTGATAAATGCAAGTTGAGCCAATCAAACTAGTCTCTAACTTAAGAAGCATCAGCTGAAGTGCTTCTTGGCTGTCTTCACTCATGCTTAGTGGAGCCAACTGACGTGTCGCGGAACGTGGAACATCATGGTTCGAAAATGCAAATGTGAGTTTTCCAGTTCCGTTAAAGGCCTCTACAGCTGATGAAATAGCTTGCTTAAGTCCCGCGACGTCTAAGCCGGCCCATTCTAGCAAGTTAAAGTTATAAGTCGCATGTAAACGTCCCGGAGCAGTGAAGGTTTTGCTAGCCAAAACAGGGTCATCGCCGTGTAATTCGCCCATTAAGAAGCGATCACCACCGTAGCAGTCTGCGACTTTACGAAAGCTTTCGATGAATTTTTGGATCTCAGGTTGATTGAGTTGGCCAGTGTCATGTAGTTGACGAAAGAAAGGTTGTTGCTGTTGGGGAAGATCGCCAACTACGAAATCGGGTTTTGGTTTGTTGTTTTGGTATGGCGCAACACTGCCATTAACCGTGTGGACAGCATCCATGCGAAACCCGTCAACGCCACGGTCGAACCAAAACCGTGCGATATCTGTAAAGGCTTCGATAACATCAGGATTTGCGTGGTTTAGGTTTGGCTGGCTGGCCAAAAAATTGTGCAGATAGTATTGTTGTCTGCGAGGTTCCCAAGACCACGCACTTCCTCCAAAGAACGACAACCAGTTTGTTGGTACGGAACCATCAGGCATGGGATCGACCCAGTGAAACCAATCCGCTTTTGGATTTGTTCTGGATTGGCGACTTTCTTCGAACCATGCGTGCTGATCTGAGCAATGCGCTGGGACTATATCGATCATTAGCTTAAGGTCGAGACAATGAGCTTTTTCAATCAGTTCGTCAAAGTCAGCAAGTGTTCCATAATCAGTGTTGATGTCGCAGTAGTCAGAAACGTCATACCCGAAGTCTTTTTGGGGTGATTTGAAGAATGGGCTTATCCAGATAGCATCCACACCCAAGGCTGAAATATACTCTAGCCGTGAAGTAATCCCTTTCAAATCGCCAATTCCGTCAGAATTGGAGTCCTGAAATGAGCGGGGATAAATCTGATAAATTACAGCGGTTTCCCACCATTTCAAATTGCTCATTCTTAGCCCCCTTTGACCGAACCAGCCAAAAGGCCACGGATAAAGTAACGTTGCATGGACAAGAAGACGAGAACTGGAACGATCATGGAGATAACCGCGGAGGCGTTCAATAAGTGAAGCTGATCCTTAAATGTTCCAAGTTGTTTTTGAAGTCGTATTGGGAACACTAAATCATCCGCATTGTTTGGGCCGATATACAAAGCAACGATCAGATCATTCCAAACCCACAGAAATTGGAAAATACTGAACGATGCAAGGGCAGGGACCGAAAGCGGAATAATGATCTTAGTGAAGATTTGCAGGTGGCTTGCGCCATCGACCCGAGCGCTTTGCAGCAGTTCCTTAGGCAGGCCGACGATGTAGTTGCGCAAAAGGTAAATTGCTAGCGGCAGACCGAATGCGGTGTGTGTAATCCACAGACTTGCAAAGGATTTTGATGCAACCTGACATGTGTCGGTCAGTTCGCAGTCTGTTAACCATTGATTCATTGATGTTGCCCAAGAGGCGATGCCGCTGAAACCTTGTAGAATAGGTAGAAATGCGAGTTGTGTTGGGACCACCATTAAGGACACAACAATCACGAACAACCAGTCGCGTCCAGGAAACTGCATCCATGCAAATGCATAAGCAGCGAAGGCTGCAATCGTTATCGGAATGATCGTTGCTGGTATGGTAACGATGAAAGACGAAATTAGCGCGTTTGGTACGTTTTTGTTATCAAACAGGACTTCAATGTATGCATCAGTGCCAAATACCGGATTTTGATTGATGAAAACATCCAAGTTCTTTGGCTTTGGAGTGGCGGGTTGTTCAAAAGTCCAAGTAAAGTCGCCGTTTGTTTGGAAAACAAAGTCTCCGCCACGAACGCCCATTACTTCGCCGGCTGGAACCAGCTTGCGGACAAGTTTTGTCTTCTCTGGATTCTCAGGATCAGGGATGCGTGTTTTTATTAGAATGGATTGGACATCGCCTGTAACGGGGAAACCAGAGGCCTCGTTGTTCAAACGTGCAAGGATGTTGCCGGCCATAGTTAGAATTTCGGTGTCATCGCCCTTGTCGTGGGTGCTAAAACGGTGCCCCAGCTCAGTCGGCGTAAACGCAGTCCAAAAGCCTGCTGTTTTCGCTTCTGTTTCAGATCTTAGAGACGTTGAAACAAGCGCGACAAATGGGACAACCCAAATGAAAACGATCAACGCCAAAACAGAATGACTTAATGTACGGGTTATCATCATCTGTGTTCCTTAATGCCCAAGTTCTTTTTGCTCGCGACGGATGCGCCACCCATTGAAAATCATGTTTGGAACAACGGTCAGCATTAGCATGACTGCGATTGCAGCAAACAAATTGTCTACATTGTCCCCACCGATCGACCAGTTATTCCGTGCGTTTTCCATCATGGTAGCCAACAATAACTTGTCGTCATCGTTTGCGGAAAGCGCATAGGGGATATCGAATACTTTCAGTACTAAGATCACCAAGGTCGTCCAAACGACTAATACCGTTGAGTAAATTTGCGGGAGCTTGATACGAAAAAACATTTGGAAAGGATTGGCCCCATCAATTGTTGCCGCCTCAATTGTATCCTCTGGTACGCCGCGTAAAGCTGCGGAAAAGATGACCATTGCAAAACCAGTTTGAACCCAAACTAAGATCCACATGAGAAAGAAGTTCCCCCAGAATTTTAGGCTATAGAGGGGTTCATTATACTCTGCGGTATGACCCAACAACGATTTCATTAAGCCAATCTGGTAAGAGGGTGTAACGCCGTTGATCGTTTGTAGTGGCTCGATGCCGCCACCCGCAAAAATATTGCGCCAAATCACAGCTGCTCCAACGAAAGAAATGGCAAGTGGGATGAAGATGAAGGTTTTGGCGACAACTCCCCATCGTACGGAGTCAGCTAGAACAGCGATCAATAGGCCAAAGCTGATACATACAGTCGGCACCAAAATCAGCCATAGCAAGCTGTTACGCATAGCCAGACGGAACTGCAGGTAGCCAAGCGCATCCCGGTCCCAAAGAAAGGCGTAGTTACGTAGTGAAGGGGTGCCGTCTGATTCCTGAAAAGATAGGCCAAGCGTCGAAAGTGCGGGCACCAAAAGAAATAGTAATAGCAATACAAGCGTAGGACCCACAAAAATCCAAGGCTGAATTGCTTCAACGATACGAGATTGTCGTCCGACAGCGTCGCGTTCGCGGTGGCGCGCCAAACTCATGTTGAGCCAGTTTGTAATGCCGAAATACATGAATGAGATACCAACAGCGATGATCACTGAGCGTATGGCAAATCCAATTTTAGAAAACCTCTCAATGGTGTTCATTTCCGGAAACGACCACTCAAAGGCGCGGTGCATCCACAGTCCAAAGTTTGCCATTGCATCATCCAATGGGCCCGTGACAACGAAAGCAACGATTGCCGTGATCGGAAGCAAAAACACAATTGTCAGAAAAATTGCGAGACTGTTACTTGCGATTGCAAGTTTTAAAGAGCGCATATCGATGTCCAGAATTTTGAGAGCGTGGCAGCTAGGTAGCTTAAGGCGATACAGAGCGCAGAAAATTGCGCTCTGTATCAATGGTTTTCTTATTTGATCGCATCCCAAGCAGCCTGGATGTTATCACCAGTTGTCTGAGCGTCTTGACCGTTCGCAAATGCAGTCATTTCTGACCAGAACGCACCAGCACCAATTGCGCCAGGCATCAGGTCAGATGCGTCAAAGCGGAAGGTTGTTGCTGTTGACAGGATCTCGCCTTGCTTGCGCAATGCTGGTGTCGCGTATGCGTCCAAGCTTGCACCTTTGTGCGCAGTCAAGAACGTACCTTGACCCATCCAAGCTTCGTGAGCAGATGCTTCTGTCATGAATTCAAAGAATGCGCGTGTTGCAGGAGAATCTTTTGTCATCGTCCACAATGTACCAGCACCCAAAACAGGGTTGCCTAGGTTTGCTGTCTCATATGGTGGGAAGTAGAAGAAGTCTGCTTCGCCATTCGCAACTTCTTCGCCTTTTTTTGGGAAGAACGCTGGAATGAATGACGCTTGACGGTGCATTAGGCAGCTAACTGGTGAAGAGAACAGACCTTTTGGCGCATCGCCAAAGAATGTTGTCGCAACAGATGAGGCGCCACCGGCTACATAGTCGTCATTGCGTGAGAACTGACCATAAACTTCCATGGCGTTTATTACTTCAGGGCTATTAAATGCAAGCTCATTAGAAACCCACTTGTCATAGTTCTCTGGTGATGTCGTACGCAACATCAGATCTTCCATCCAGTCAGTCGCTGTCCAACCAGTTGCGTTGCCTGATTCAACACCGATACACCAAGGTGTATTGCCGTCAGCAACCATTTGGTCTGACAGTGCGATTAGGCCTTCCATTGTTGTCGGAATATCATAGCCGTTGTCTTCGAACTGCTCAGGTGAGTACCAAACAAGTGATTTAAGGTCCATTTTGTATGCGAAGCCGTAGAAGTCTTTTTTGCCATCTGCGTCTGCATATGTGCCCAAATCAACCCAAGACGAGCCAGCACCATAGTTTTCAGTCATCCATGATGCCAAGTCGTCACCAAGTGGAACCAAGTGACCCTCTTTAGCCATATCACCAGCAAGGCCTGGCTGCGGGAAGATCGAGATGTTTGGCGCGTTGTTTGAACGTAAATCAGCAACGATCAAAGCAGCAAAGTCACGAGAACCGGAGTATTTTACAGTCGCGCCAGTGGCTTTCTCAAAGCAGCTCACTGTGTTCAGCAACATTTTCTCATCTTGGCCTTCCATAGAGCCTGCGACGGTGATGACTTCACCTTCAAAACTGCCCAAATCGCCAAGTTTAGATGGTGTATCGCAAACGTCTGCCTGTGCAGCACCTACGAATGTGAATGAAGCTGCAACCAGTGCGCTTGCACCCAATATTTTTTTAGTAATTTGCATCTATTTCCTCCCAGAAATTGTATTGGAGTTAATCAAAACGAGTGGTCTAAAAACATGACTTTAGATTCTCTCGTCAACCTCCCAGTTGAACAGTGCACTGTGATTTTGGATAGAGCAAGTGGATCGGGTATTAAATTCGCAAGTTGAACTTAGTCAGCCGTGATAATTTCACTACAGCATTTGAGGCTTGGAAAATTTGTTTGCCGGGTCGCTAGGTTTTTGAATTTCAAGATAGTTAGGTTCAAGAAAGCCAGGCAGATGAAAGGGGTTGTCGGTCGATCTCTGCCGCCATGATCGCAATGGCTTTCTAACAAACGACAGCAGCATTCTTCTGCTGAATGGATCTGTAATTTCGTTGGCCTATTGGGAACGCTTTGCCACGCTTCCAACTTTTCCCTGTTAAGAAGTTTTTAGTTGAAGCCAGCGCATCGGTTACATTGTGGAAATCAAACTTTTTGTCACCATTCGCATCAACGCCGTTTCTAGGGGCTTGGCCTAGCAAGAATTGCGTATGGCCCAATTCGTTGTGCTTCGCGCCCTTTGTTGAAATGTTGATTACGCCCTTTTCCACTAATTTCAACGGGCCAATCGCGTGAATTTTGAAAAAATGCGGAGTAGGGTCAGTCATATGTTAGTGTTGTGATGGCTGAGATAACGATGCTATCGCCCATGCATCTTCTATATTCAACTTCCATGGGGTGGATTGCCGGTATTACGCCGGTGGGGACACTTTGCTTTTTTTCGAAAGACACAAAGAAGGCGGCAATGGAAGCCTTCGTCTTTGGGAGGTGGTGTTGGTTGAACTGCACGCCGCATAAATTTTCGAGGATATATTTAAACGATTTTTGGTTGCGGTCTGCTGCGATTGTTCCTGTCGCAAAAGTTGCGCTGGAAGGGGTGAGATTGCAATGGTGGTAGAGAATATAGATGGTTTTGAAAAGTCTAAGAATACAGCGCTCAATATAATTTAAAAGAGGATGGACGACTCTGGAGGGAAGGGTAAAGGATGAGATATTCAGGCTCGAGATATTGTAATTTCCAACTAAAAAAGGCGCCCCAAATGGAGCGCCTTCGTTTTAATTTAAATAATTAAATCCAGAAGAATTTTAGAGCTTAGCAGGAATAGTACATTGCGTACTCAACTGGGTGAGGTGTGTGCTCGTAACGCTCAACCTCTTCCATTTTAAGCGCTATGTAGGCTTCGATTTGGTCTTTTGTGAACACGTCACCAGCCAACAAGAAATCCATGCCGCTGCGCAATTCATCCAAAGCTTCGCGTAAGGAACCACAAACTGTTGGTATCGCTGCCAGCTCTTCTGCTGGTAGGTCATACAGGTTTTTATCCATGGCTTCGCCTGGGTCGATCTTGTTTTGGATGCCGTCTAGACCCGCCATCAACAAGGCAGAGAAGCAAAGGTATGGGTTCGCAGATGGATCTGGGAAACGCGCTTCGACGCGTTTTGCTTTCGGGGACTCCGTCCATGGAATACGAACGCAGCCAGAGCGGTTGCTTGCAGAATATGCGCGCAGAACTGGTGCTTCAAAACCTGGGATCAAGCGCTTGTAGCTGTTTGTACCGGGGTTTGTGAAGGCGTTCAGGGCTTTTGCGTGGTGTAGAATGCCGCCGATGAAGTATAGCGCTTCTTGGGACAGGTCAGCGTATTTGTCGCCTGCGAACAATGGCTTGCCATCTTTCCAGATGGACATGTTCACGTGCATACCAGTGCCGTTATCACCAGCGATTGGCTTTGGCATAAAGGTCGCTGATTTACCGTATGCGTGCGCTACGTTGTGAACAACATATTTGTATTTTTGCAACTCATCGGCTTGTTTTGTTAGTGAGCCAAAAATCAAGCCCAGTTCGTGTTGGCAAGATGCAACCTCGTGGTGGTGCTTGTCAACTTTCATGCCCAAACGCTTCATCGTAGAAAGCATTTCGCCGCGTAGATCATGTGCTTCATCAATTGGGTTTACTGGGAAGTAACCGCCTTTGATGCCAGGCCGGTGGCCCATGTTACCCATTTCGTATTCGGTGTCGGTGTTCCAAGACGCATCCGTAGCATCAACTTCGTAAGACACTTTATTGATTGTGTTTGAATAACGCACGTCGTCAAACAGGAAGAACTCGGCTTCCGGACCCATGTAAGCAACGTCACCAATACCTGAAGAAATCAAATAAGCCTCAGCTTTTTGCGCTGTGCCGCGTGGGTCACGTGTGTAGGCTTCGCCCGTGTCTGGCTCAACGACAGAACAGTGAACGCAGATTGTTTTTTCTGCATAGAACGGGTCAACATATGCGCTGTCCACATCCATCATCAATTTCATGTCTGATGCTTCGATTGATTTCCAGCCTTCAATAGAAGACCCGTCAAACATAAAGCCCTCAGCGATCAAGTCTTCGTCGACTTGGTCAGCGCACAACGTAACGTGCTGTAGTTTACCGCGTGGATCTGTGAAGCGCACATCGACGTAGTCGGCTGCTTCATCTTTGATCATATCAAGAAGTAGGTTGCTCATTTCGTGGTCCTTCGTTTTCGTATGTTCTATTGTGGTGGTTATTAAAGCGCGTCAGAACCGGATTCACCGGTACGGATGCGAATTGTTTGTTCAACAGGGGAGACAAAGATTTTGCCGTCACCAATTTTGTCTGTTTTAGCAGCATCAACGATAGCTGCGATAGCTGCGTCCACTTGGTCGTCGTCAAGGACAACTTCAACTTTAACTTTTGGTAAAAAGTCGACAACGTATTCTGCACCACGGTACAACTCTGTGTGGCCTTTTTGACGACCGAAACCTTTGACCTCAATAACGCTAAGGCCTTGGACACCAACTTCTTGAAGAGCCTCTTTAACCTCATCAAGTTTGAAGGGTTTGATAATCGCTTCGATCTTTTTCACGTGGGCCTCCCATGGCATGGCTTTGAGCATTTCTTCTCATTTAAAGACGTGGAGGTCCAGATTTGAGAAGCGAAGTGATGTGGGTGGGGGGGAGGTTTTGCCTGACTGCATCATTTTAATGCTTATTGATTAAAAAGTAAGCAAAGTTGAATCGCTTATTTTCGTCATCAGTCAGTGTATTTGTGTTTAGGTTCAGTAAAAATACGTAAAGCCCCGATTGGGGCTATACGTCATTATTTAGAAGGCTTGTCTAGGCTGCGATAGCAGCCATAGCTTTTGCCAGTGGTACTGAAATTTCCAAACCGTCCGCATGGATGACGTGTTGTCTGCCGAAAGTAAGATGCACCAGATGCAAATCGCGTGTTCCTAGATCAGTGATGAATTCACCATCGATCAAATCACCGGCCTCTACAACTGTCTGGGCTTTTCCAAACATTGATTTTGCGCGCCAGTCGCGCACCAATATATGTTGTTCTGCAGGGGTAATGACATTGTGGCCGGGGTGGGTTTGCCCAAGCGAACCAGCTTTGATCGCAACAGCCGCAGCTGAAGTGCGGTGACCGAATGTATGCAGCCGTTCAACCATCCCTGAATCGCGTGTGGGGACTTTGTCGCCGGGCTATAGGTATTCTACAGGGATTTTGCCTTCTACTGTAAAGATTATGCTGCCAGCAACAATGCCAGCGTGCATAGGGTATGCGCGTGTTTGCGAATCTTGTTCGCTTTTGACACGCCTGACAGTTTTCGGTTTCATTGGCGTCTCTTTTTTACTGCAACCTGCCTCTAGGTTAATTTCAACCCATGATGAATTCGGTCAAATACGCCAGTTTTTTTAGCCATTAAAAATAGTTGTGGTTTTTTACGCATTTTCCCTTTCATCCCGCGCAAACCTTTGCTAATTGCTCAATCGTCCAAATAGGACATGTGTGCGGGTGTGGCGGAATTGGTAGACGCACTTGGTTTAGGTCCAAGCGCCTATGGCGTGGGGGTTCGAGTCCCTTCACCCGTACCACCCTTTCCTTTTAGAACATTTTAATTGTCTGCCGAGGCAAGATGTGTACTTCGGTCCGCTCGATGAGGGCGTTTGAAATTTTGTAATTTTGTTACTTTCCTCAACATCACAGACAATTTACGCCGTTAATCTTGAACAACGGACCCTTGAGGCTGGAACATTTAGTGAACATAATGGGAAATGCTTGTCCGATTCTCAGATGTTTTCCCGCTCAAACCTTCCCGCTACCATGAGGTAACTGGGGCAGGGGCGTATGGCTTTGCATCTGTTTGCTGTGGAAATACAAGGAATGCGGTAATTTGGCTTTCTGAAGGATGGATGCACGAGGTGGTGACCCCCCTAGGACTTCAAACCCATTGTGATCCGCATCAGATTTTGATCGGCAAATGTAGCAATTCAACTGATGTGTTGGCTGCAACAGAAGAGGCATTGCGTTCTGGTGTGGTCTCTTTGGTCATCGCCGAACTTACTAAGCCGTTGTCGTTGACTGCTGGCCGAAGACTGCAATTGGCCGCAGAGGTTGGCGGATCAACGGGCTTGATGATAGTAAAGGATGGAATGGGCAGCAACGCAACGCAGACACGCTGGGATGTCTCTCCAGTCTACTCATCAGATGACTCGACACAGATGCGGTGGTCACTTAATAAGAACAAATCAGGAACAAATTCGAGTTGGGATGTAAGGTGGGATGAAACGGCGCGTCGTATCTTTGTGGTTCCCCAGCATGTCCAGCGAACTGATATTGCGTAAAGAGCACTATGAGGGCCCGTTTGCCGTAGTCGCGCATATCAAGAACGGAAATCGTTTGTTGTGCCTGAGTACCATGGCCGAACAACGTGGCCTAAAACGGGGCATGGGGTTGGCAGATGCGCGTTCGTTTTGTCCTGAAATTCAGACCGTCGAACATAACCTACAAGCTGATGTTGCATTCCAAAATAGCCTTGTCAGGTGGGCCAAGCGGTACTGTCCTTGGGTTGGGAAAAGTGGGATTGATGGCCTGTATCTTGATGTTGCAGGCTCTGCGCATCTGTTTGGTGGCGAGGATGCCATGCTGCATGACATGCGTGCGCGTTTGATACGATCCAAACTTACGGTGCGCATTGGTTTGGCTGATACGGTTGGCGCGGCATGGGCATTGGCACGATTTGGCGAAGGGTGTGCAGAGGGGGGGAGGACAGGCCAAGCCATTAGCGCGTTACCTGTCGCCAGCCTTCGTATCAGCGCTAAAGAGGACACGACGCTACAGCGATTGGGCGTCAAAACCATTGGGCAACTGGCTAACTTACCGCGTGCAACAATCGGGCAAAGGTTTGGACCCTCCGTCTTGATGCGGCTGGATCAGGCATTAGGAGATCAATCAGAGAGTATTTCGCCAGAGGCGAACCCACAGACCTATTCCACAAGGCTGACTTTTCCTGAACCAATTGGTTTGGCTAAGGATGTAATGGCTGGCGTAGAACGCCTATTATTGCGATTGTGTGAAAAACTGACCCAAGATATGATGGGTGTACGTGTTTTGTCCTTGATTTGTCGCCGTATCGATGGGGCAGACCAACAGGTTGAACTGCGGCTTGCAAGGGCCTTGCGTGACCAGCAAAGAATATTGCCGTTGTTTAAAAAGGGTGTGGATGGAATTGATGCAGGCTTTGGCATCGACCAGTTGCGCCTTGTGGCAACGCAGGTTGAAGTGTTGCAGGTTGAACAGGTGGCGCATAGTCAGACGCAGTATAACAGCGACGGCTTGCATGATCTGATGACGCGTTTGGGCAACCGCATCGGGCTGGAAAATATCCAACGGTTTCTGCCAGCTGAAAGCCATATTCCCGAAAATAGCTTTATTGTTTCACCTGCGGCATGGTCGGAGTCTGTGGGATCTTGGGGGAACGTGAACCCACGCCCTATTCGTTTGTTCCCACCTGAATATGTCGCGGCGCGGGGGCACCGTCCACCAAACAGGTTCAATTGGCGCGCAATGTCATTCACCGTTGGCCGTATCATAGGGCCAGAACGCATTGCTCCTGAATGGTGGTTGGAGGATGAGAACTGGCGTCACGGTGTGCGTGATTACTGGAAGGTTGAAACCCTTGAAGGACATCGCTTGTGGATGTTTCATACTCCGCAAAATCCAAATTGGTTTGTGCAGGGGGTATTTGCATGAGCTATGGTGAACTCTGTACCACCAGCAATTTCACCTTTCTCAAGGGGGCGTCTCATCCCGAAGAGTTGGTTACACGTGCAGTAGAGCTGGGCTTGTCGGCTATCGCAATCACGGACCAGAACTCACTTGCAGGTGTGGTGCGGGCCTATGCAGCACTGCAAGAGATCAAACGGTCGATCACAGAAGATATCTCGATTAGGTCAAACGAGCAGATTGATCACAGCAGTCGGCAAGTCTCACAAGGCACATCTATCAGCCGCCCTGAATTGAACAAACCACTTCCAAAGTTGATTGTCGGCACACGGTTGGTGTTGGAAGACAGCGCAGTGCATTGGGTGGCTCTTCCCAAAGATCGCAAGGGTTATGAGGCATTGTGTCGGTTATTAACTCTTGGCAAACGTCGCGCACCAAAAGGGGAATGCCACTTGTCGTCCCGTGACTTACTTGAGGGATGTTCGGGCATGACGTTAATTGCGGTTCCACAAGAAGATTACATAGATGCCGCTGACTTCATAGCTGCGATGGCAAGGACCTATCCATCAAACGTCTTTCTTGGATGTGCGCCCCGTTACGATGGGAGTGACCAAGCCAGCTTTGATCGCTGCATGGAGCTATCTCATGCCACGTCTGCCCCCATGGTCGCCATCGGCGATGTGTTGATGCATCACGGATCACGTCGTCAGTTGGCGGATGTGCTGACCTGCTTGCGTGAAAGGTGCACCATTGATGACATAGGAAAACGCGCACTTCCGAACGCAGAACGTCGATTAAAAGGCGAGCAGGATATGGCGCGATTGTTCCTCAATCACCCAGCTGCGATCAGACGGACACAAGATATCGTTACCAAATGTAACTTTTGCCTTTCAGAACTTTCGTATGAATACCCAACAGAAGCCGCAAATGGAGAAAGTGCACAAGACAGATTGGTTCGCCTCACGCATCTTGGCCTGAAAAGACGCTATCCTAATGGCACCTCTGAGCGGGTTCAGGGTTTGGTACGTAAAGAATTGGAATTGGTGAATACACTTGGGTTCGCCTCATACTTCCTGACAGTGTATGACATCGTTGTCTTTGCACGATCTAAAGGCATTCTATGCCAGGGGCGTGGATCGGCAGCAAACTCAATTATTTGCTATGCATTAGGCGTGACAGATGTTGGGCCTGAAACCATCACAATGGTATTTGAACGTTTCATGTCGGAACACCGCGGTGAGCCACCTGACATTGACATCGATTTTGAACATGAACGCCGCGAGGAGGTAATCCAGCACATTTACGAAAAGTATGGCCGACACAGGGCTGGCCTATGTGCCACAGTTATTCATTTCCGAACACGTGCTGCCATTCGTGAAGTGGGTAAGGTCATGGGGCTATCACAAGATGTGTTGTCTGGTCTTACTGGGCAAATCTGGGGGATGTCTGGCAATGTTGTTGATGAAAAACGGATACGCGAACTAGGTCTTAATCCAAGCGATCGCAGGCTTGGACAAACTCTGCGTTTAATTGGCGAAGTGATTGGTTTTCCACGCCATCTGTCCCAACATGTTGGTGGCTTTGTCATTACTCAAGGGCGGCTTGATGAGCTCTGTCCGATCGAAAATGCCGCGATGGAAGATCGCACTGTGATCGAGTGGAACAAGGATGACATTGATACTTTGGGCATTCTCAAGGTTGATATTCTGTCGCTTGGAATGCTGACCTGTATCCGCAAATGCTTTGACCTTATCACAACCCACGATGGCCCTGAACTTTCTATTGCAACAGTTCCGCAAGAAGATACGAAGACATACGATATGCTTTGTGTGGCCGATACTGTGGGTGTGTTTCAGGTGGAAAGCCGTGCGCAAATGAACTTTCTGCCACGGATGTTACCTCGTACATTTTACGATCTGGTGATCGAAGTTGCGATTGTGCGCCCAGGACCCATTCAGGGCGGAATGGTCCATCCCTACATCAATCGACGACAGGGCAAGGAAGCGATTAGCTTTCCGTCAGTTGAGTTGGAAGCCGTATTGGGCAAAACATACGGTGTGCCGTTGTTCCAGGAACAGGCAATGCAAATCGCGGTTGTGGCCGCAGGGTTCACCCCCGAAGAAGCTGACCACCTGCGGCGATCCTTGGCGACATTTCGGAAAATGGGGACGATTGGCACGTTCAGAGATCGCTTTATCAACGGTATGCTCGAGCGCGGTTATGACACCGGTTTTGCAGACCGTTGTTTCACCCAAATTGAGGGTTTTGGTGAATATGGTTTTCCTGAAAGCCATGCTGCAGCCTTTGCAATGCTGGCTTATGTGTCGGCATGGTTGAAGTGTCACCACCCTGCTGCATTCGCTTGTGCATTGCTGAATTCCCAGCCGATGGGGTTCTATGCACCGGCCCAAATTGTACGCGATGCCCGCGAACACAGTATCGAAGTGCGCCCCATCTGCGTTAACAATTCGAATTGGGATAACCATTTGGAGAAACGAACAGATGGTGCTTTGGCCCTACGAATGGGACTTCGGCAGATAAAAGGTATGAGAAAAGAGGATGCCGATTGGATAGTGAACGCCCGTGGGAATGGGTATCATGACATTCCCAGCCTGTGGCACCGTGCCGGTGTTACATCTGGTGCATTGGAACGCTTGGCCGAAGCGGATGCATTCACGGGAATAGGCTTGGCACGTCGGGATGCGCTGTGGCAGGTCAAAGCTATCAGGGCTGATACGCCTTTACCGTTGTTTAATGATCCCATTGACGGTGAAGCTATTAACGAACCAACTGTCACGCTGCCAGTTATGAACTTGGGGGAGGCCGTGGTGGAAGACTATGTTGCTATGCGCCTGTCGCTTCGCGCGCATCCTGTTGAGTTGATACGTCCGTCATTCTCCAACATCACTCCCCACGCAGAACTGCCAAATGTCCCACTTGGGCGTGTCACAGTGTGTGGATTAGTGATTACTCGCCAACGTCCTGGCACGGCCTCTGGCGTTGTATTCCTGACGCTTGAGGATGAAACTGGTGTCAGTAATGTTGTGGTCTGGGCAAAAGTCTACGAACATTTTCGCGCTATCGTGATGGGGGCCCGGTTGTTGAAGGTGTCTGGGTATCTTCAACGGGAGGGTATCGTTGTTCATCTGATTGCACAGGATATTCAGGACATGTCTTACAAGCTGTCTGAACTTGGTCACCCAATGGATAACAGCGTTGGCGAGACATTGCCTCAAGCTGATGATGCCCCTCGTGCTAGGGCGTCTACTTCTGCTGGTCGTGCATTTCATCCACGGGATCAGGCTAACAAATTATTTCCAAGTAGAGATTTTCATTAAGCGTAGACGAGAAAAGCTACTTGATATTCTTTGCCCTATGGCGACTGTGCATACTTATGATCATTTTGCCAGAGGCAACAAACAGCTGTATTTACTGAAAATCAAATGGTTGAAATTGAAAACTCCTGAGCAAGGAGTATCAGGTACAAAACAATGAAACATTGGAGAAGTATTATGGTGGGCGACCCTGGAATCGAACCAGGCGTGCGTCTCCGCGAGGGAGTTACAGTCCCCTCAGTCTTAAGGGGCATCAGTACCAAACAGGGGGCCAGTGCCTCCATGGTCCGAGGAATATCAAAGGTGATTCGCTGTGTCTAGAGAAATCTTTAGTCA
>Ga0307994_1001372_pt1 | contig 14819 bp, 11 predicted proteins | sample EllFjometagen261_FD_203171 | JGI IMG/M metagenome (GOLD analysis project Ga0307994, IMG submission 203171) | Marine microbial communities from Ellis Fjord, Antarctic Ocean - #261 | ecosystem: Environmental > Aquatic > Marine > Unclassified | place: Southern Ocean | collected 2014-11-02 | reverse complement strand
GCAGCAGCTATGTCAGTGACTCCCACAGGAGCTTTAACAGCAACAAACGTACAGGCAGCCCTAGAAGCATTATCAGTAGCAAGAGATATAAAATCCTTTCAACAAAATACAGCACCTACAGGTAGTACTCTTACCGAAGGTGATACATGGTATGACTTAGATGATAATGAATTTAAAGTATATCGCGAAACAAGTACAGGCGTATTTCAGTGGGTACCTATAATAGTAGGCGCAGCTGGAGACACCTCTGACATACTTGACGCAGGAGCCTTTTAAGGCTATCGATCCGGAGACTCTCAATGGCTCAAACAATTAAAATTAAAAGAAGTGATAGTGCATCAGCACCGTCATCACTAGTAGCAGGCGAGTTAGCCTATTCAGGAAATAGTGATAAACTTTTCATAGGCCATCCAGATGGCTCCACAGGTGTTATTACGATTGGCGGTACTTACTATACTGCTATAGTTGATGGCGCTGCTTCAGCAAATACAGCAAGCAAACTCGTTCTTCGAGATGGCTCTGGTAACTTTAGCGCAGGAACAATCACTGCGAACCTAACAGGTAACGTATCGGGATCGGCCGGAACTGCAACAGGACTTGCTGGAAGTGCAACTGTTCTAGCAACTGCTCGTAGCATTGGCGGAGTATCTTTCAATGGCTCTGCAGATATTAACCTTCCAGGCGTAAATGCTTCTGGTAATCAGAACACTTCTGGTAACTCCGCTACTGTCACAGGTGGTGTTTATACTAGTGGTGCTCAAACAATCGCAGGTGCTAAAACCTTTAGTTCTTCTATTCTTGGTAACTTAACTGGTAATGTAACTGGTAATACTTCAGGAAGTTCAGGTTCAACAACTGGTAATGCAGCAACTGTCACAGGTGGTGTTTACACTAGTGGTGATCAGACAATCGCAGGCGTTAAAACCTTTAGTTCTGCTATTCTTGCCGACTTAACTGGTGATGTAACTGGTAATGTATCAGGATCTGCTGGAACTGCAACGGGACTTGCCGGAAGCGCAACTATTTTAGCGAATGGTCGTACTTTAGCTATTACAGGTGACATAGCTTACACTTCACCTAGCTTTAATGGATCTGCTAACGTGACAGCAGCAGGTACTCTTGCTACTGTAAACAGTAATGTAGGAAGCTTCGGTACTACTACTGCAATTCCAGTAGTTACTGTAAACGCAAAGGGACTCGTAACTGCCGTATCAACAGCAGCTATCGTAACTTCTTGGAATCTTGACGCAGACTCAGGCACCACAAATGCTGTAGCCGGTGGAGAAACTCTAACCGTTGCAGGTGGTACTGGTGTAGCTACAAGCGTATCTGGCAACACTGTTTCCATCGCTGTTGGTCAGGCCGTTGCAACAGATTCTAACGTAACATTCAACAACGTCGCTGTAGACGGAACACTGACTTCAGATGATATTCAAGCAACAACTTTAACTGCAAGTGGTCATGTAATTGTTACAGGTAACCTTACTGTAAATGGTACAACTACTACTGTTAATTCTAATACTGTCGCTATTGGCGATGCTATTATGACATTGAACAGTGATGAAACCGGCACTCCTTCTGCTAACGCAGGTTTGGAAGTTGAGCGTGGTACATCTGCAAATGCAAGTATATTATGGAATGAAGCTGGAAACTACTGGCAGACAACTGATGGAGCTGCTGCAAACGTAACTTCACAGCTATTAACCGCAGGTAATTTCGCCGCAACCTTCACAGGCATATTGGACGGCGGATCCTTCTAAATAATAAATAAGACCCTAGCGTATATACGCAAGCTATAGGAGAGCCACATGGCCCAAACGATCAAACTAAGGCGCTCTGCATCAGAGAGCGCTATACCTACACCCGCAGCTCTCGCTTTAGGCGAAATGGCTATCAACACATTTGATGGTAAGATTTTTATCAAGCGTGATAATAGTGTTGATGATGCAAATGTTATAGAAATTGGATACGATAGACTACCCTTAGCGGGTGGTGCACTTACTGGTGCCCTTACTACTAACTCAACGTTTGATGGTCGTGATGTTGCCACAGATGGAACTAAGCTTGATGGTATAGAGGCCTCAGCAACCGCAGATCAAACAGCAGCACAGATTAAGACTGCTTATGAGAGTAACTCAAATACAAATGCTTATAATGATGCATCTTCAACTAAGTTAGCCACTATAGAAACATCAGCAGACGTAACAGATGCTACAAACGTAACTGCAGCAGGCGCTCTAATGGATAGTGAGTTGACTTCCATAGCGTCTGTTAAGGCATTGAATCAGGGTGTTGCTACTACTAATAGCCCTACATTTGCTGCTACAAACCTCAATGGCAGCCTCAAGATACTCACAAACGGTAATCTAGTAGAAATAGCTGACGCAGCCGTACAGTGGTATTCAGCTCAAACAAGTGATTATAAAGTAGCCTCAATGAGAGCCTTGAGCTACAATTTAAAAGGGAGTGGTAACTCATCAATACTGGTCGCTAGTAATAGTGGCATAGATGTCACAGGTGCCTTAACGGTTACAACTACCGCAACACTGGCAGGAAAAGATGTAGGCACACAGAGCGTTGTTACTACCGCCCCTACAAGTGGTGCAGGGTTTCCCACGGGACACGTCTGGTATGTGATCTAAGATGGCCATTAAGGTACACACAGGCGGCGGTACTCTTGCAGAACCGCACCGCGTTGTAGTAAAAGCAGCAGCAGGTACACTCCGTGCCGTTCAATTTATTCTGGTGCGAGATACTGGCACGACTGTAGGTTTTAGTACTGCTTGGAGCGCAATTTACGCAACTAGTCGTAGTACTACCACAGTATATAATACTACTACTAGCTTTAACACTGCATACGAAACTACTCGTGATACAAGCACTGGTGTATCTACTGCATATGTAACTACCTTTGACACAACCCTCAGTACTTCCGTAGCTACTGAAACTTCTAGAACTTCTGTATTCGATACTAGCTTATCTACAAGCAGAGCTTCTACTACTACTTTTGCTACTGCCTTTGATACCTCTTTGTCCACCTCTAGAAGCACAACTTCTACGTTTACAACTACCTTTGAAACTACTGGGGCGAGCAATACTATATTCGATACTACTAGGACTACCACCCTAGCCACTACTACTACTTTTACTACTGCTTACGACACTTCGCGAGCTACAACTAGATCTACAAACACCATATTCGAGACTTCGCTGGCAACTAGTACTAGTATATCTACTACTACTATTTATGACACCACGCGATCTACAGCGACTTCAAGAACTACAGTTTTTGATACGCTTTTTGCTACTTCTATTGTTACCTCAGTAAGTACAGGTACAAGTAAAGCTACGGGTACTAGTCTTGCTACTACAACTACATATAATACATCATTAGCTACCGCTACTTCTATAGGCACTAGTAGAGCTACCACTACCTCGTTCACTACTACATTAGCCACCGGAACTACTTATACCAGCAGCTTTAACACTACTACTGCATTCCTAACTAATAGGGCTACTTCTACTATATATACTAGTTCCTTTGATACATCTCTAGCAACTAGTAGGGCTACCACCACCACGTATAATACTAGTACTGCTTTTGCAACTACAACTGCATTTACTACGACTACTACATTTACTACAAACTACAATACTACGACTGCGTATATCTCAGGGTTTGATACTGCTCGTTCAACAACTAGAGCAACTACTACTTCGTTTACTACAGATACTTCTCGTAGTACTACTACTGCATTCAATACTACTACTGCTTTCATTACTACTAAGTCTACTACTACTTCGTTTACTACTACCTTTGGTACTACTAATATAACTACTAAGGCAACTCAGACTTCGAGAGCTAGTGGCACAAGTAAAGCTACCACGACTGCTTATACTACTGCGTATCTAACAGGTACAGATAGAGCAACTACAAGTGCGTTTAATACTACTACAAGCAGGGGCACGAGTAAAGCAACCATTAGTAGCTTTAACACTACTACTACCTTTGGTACTACTACAGCGTTTACTACTACTTTCAACACTAGTATAATAACAACTAGAGCAAGTAATACTGCTTTCGTCACTACTTTCAGCACTAGTATTGTAACAGATAGAGCAACTACTACTGCCTTTAATACTACAACTACGTTTGGTACTACTACAGCGTTTACTACTGCATTCGCTACAGGAACTACTAGAGCAACTACTACTGCATATAATACTACTACTAGTAGAAGTACTAATAGAGCAACTACAAGTGCGTTTAACACTACTACTACCTTTGGTACCAGTACTACATTTACTACTACTTTCAATACTGGTATAATAACAGACAGAGCAACCACTACTGCGTTTACCACTACATATAATACTGGTATAATAACAGGGCGTGGTACTACTACTGCCTTTAATACTACAACTACGTTTGGTACTACTACTACATTTACTACTGCATACGCCACAGGAACTAGTAGAGTAACTACAACTGCATATAATACTACTACTAGTAGAAGTACTAATAGAGCAACTACAAGTGCATTTAACACTACTACTACCTTTGGTACTACTACTGCGTATACTACATCTTATGCCACAGCTACTACTAGAGCAACAACTAGATCTACTAGTACTGCCTTTAATACTACAACTACCTTTGGTACTACAACTGCATATAATACTACTACTAGTAGAAGTACTACTAGAGCAACTACAAGTGCGTTTAATACTACTACTACCTTTGGTACTACTACTGCGTATACCACATCTTATGCTACGGCAACAACTAGGGCAACAACTAGATCTACTAGTACTATCTTTGGGACTACTACTACCTTTGGAACTTCCAAAGCAACTACTACCGCGTATAATACGTCTATAGCCACTATTGAATCCAGAGGAACTTCAAAAACAACAGCAACAGGTCGTGCCACCGGAACTTCTAGGGGTACTACTACTGCCTTTAACACTACTACAGCGTTCGTTACAGCTACAAGTCGTACAACTACGTTCGTTACTGCCACCAATAGAGCAACGGGAACTTCTAGAGCCACCACTACTGCATTCCTTACCAGCAGAGCCACTGGGACTTCTAGAGGTACTTCAAAAGTAACCGCGACTAGCAGAGCAACTGGGACTTCTAGAGGTACTTCAAAAGTAACCGCGACTAGCAGAGCAACTGGGACTTCTAGAGGTACTACTACTTCGTTTAATACTACTACTGCATATGCTACTGCTACAAGTCGTACAACTACCTTTGTCACTGCTACTTCTAAAGCCACTGCTACTAGCCGTACTACTACGTTTAATACTACTACATCTTATGCCACAGCTACTAGTCGTACTACAGTATTTAATACTACAACTACTTTTATAACTGCATATGCTACTGCTAGAACTACCACCTTTAATACAAGTAAGTCCACTAGTAGGGGTACATATAGAAGCACTAGTAGATCTACTACCACTACGTTTAACACTACTTATATGGGGTATGGTAGTTATACGGCTTATTTTGGTAACAATCTCACTCCTGTATATTATTTTGATAGCGCTGGTGCAGTAGTATGGAATGATGTAACAATTCGAGGGCAAGGAAATAGCACCGCTGACTTTACACTTGGAGGTTATAACTATAATAAAGGTGTTTTATTTAATACTTATGTGTATAAAGGCAACACTTTTCACAACTATAAAATAAGACGCAGAACTTATAGCTCTGTTACTACTTCAACAAGTAGATCTACTAGTACCGGATTTGGTACAGGGTATACAACTACTTTTACTACTACCCTTGGTACTAGTAGAACTACTACATTCCTGACCTCTAAAAGTACAAGTAGAGCTACAGCTACAAGTAGAGGCACTACCTTTAATACTACTACTTCTAAAGCAACCGCTACTAGCCGTACTACTACGTTTAATACTACTACTATTTTTGGTACCGCTACTAGTCGTACCACCACGTTTAATACTACAACTAGTAAAGCAACTGGGACTAGTAAGTCTACTACTACTGCGTTTAATACTACTACTACATTCGGTACTACTACTTCGTATACTACTGCCTTTAATACTACTACTACCTTTGGTACTACTACCGCGTATACAACTGCATTTAACACTACTACTACTTTTGGTACTAGTAAGTCTACCTCAACTGCGTTTAATACTACTACTACTTTTGGTACTGCTACTAGCCGTAGTACTACGTTTAATACTACTACTAGTAGAGCTACTGGAACAAGTAGGGGTACAACAACTGCGTTTAATACTACTACTACTTTTGGTACTACTACCGCGTATACAACTACTTATACTACTTCCAGTGTATTTGTAACTAGTAAGTCTACCTCAACTGCGTTCCTCACTAGTAGAGTAACACAGACCAGTAGAGCTACTACTACTGCCTTTACCACAGTATTTAATACTATAACTAGTAGAGGAACTAGTAAAGTAACACAGACTAGTAGAGCTAGCGGTACTAGTATATCTACTACCACTACTTTTACAACTGCATATGCTACTGGTACTAGTAGAGGGACTCTGACTTCAAGAGCTACTGGTACTAGTAGAGCTACTACTACTGCCTTTACTACAGTATTCAATACTATAACTAGTAGAGGGACTAGTAAAGTGACACAGACCAGTAGAGCTAGCGGTACTAGTATATCTACTACCACTACATTCACAACTGCATACGCCACAGGGACTAGTAAGTCTACTACTACTGCATTTAATACTACCACTAGTAAAGGAACTAGTAGAGTAACACAGACTTCGAGAGCTAGTGGTACTAGTATATCTACAACTACTACTTATACTTCTAACTTCGATACTAGTAGAGGGACTAACAGGTCTACTACTACCACATATACTTCTAACTTCGATACGAGTTTAGGAACTAGTAGAGTAACACAGACTACTAGAGCTAGCGGCACAAGTATATCTACAACTACTACTTTTACAACTGCATATGCTACAGGGACTAGTAAATCTACTACAACTGCGTTTAATACTACTACGAGTTTAGGGACTAGTAGAGTAACACAGACTACTAGAGCTAGTGGTACTAGTATATCTACTACTACTGTTTATACTTCTACTTGGAATACAAGCTTAGGGACTAATAGGTCCACTACTACTACTTATACTACTAACTTCGATACTGGGCTAGGAACAAGTAGAGTAACACAGACTACTAGAGCTAGTGGTACTAGTATATCTACTACTACCGCGTATACAACTGCATATGCTACAGGTACTAGTATATCTACTACTACTGCGTTCAATACTACTACTAGCAGAGGAACAAGTAAGGCTACTACTACTGCGTTTAATACTACTACTACGTTTGCAACGACTACTACCTATACAACTGCATATGATACTGCTTTAGGTACCTCTCATAGCACCACAACTGCATTTACTACAAGTAGAGCTACTGGTACTAGTAGAGCCACATCCACTGTATTTGGCACAGGAACAAGTCGTAGTACTACATCTACATTTACTACTACCTTTGGTACAAGTATCGCAACGTCGCACACTACTAACTCTGTATTCAGCACAAGTAGAGGCACAGGAACTAGCCGTGCAACTGTAACTAGTAGAGCAACCTCTACTAGCAAGAGTACTACTACCAGCTTTAATACTGTGTTTACTACTTCTATTATTACTAATAGAGCTACTACGACTACATTCACTACTACTAGGGCATCTGGTACTAGTATAGTTACTACTCGTTCAACCACTAGTGTCTTTGGTACTAGTAAGTCTACGAATACAACTTTTACTACTACGTTTAATACTACTACTACGTTTAATACTGCTCATAGTACTACAACTGCGTTTGCTACTACAACTGCATTTAATACTATTACTGCGTTTACTACAACGTATGATACTGCTTTGTCAACCAGTAGAACTACTACGTTTGATACTACAACTGCATTCAATACTCAGTTGGCAACTACTAGCGTGTTTAATACTGCTACTGCTTTTAATACTAATAGAGCTACAACTAGTGCCTTTACTACTACTTTTGGAACATCTAATTTAACAGCCAGACAAACAACATCTGCATATGTTACAACATTCAATACTACTAGGTCTACTGATACTGTTTTCAATACGTCATTAGCGACCACTAGAGCAACAACTACTACTTTCGATACTACTTTCGAGACTTCGTTAAGTACTAGCAGAAGTACCACCACGACGTTTACTACAATGTTTGGCACTAGTGTCAATACTACATTTACTACAACGACCGTGTTCACTACTGCCTTCGCAACTACTAGAGGTACTACCGCAACTACGCAGTCAGTATTCGCTACTATTTACGATACAGTTATAACTACTACAGACTCTGCAGCTTCCACCTCTAGAGGCACTACCACTACTCTTTGGGAGAGAGTTACTGGTACAAATGCTGGGGCCGGAACATTGGTAGCATCAGGGTCTGCACATAATACAATTTACTGGGATGGATCACAATGGACAGAATCATAAAAAAAGAGATAGATGGTATCTCGAATCGTTTAGAAATAACTCTAGAAATAATCATGGAACACTTTAGAGAAACAGAAGATAGAATGGAAGAAATGGCCGATAAGATTGAGGAGTTGCAAAATGGCATTAAAACGTCTAGCAAAAAATGATGTACTAGGCAATGATGTTGCTCACTTTTTTAAATCAGGTAATATTATAAGGGGGAAAGAAAGCAATAGTCTTGCAAGCCTCAGAGATTTACTTCCAACTAATGGACCTAAAGGGACTCGTGTAGAGTATGATGTATGGTATGACGTAGGAGATAAAAATAAGATTCATGGATATGTGTATACAGATGCTATGGCAAAGTTTGTTTATCTTAGAACTGCGAATACTCATCAGTCACATAAGATTATGGAAGAAGCTTGTAAAACGCCTATTACTAAAGAAGGTTTAAAAGTATTTGACGACTTAGCACAGAATAGTTGTGATAAGTATAGGCTTAGAAAAGCGAGAGAAACTCATTCATTTGTTATATTCCTCCCAGGTACTAACATTATAAATGATGTACTTGACTGGGATAAGGTTGAAAGAGCTGTTAAGCAAGGTGCTAAACTTAAGTGTCACCCCCTTACTGCACCGCCTCTTGTAGCAAACTTAAAACATAGGTTCGGAGAGGAGAATATACTAGATAAGAAGTTATCTGGACACGATCTACTAAATGCAGCTAGTATAGTAGGATGTTGTGAGAACTCGGAGATGGGTATTGTAGCTCTTGCAGCAGGGAAGACTGTGTATTTATTCGGCCAAGATCAAAGACACCTAACGTACAGTGCCTTATATGGAGCTCTTTGGGATAAGGATAAACCTAGTGTAGATAAGCTTAAGCGTATGCTGTCTTGCACTCATAGTGGTCTAGTACCTGTGGTTGCCGAAAACCCTAAAGAATATATAGAAAACTTTTTTAATCATTATAAGGACTTGGTTCATGTCAGCCCTAGAAATCCTAATCCTTGATTGTAACGATTTGTTACCTTTAACAATCAACTCAATCAAGAAGAACATGCCACGAATGAAATACAGCGTGGTAAAGTGCGGAAATAGTAAAGTAGGTACTGCACTTGCTTACATAACTAAACCTACTCTTGTTGTAACGAGTGGTTTAGTGCTAAATATAAAACAGGGAGACTTGCCTGATGCTAATCTTCTTGATAAATACGATATATGCGTGAGCAGAGCCGGTGTATATTGTGATCATCCAAAACTGAAGAATGTGTATGAGTTAGTAGACAGTCCAATTACGAAGGGTCATATAGATCTTTCGATTTTTATACTAAACCCTACTAACTGGAATACCTTGGTAAAATCCGATACAGGTTTGCTTAATGGCAGAAAGATTTTATATATGCCCCGATATGTAAATCATAAGCACGACGTTATTATCAAAGACTGTGTCGGCAGTTATCAAGCCTTTAACTATGGTATGGCAGGAGAAGCTGCCGCAGTTTTGAACTATTTGCCCCATCTTTTATCAGGTGAGGCCACACCCGTTGAGACTTATGCATATTGCTTTGACAAAGTGGGTGAATACACAGAAGGTCTCTCAGACGAGGCCAAAGCACGCGTACTAGGTCTTGCTAATAAGACTAGAACAAGAATTGCCAAAATGCGAAAAGCATTATGGCAAGTTAAACAAGGAGTTTATAATGGAACCAGAAGTGACATATGAAGGTGATGAAGCTGCAGAAGCACTTCAGTCTGTTGAAGAAAATAATACTGCTGAGGAGATATAAATGGCAATATTTCATAACATAGCGTTTAGATGGTGTGGCACTTATGAGAATGAGTTAAGAGTCGGTAAAGCTATAGATGTTCCCACCAATTCTTATATGCGTAGAGATAGTAATCTCGACGCTGTACATAATAGTAGGTCTACAGATGCACATCCTACATTAGCCCATGTAATTAAATGCCGTACTAGTAATTTATTTACTAAAGGCTCTTATGAAGCTGAGATGTCTTGGACTGCTGGAGACTATACCGAGGCAGAGGTAAATGCTTATATAACTCTAGCGATGACAGGAGCGCCCTCTAACTTTACAAACGTACTAGACTTTGCCAACAACAAGCTGACCTTTATAGTATCAGATACAGACTTAGTATTTAACGCTTGGACAGACCACAGACTTGATTGGATGTTAGATTGCGGTCCTATGAAGATTACTGCAACCTCTACTTGCGATATTTTATGTGGTACTGTCTTAAATAATCAATATGATAACTATGATATTAAGTATAGGACTATTGAAGCGGGCGCGTCTATAACAATAGATAAGACAGGTAGTACATATTGTTTTCTAACTTTTACAGGTGTAGTAACTAAGGATGGCACTGATCTTGTGGCGTATAGAACGTATAACCAAACTAGTGCTCAACTAACTATAACCAATAATACAAGTACACGAATACGTGTACTTAAATACAGTCGATAAGGAGAATTGAAATGTGGAATCCAATCACGTTAGCTAAATTAACATATGCAATGTGGAATAAAGATCATAAACTTGATACTGATCATGAAGGAGAAATGAATGCAGGGGATATAGCAGTAGCTATAAATACTGTAATGGAGTTTCCTTCTAACTTAAAAGTAGTACTAAAGCTTAGACAGACAGAGAAGGGTAGAGATATCTTGTGGGGTAGAAAGGATAAGTCAGAGGACTATCAAAGGACTGTAGTTATTCCCACACTTACAGATATATCAATGATGAGTAAACTAGCTCCTAATACTATTGGAGGGCATTACAAACACTTAGTAAATCAATGGTCTTTTACAGAACTCTGGGAAAAACGTTTTAGTAGTACTACTATAGGTAGCAATGGTGCACGTATAGAGTCAAACTGGAGAGATGAGGTTAGATCAAACATATCTAGACACGTATTCTTGTGCCATGACTTTCAACATGTACTCTTTCGCTATGATACTACTAGAATGGGTGAGATGTGTATACAGGCAGTAACTGCTGCTATGTTGGGGCATTGGGGGCCTAGGTATACCTCTACAGTAATAGCCCTGAAACTTTGTTATGATTTTAAATCCTGGGAACCTATGCGTATACGAAAAGAGGCTTTTAAGCTAGCAACTTCTGCAGATGCTTCTTTGTGGCTAGTAAACCCGTTAGATATGTTAAATAAGGACGTAGAAGAAGGCCGTGCTGAATTTAATATAGGATTTCCTACTCGTTTCGCTAAGTTTGTGAAACTACATAAGGAAAACTTTAGACTTGATAATATACATCCGGAGTACAATGATGTTAAATGGGAAATGGAAACGGTCTAAATGGGACTGGCCTCTGTGGAAAAGAATCACAGGGAAGGAGCCTTGGACACTAGAGTTTGTAATAAAGTTTTTTATTCTAGGTTTAGCTTTTAAACTAATAGTTATAAATGGTATAGGAGTCTTACTCTTTGGAATGGAGCCTCTTCCAATATTACGTTTTTTAGGTCTATAAAAAAGGAGCCAATAAAGGCTCCTTTTCGTTTATCAAACTACTACTGTTCAGTAGCGCTTTTATAGGCATCCATCTGATCGGCAAGGTCGGCTACGTAGCCTCTCTGCATCATCTCGTACCGTTGAACTTCCAAAGACGCAGTATCTGTTAAGACTCTTACTTCTTGAATTTGCACTAGGCAATGTTGTAATGCCTCGGGTAAATCGTCAAAAATATACTCTTCTTCATCAATAGTTACTGTAGCCCTTTCTTTCTCTTTTACTAATTCCATTATAGTTCCTTATAATATCTCGCATCCACCGCCAGTACAGGCAAGCTCTTGCGATCCAGTTGTATTATCCTCTTTCTCAAATTGAGCAAGGTCTTCCCATTTTACGTTAGAAGGCATGGCAGCCTTTAATTCTTCATACTTCTCTTCTGAAATATCTTCATAAGGAGCTTGCTGATATACATGATCGTTCCTAGGAAGCAAACTAATCCCACTACATATATCAAAGTTATCCCAAATCCATTGACAGACTTGTAAATATTCACTGTCTGTATAGTATACAGTTATACTAGGCTTATGCTCACACCAGTTATTCTGATATGCTTTCCATAGTGCTAGCTGTTGCATAGCTCCTACTTCTTTCACAGTTATACTGTCTTCAGGTGCTTTCACTGGGAAGCTAAATACTACAGTGCTATCATTCATCACGTCTTTCTCTACTGGGAATCCTGCTTGCTCCATGTAGAGTGCCAGTGGGTCTTTCTTATCCGAACGTACTCTTCTAACATAATGCTTAGAAAAACGAGGATGGATACCGGAAGCGCTGTCAACAAGCTGAGATACAGTACCACTTGGCTTAACGCATGTAATAGCCACAGACTGCTTGACATCAAGCTTTTCAGCCCACTCTTTATTAGTTTCGATTGCAACATCTCTCATCTCCTGTAACCATGTTGCTAACTCAGGAGAGTCCGTACCTAACATGGCATGATCCATTATACCAGTTAGACTTACACCTAACAAGGCTTCTTCTTCTGTATTACGCTTCCAACGTACTCTCAGATATCTGAAGTCAGTAAGACTAGACTGTAGTGTACCGATAATCGTTGCAAGGCGTACTTTTCTTTTAAGTGCGGGTAGGTCATCTTCTGCTCGCACTACTACTTCTGATAGATTACAAAACTCATTACTTCTAAGAATAATCTCAGAACATGGGTTAGTACCGAAATCCTGGTCTGGGTCTCTACGACCATTTCGCCCTGCAATCTTTTGTGCCGCTACTCTACTAAAGATACCACGCTCACCTGCTTTAGATTCATAAAGGTTCTTCATTTCAGTTAAGAACGCTTCAAAATCTGGCTTCTCTGTATATGCTACTGAGTTATTAGCTAAGCGACGTTGTCCTTCATTTCTCCACCAATCTCCAGACTTGGCTTTTGACATACGTTGATCTGATAAGTTCGACAGGCTAATAAGAGCAGAACGGCGTACGCCACCTACTACTACAATATCTGCAATCTTACAGCATATATCATGACACTCAATACTGGTTAACTTTCTTCCTGCTGATTTAGAGAAAACACCTACACAGAAGTTAAACAAGTCTACCAAAGGCTCTGGACCACTTGCTCGACCACCAAAGGTCTTAAGTCTAGCACCTGCTGGACGTACTCTACCCATATCCCACTCAGGTATCTTTCCTGCATAAAGCATAGCAATCAATTCACGGAAGGCACTTGCCCACCCTAGCTTACTGTCACTTACTACAATAGTAGAACTTGTCTTGTGAAAACTCTCTGCTACTTCTGGTAGTTTAGTAATGAAGTTACGTTCAACACTAAAACCTACACCAGTTCCGCACATGAGAACATACATAAGCTCGTCAAAAGCTCGGGGATGGTCAATGTGTAGATAACTACAGTTAAATCCTGCTACGTTATCTCGTTTAAGGGCTTCACCTGCTGTCATCATACAACGCATAGAAGGCATCACATCCATACTATGAATAGCATTATACAGTTCTGCAGCTTCTTCATCATTCAACTGTTCTCTTTCTTTCCAGAAATCTATATATCTTTGAATAGTCTCTTCCCAGGTTTCCCTGCGGTTCTCTATGTCTAGCCAACGAGCGTATCGACTCTTGTGAATAAAACTCTGATACTGGTCCATTATACCATTCTCCTCCCTATCTCGGACACATTGTCCTTTCCTATTGCATCATCGCAATATGTTACTAAGTCCATCAACTCGTAGTTCTTCAATAATACTTCTGCATTTAAATTCAACTCTTGTATATACTTGTAGTGTCCCGCTATAGGAACATTATCATATATAGTCATTGCATCTCCATACTGACCTATAAGCTGTTCAGCCCTTTTCGGACCGATACCCGTGATGCCAGGGACATTATCTCCTTTATCACCTGTTAAGCACTTAAAAGAGATATACTCTTCTGGAGTTACATTGTAGTGCTCACTCCAATTATTTATTGTCACTTCTTTACGAGTAACATATGAGAAACGGCTTACGCCCTCTTGTATTAACAAGTCCCAATCTCGGTCACTAGATACTAACCAAATTTCGTCTAAACCGTACTTGTCTTTCTCTTTAACAAGGTGGGCAGCAAGATCATCTGCCTCTACACCTTGGTATCTCAGTACGGTATAACTCTCTGCTAGTAATTCTAGTGTTCCTTCATACTCATCGAAGAAGTCTGCAAATGCTTTCTTTTCTTCTTCTGTTTGAGTAGAATACTTATCTTTTCGATTCTGCTTGTACTCGGGTAATATCGCTTTCCTATAAGAGGAGGAGCCCCAATCTGCTGT
>Ga0307994_1001371_pt1 | contig 14835 bp, 8 predicted proteins | sample EllFjometagen261_FD_203171 | JGI IMG/M metagenome (GOLD analysis project Ga0307994, IMG submission 203171) | Marine microbial communities from Ellis Fjord, Antarctic Ocean - #261 | ecosystem: Environmental > Aquatic > Marine > Unclassified | place: Southern Ocean | collected 2014-11-02 | reverse complement strand
TCTAGTCCAGCAGCAAGGTACTGGGGGGTTCTAATAAGCGCGGGTATGGCGTCTTCATCCACCAATGACTGCTCAAATAAGCCTAGCTCAAACTTGTTGAGTAAAATTCTTCGTACTGACTGGTCAATGCGCGCTTCGCTAAGCTCTCCTGACCTGACTAAATCAACAATATGTTCAGGGTCATTCTCACCACCATATTGGTCAACACCTGCATCAACAGACTTCTTGTAGCGTTCGCGCACCGACAGCGACTCAACACCCCAAGCGCGGCTGGCGACAATACCCCAGTCAGTGCAGACCACACCGGTAAACCCCAGTTCGTCTCTTAACAAATCGGTTAGAATCATTTTGTTAAAGCCCATGGCGACGTTTTCATCAGTCTGGTCAACAGGCACACCGTAATACGGCATAATCACTCGCAGGCCATTATCAATAGCTTTTTTAAACGGCTCCACATGGTAATCAAAATTGTCTCCCGGATAGACCTGCCGTTTACCGCTAGGCAAATGGGCGTCCAAACCAAACTCCTGTGGCCCACCCCCAGGAAAATGCTTAACCATAGTCATAACACTTTTGTCTGTTAGCCCAGTACCTTGAAAACCTAACATATAGGCGTTAGTCATCTCGGCAGACAACTGCGCATTAGACCCAAAAGTTCCAAAATTTCTAGCCCAACGGGGTTCCGTGGCCAAGTCTGCCATTGGGTGTAACGCCGTGCGTAGGCCAACGGCACGATACTCAGCTGATGCAATTTCACCAAAACGTTTAACCAAATCAACATCGCGCGCGGCGGCAAAGCCAAGTTGCGATGGCCAACCAGAAAAGCCTTTTACTGAGAACGCGGCAATGCCACCACTGGCTGCCTCATGCAGTGGGTCTGAACTGATTGTTAATGGAATGCCGAGCCTTGTTCGCGCTGCGACTCTCTGAAGATCATTGAGTTTTTGTGCAATCTCTAAAGGCGTTGGCGCACCATAGAAGTTAAAGTGGCTAATATGTTTATCAAATATCTCTACGGCATCTATATCGACTCGCCCCATGGCGAAGTGAAAGGCCACCAGCGGAAAATCGGGCTTAATAGTAATGGCCGGATGCATCATCTGACCGACTTTTTCTTCTAAGGTCATCTGACTTAGTAGGTCTTCAACTCTATCCACTGCCACGGCTTGAGCATTTTCATAGACATCTAAACGCCGGTTTTTATTTAAATCGCGGTAGGTCACACCATCGCTGATTAGCTCCTCAGCCTCAGCCCCAAGGCTAAGATAAATACGCATTTTATCATAGGGCTGAAGTACCAAATTAGCGGCAAACAGCACGCCAACAATCACTAGTGACAGCGCGCCATAGCCAAAATATTTAAATAGTTTTTTCATTTAAGTCCCTTTTAGAAAGGTCAAAGTGTAAACCTAAACTTTTTGGTTTGCACCCCTCTCGCTGTGATTGCATGAAAGGTAGAAAAAAGACATTAGCCACAGTATATTTAGGATTTTGAAACAATTAATGCATGACGCGTTATAATTCACTAATCGCCTGACTATTCATATAATTTACACCCTTAAAAGAGAGAAACGATGATTCCTGAAACACTACAAAAATGGCACTTGTTCGCAGAAACAAAAAATACTGACCTGCTGGATGAGATGCTAGCTGACAACGCAAAAATGCATTCACCCGTAGTGCATACCGTGCAAGAGGGTAAAGCAATCACCAAAATGTACCTCACTGCCGCCTCTGTAGCCTTATTTAATGAGACCTTTAAATATGTGCGTGAGGTCTATGACCAGAGCTTTGCACTGTTGGAATTTGAAGTCGAATTAGATGGTATTTCAGTTAATGGGGTAGACATGATCTCTATGGGCTCAGATGGCAAAATCACCGACTTTAAAGTTATGATTAGGCCACTTAAAGGCATAAACGCCGTGCATAAATGTATGGGCGAAGCACTTATGCAAATGAAGAAACCCCTTTAAGTTTAAAGACGAATTACAGCAAATCGCTTATAGCCCAGGCGTCAGGGTTAAACCCTCGGGCTCTGCATTCATCCTGTGGTTTGTGAACCACAATGGCTCTTTCAGAAAACTGTCTAAACTCGCCTTTTATAAGGCCCAATATTTCCCAACTAATCATTCCAGTCTTACAGTTAAAGAATGCGTCAACTACATAGCCGCTTTTATACAACCCATCACTTGTTTGGTGCATAGCGGCAAAGTCGATGGTTGTTCCGCTCCACCCTGCAAAGGGTTAGTCGTACCCGCCTTTTGTGTTGTCCACACTCCTTACGTCAGCAACCAACCCAACTACTAACGCCAAGGTTGCAAAGAACCCTACCAGTCTCACTCAATAGTGACAATTTCTGAAACCCTTACGCTACTTGGCTTTGATGGAAGCTGAAACGGAGTGTGTTGTGAGTGTGTGGTGGTTATAAGCGTGTGATTGTTTCTATCACATCACCCCGAACGCCATACATAAAAAAACAGGGACCGAAGTCCCTGTTTTTTTATTCAAGCTATACCTATGTCAATCAGAAGTCGTAATTAAACGAAACACCTAACGTACGTGGAGTCATATAGCGTTTGGTTTGTCGTGCGCCAACAAAGTTGAAGTAGCGACTTTCTTCTGCCTTTTGTGTATCAGTAAGGTTGCGAGCCCATAGATCGAGCGACCAATTCGCGGCTTCTGGCTTATACCCAATACGAAGATTGAGCAAACTATAGGAAGGTAATTCATCGCCAGGGGTATTCGCACTGCCTTGGTCGGAAAAGCGTTCACCTTTGAAGATGTATTCGACTCGCGTGACCACAGAACCCCCGTTTTGTAGGGGATATTGATGGCTAGCAGTTATGTTGGCATTCCATTTTGGCGCGATCGGCACTCGATTCCCTGAGGCATCGGTTCTTGCGTCGAGCACTCCGTCATTATCGTCACCGAAGGACCCCACTCCCTCTGGAAGTGCTACGCCTGGGAAAATATCGTAAATCGCGTCCGTGTATCCTATTGCGGCCGCTAATTGCAGATTTTCTGTCGCTTGTAATACTGTTTCCAGCTCTAGGCCCTTGGATTCTACCTTAGCAGCATTACCCCAAACCGAAGCCCCGCCGATGCCTATGGTTGGATCCCAGACCTGAACTTGCAAGTCTTCATAGTCGATTAAGAAAAACGACGCATTGGCAGTCAAACGATTGCCCATCCAGTTGGACTTAATACCTACTTCATAACTGGTAGCTGTTTCAGGGTTCACGATCAAATTAGTCTCAAATTGGCTTGGACTTGTTACCGCCGTATTATATCCACCAGACTTAAATCCAGTGGCGAAGCTGGCATACAGCATTGCATCATCCGACGTTGCAAACTGGATCCCTAAGGTCGTAGACACATTGTCATGCTCAACATCGGGCAAGTCAGGATACTGCCCTTCAATCGCGCCCAAGATGCTGCTGACATATCCTGGCGTATCAATATTGTTGGCTAACTTACTAAAAGATTTTGACTCATCCGTATAACGAAGACCACCAAATAAGGACAATTGATCATTTATTCGGTAATTGGCATGAACAAATGCGGCATAGCTAGTGGTCTTAAGGTCCACATCATACCTGAAACAGCCTGGGAGCCCAAACCAGTCTACCCCTACACATCCCTCGGTCACGAAGTCATTTTCATATTCGTAATAATACAGACCTGCAACATAGTCGAACTGACCATCTGATGGTGATGCAATGCGAATTTCCTGAGTAAATTGCGATTGATCTTTACCTAAAAAAGACGAATACCCATCTATCGGCCTTAGATCAACGTCCCAGAATATTGAAGATTTGTTAGCTCTATAACCAGTGATCGAGGTTAGGGAATAACCGTTCGCAAAGTCCTGCTCATAGGTTAATGACGTACCAAAACCACTTGTGCCTCCTAAATCCTGCATGTCTGTGTGGGTTGTGTATTTCTGACTATCAGAAGACACTTCGTCCTCCGGGCCACCATTTTCTAGATTCTCAACAACATAGGTCTTGCCCTCATAATCTGAGGCATCGAAGCTCAAATAGAATCGACTTTTTTCAGACGGCGTATAGGCGAAATTGGCTCTGGCACCCCACTGATCGTAAGAACCTACGTCGTCGTCATTAGTAGTCACATTAGTAACATAGCCACCTCTGCTTGCTGTAGTTACCGAGAATCGTGAAGATAGTTTATCTTCGATAAGTGGAATATTTACCTGCCCACGGGCACGACGATACTCATAGTTACCAATATCGGCTTCGAGTTTTCCCTCGAATTTGTCACCAGGTTTCTTCGTCACAATATTAATCGCGCCAGCAATAGTGTTTTTCCCGAATAGCGTTCCCTGTGGGCCACGCAGTACTTCAATGCGCTCGACTTCGCCAAGATCTGCGTTGGCAGCATCTTGTTGTCCCTGATAAACACCGTCAAGATAGACTCCGAATCCAGCATCAAAACCCGCTGAAGAAAAAGGGATGTTGGCAGAAATACCTCTAATAGCCACATCGGATTCGCCTGGATTGCGACTGGTGGGGAATTCAAAGTTAGGTACCATTGACGCAGCATCTTGAATACTTTGTAATCCAGCTTCAGAAATATCCGATGCAGTTATTGCAGTGATCGATATGGGTACGTCTTGCAATGATACTGCCCGTTTAGTTGCAGTTACTATGACTTCTTCCACCTGCAATCCCGATTGTTGTGCATTTGAGTGCACTGTAAGCAAACTCGAAAAACAGCCTACTACTACTACAAAGCCTAGTATATTTTTGTTGTGCTTCATGACATATCTACTCCTGTTTTTGTATTAAATCTCTTGTTTGTATATAAAACCACGCCATCTACTTCTCTGGAATAGCGATTAAAGACAACCGATTTGGCATTTACAGCCAATTTATGATCAAGGGCAATAATAAAAATAATTAACTTCTATTTTATTAAAATCAACCGTATGCTTCAAAAAATATGACACATTGATAGTGGAGAATGATAGTGATTAAGGGAAAAATTGATCCTGATTTACTAGTGATGTTGGATACCGAAGTGAGTTTAGATATCTGGGAAAATTTACCGGAAGCACGAGCAACGAGGCGCGTCTTATCAGAAAAAAATGGCTCTGACTTGTCGATCATGGATCATATTATCTTCGAAGATCATTTAATAACAGAAGCAGGTAATAACTCAAATTTACGCGTTAGAGTTTATCGGCCTGAGTCGACTAACAGTCTAATTCCGGCCTTGTTGTGGCTGCATGGTGGTGGTTATGTGTTGGGCAGCATAGATGTTGAGGTGGCTGCAATGCAACGGCTGGTTGATGCGGTTGGGTGCATCGTCGTGGCAGTTGAATATCGGCTAGCGCCAGAACATTCTTATCCCATTCCATTGGACGATTGCTATCAGGCACTTAGCTGGTTGTTTGCTAACACAGATGAATTGGGTGTTGATGCAGAGAAAGTCGCCATTGCAGGAATTAGCGCTGGTGCAGGACTGGCAGCCGGACTGGCTTTAATGACACGTGATCGGGGTGACTATAATATAATGTTTCAGATGCTACTTTGTCCTATGTTGGATGATCGTAACGAGCAGCTTTCCACGCATATGGATTTAACCGGAATATCCTGGGATAGACTTTGCAACCAGAATGGTTGGCAGGCCTATCTGGCTGGATCCTATCAGGAAGGACTTCATAGCTACGCAGTACCGTCCAGGGTTGAGGACCTATCCAATCTACCTCCCGCGTATATATCTGTGGGTTCATTGGATTTGTTTTTGGATGAAGATATTCAATACGCGCGGCGGTTACTAGAGGCGCACGTCGCTACTGAATTGCATGTGTTCCCTGGTGGCATACATGCGTTTGAATACTTTGTGCCAAGTGCTCGACTCTCATCCCGAGCACATTACTTGAATTATGAGGTTTTGAAACACGCCTTCGCCTAGGCAATCATAGGCAACACTAGTTGGTTACTGACAGACTACAATCTAATGTGTTTGAGTTCCCAGGCATAGGCGAGTTTATTAAGCACCTGCTCAACTGCCTGAAAACTATGAGCGCTCTCAAACTTCCTGCTGGCGTGTAATACAACTTTCAACCCATGTTCTTTGTCATCTAAAACCTCTGCAGTTATTTGGCTGTCTTGCCAGGCTGCTACTACGATATCTTTATATGCCTGGGCAATGGCATGGTTACGTAAAGTGGGTTTAAAAATTTTACCCACTGCAGTCTGTGGTAATTCATCTAATATAAACACATGAACGGCGGCACCAGCCCGTTCTAACGCATGTTGTCGAGAATATACGACCAGCTCTTGAGCTGTGACTGTTGCGCCTGTATGCAAGGTTACGTAAGCCACCGGTAACTCTCCGGCATAGACATCTGGCATACCCACTGCGGCCGCAACTACTACTTCAGGATGAAGGGTCAAGGAATTTTCAGTAATCGAGGGGTCAATATTATGGCCACCCCGAATAATCAAATCCTTAGCCCTACCGGTAATCCAAAGATTACCTTTCTTATCGACTCTACCCATGTCACCACTATATAACCAGCCAGGCTCCGGCCAGGCTCCATCATTTGCAAATGTTTGTTTATAGGCGGGGATCACATTGGGACCTTTATGTAAAAGTAGACCAATTTCATTGACCTCACAGTCTCGCACCACCTTTTGCTGCTCATCAATTATCACTACTCGCATCTGAAGATAGGGTATCCGCATTCCAACTGAGCCTACATGATGCTCTGCGTTAATGTATTGCGACGCTGCCGAGCAGCTGGTTTCAGTCATACCGTAACCCTCCAGGATGAGCGCGCCCGTTCGAGCATGAAACTCACGCAGCAAGTTAACCGGCATCGGAGCGGCACCACAGCTACCATGGGTTAAATTAGATAGATCATGGTCTTTTGAACTCTGCTCTAATAATGCCGCATAGACAGTCGGGACGGCGAAGAAACTCGTAACCTTATAGCGTTCAACCACCTCCCAAAAATCATGGATAAACTGCTTTGACCTGTACCCTTGGGTGCCAACTAAAATCAACTCCCCGCCGGATAAAACACTACTTAGCGCAGAAACCAAAGGCGCATTGACATGAAAAAATGGTAGGCCACATAAATTAACTGAATATGAGGATTCTGAAGCATCGTGTTTAACCTGACCCTGTCCGGTAAGTAACATTTGGCAGACATTGATCACCTCTGCTCGATGCGTATGCTGAGCCAATTTTGGGGTATCAGTGGTGCCGCCGGTATGGAAGTACGCCGCAATTTCGCTCCCGGCCAAAACCCGTTCAAATAACAACCGATAATGAGGCTGTTTAGAAACTTCTTTATGCCAATCCAAATAATCGTCTTGATGCTGCAGGCCGTTGTCACCGACAGTAATGATATGTTGAATGGAAGGAACTCTGCGCTTTACCTCTTGCGCCTTCTCCAGCAAATCTGTGTTATCTGGATGTAACTTCGCTAAGGTAACAATGATACGTGCATCTGCTTCTTTTGCTATTCCAGCTATTTGTTCGGGCTTCAGAAATGGATTAATTGGAGCGGCTATGCCGACTGCCTGCGCACCCCACAGACCAAATAGCATCTCTGGCATAGTAGGTAGTAAAAATACCACTGATTCATCGGCTTGCAAGCCGAGAGAATGAAATAGATTGGCCGCTGCTATTACCTCTTGCTGGTACTCTGCATAGGTCCATCTATGCGGTTCATCCCTTAATGATCCGCTCGGCAGAAATGTGATTGCCCGATTGTCTCCCAAGTGCTTAGCCGTAATAGCTAGCGCCTCATTTGGTGAATTGCAGGTGAAGCGTTGTTCTTGGGGGATTTCTTCGAATTTCTCAATATCAGATATAGTGCGCAGAGATTCAGGGTCTGACGGAAATTGCTGGATAAATTTTTTAACTATATCTTTTGCTTTTGTGGTTCTCATATCTTTCCGTTAATTCATTTATTAAAATATATGCTTTACTAAGAACCCTATCTACGATCTTATAAGGCATCATAGCGAAGGTTACTGTTTCCGGTATAAAGCCCTAAAGTTTGGAGTATTAGGACTTAGCCGCACATGGCAAAGCGAGACAATATAATTAGCAGATAATGACAATATGCTAATTTCAATTAGGAAAGTGCCAGTGACTTTTTAACTATTTAATCTGGTGCATTAGCTAGATCTTCGCGCAGAGTGCGGGCAGCCATAACGTAATGTATACAGCCCCACACAACGGCAATTGATACCACAATTTGTATAGCTACGCCCAGGGAGGCATGACCCATGATCGGCATTAACTGGTCACTCAAAAATCCGACAGCCAAAGGGCCTATTCCCATACCTATCAAATTTATTATCAGAAACAAGATTGCAGAACTGAGTGCACGCATTCGCATTCCGACCAAATTATGCGTGGCTGCCAATACAGGCCCTGTGTAGACGGCGATGAGTGCAATAGGAAAACTGTAAAGCATCAAGGAAAAATATATATTTTGTGAATTTAGAACGACAAACATAAATGGCAATGCCATAGCTAGACTAATGGCAGGCAGCCACATCATCCAACGCAAGTCCTTCGCGCTAAGGCGATCCACGAAGTAACCACCCAACAAAACGCCAACGATGCCGGCTAAGCCATTCACCAAACCCAGCCAAGTACCTAATTCAGGCAGACTAATATCAAAGTTCCGGAGGTAGTAGGACGGCATCCAATTTGCTATGCCATAGGCAACCATACCCTGTGCGCTTGCGGCAAAGCACAGGTGTCTAAATGCCGAACGTGACCACAGAACATGTAACACCTCCATGAAAGTAGGCATAGACGAAGCATGGCTGATATGAGTATCTTGAGAGAAACCACGGGGCGGCTCCTTGATTGTCATGCGCACTAAAACAGCGAGTAAAACACCTGGCAGCCCGACCACCAAAAATGTTTTTCGCCAGCCTATATATTGGCTCAACCAGCTGCCGATCAAGTACCCCGCCAAAATGCCGAGGTACACCCCCGAAGCATAGACGGCTAATGCGGTAGCACGTTTATTAGGTGCAAACATGTCTGAAATCATGGAGTGTGAAGGGGGACTGCCACCAGCTTCACCAATACCCACTCCGATTCGCGCCAACACCATTTGCGTATAATTTTGGGCCATACCAGTCAACGCTGTCATGATGCTCCAAGAAGACAGCGCGATGGCAATAATGGAGCGACGGTTACCTCGATCAGCTAAGCGGGCGATAGGAATACCACAAATCACATAAAAGACAACGAAGGCAAAACCCGTGAGTAACCCTAACTGGGTATCAGACAATGCCAATTCGGCTTTAATCGGCTCTTGAAGAATAACCAGAAGCTGTCTATCAATAAAATTGAAGCCATAGACAACGGCAAGGACTGCTAGTACGTACCATTTATAAGCATCGCTTTCATAGGCTTTTCTAGCGGCACTATCAGAAGATTCACGGGCAGCTGATAAATCTGTATTGTGAACATTTGAGGTTTCATTTTCAGCCATTTAGGATAGTGCCTCTGTCTTAATTTTTATAATTGGGGGAAATGTAATTTCATAGTTAAGATGGAGCTTTCGCTACCCGATAGAGTGTAAATTATTTGCGCACCAACACCATGTTAATTGAAGCCAATAGATTTGGCATTTTGAGACAGCTCGATTACAAAGAGTTTTTATTATAAGTCGGAGCTATTATTTCATGTGTTCTATGCGGTACGACGACGGCGTTTGGTCTGCCCACCCAATAAAGGCTCGGGTGAAATCACCCTGCTCGGAAAATCCAATTTTTTCTGAAATTTGACTCAAGGTTATATCGCTATTCACCAACAGGTCTTTAGCTATATCACTGCGTATCTTGGACTTTATTTGCTGAAAGGATTTTCCCTCTTGATTTAATCGTCGGGTTAATGTTCGAGTACTAACCGCTAATATACCTGAGACCACTGTTATGGAGGCTACTTGCGTGCCCTCTTTAAGTAAATCGATAATCAGGCGCTCCACCTGGCTAGCTAGATTTAAATAATTACTTGGAATAGTAAACCAATTGGCATTCGGATAGACCAGTGGAAAAGAGTCATTCGACAGATCCGTACTATTGCGGAAGGCTGATTTAATCAGATACTTTGAATCAAAACACAATTTATTGTCAGGCTGATCAAACATTACGGGGCAATCAAATACTGTTTCATAGGCAATGCAATCTTTAGGCTGTGGCCCAGAAAAACACACCTCCGTTAACTGGATTCGCTCACCAATCAACCAACAATAAAACTTATAGCCCCAATACAACCTATACCAATAGGCCAAATGAGTATCGACGTCTTCATTAAAGCCGGTAAAGTGGAAACACATTGAGCATTGACCACTTGAGTCTTCGACAGTAAGAGTGCGCTCTTCATCACTTCGTACAGCGTTAACGAAGGCATTCAAATGCCGTAAGCTCTGCCCTAAGGTTTCACCTTCTATCGATGCCTTGCCTGCTTCGACATCCATTGCTATCTTACCTGGCACCTGCAAGAAACCCATATAATGGTCATTCATGATCGCTCTAATCTTGAGAATTAAGCGCTGTAGCTGCTCACCGTTGATGCTGGCAGTTGGATCCGTATAAACAGATGATGGAATATCAGCCATCTCTAGGATTTCCTCTGGATCAAACCCTTTACTTAAAGCACCTTTTAGATAGCCCCGTATATAGTATGACCCGAGCCGATAATGGCTAAGGTCAGATATTGGAGAGACAATGCTGGATTGGATTAGTCTTTGCTCTCTCATGTCACTCCTATTACAAATTTAGGACAACGGTGGCCTGGAGAAACAGGCTCGTTAATTAGCCACAAATATCGAACTCATTGAGGTAGATGCTGGTTCGCTCAGCTTTAGGCGAGCATAATATAGATTAACTAATTAATTATCTATGGTTTGATAAATATCCTGACTAGCAGAAGTACAATAAGGGAGTGATCGCGCACTTTGTTCTTTATCTAAAAACCGTGCCCTGTTTTTCAGCTAAGCGAGTAATAAACTTCACGGTTTGATCACCACCTTGCTGCAGCATCGTTTGCATTGAAGGGTTCAATATATCTTCAAATTTTAAGGCAATATTCTCCGGAGTCTGCTCCTCTGGCAGCAGACAAATACCCCGCGTTTCATAGATGCGTGTAGCCGCATAACCACCGGCACCGGCACAGAGCACCAATCGTGAAGGTGCCTTCTCACCGACAAGATATAACAAACCTGCTGTAACACTCTCTACCGTCATTAAGTTCAAAGAGTCCTGGCTAATAAGCCCCTCCATCATCCGTGTCGCTGCTGTGGGGGCTAATGCATTGATACGAATACCATATTTCGCCCCTTCCAAATGCAATACATTCATCAGGCCAATTACACCCATTTTTGCTGCACCGTAATTTGCCTGGCCAAAATTACCGTAGAGTCCTGATGAAGAAGATGTCATAACAATACGGCCATATTTTTGTTCTTTCATTAGGTCCCAGACTGCCTTGGTGCAGATGGTCGAGCCCATTAGATGCACATCTAGTACTAGCCGGAAATCATCCAGGCTCATATTTGAAAATGACTTGTCACGTAGAATACCCGCATTATTGATCAGGATGTCTACTCGGCCCCATTTAGCCGTGGCACTCTGAACCATGGCTTCCACCTCATCTTCAATAGTCACGTTTGCACCATTAGCAATCGCCTCACCGCCAGCCGCACGAATCTCCTCGACTACTATTTCTGCCGCACTTAGGTTGCAGCCCGAACCATCAAGCGCCACACCGAGATCATTAACCACAACTTTTGCACCACGTGCCGCCAGCCCCAGCGCATGAGAGCGCCCCAAGCCATTACCAGCCCCGGTGACTATGGCCACCTTATTATCGTATCTAAATGACATTTCATACCTGCCTTCACATTAAACGCTATTAATATGTGCATAAATATACACTCCGCCATGGTACATAAAGCGTGGAGGTTATTTTTCACCGCGATAGGGACACCATTATTTCCCCAGACTGAAGAATCACTGATGACACAGTTTTAGCCCATAGCAATACCAGACATAGTTATTGGCATTACAGGACAAGTTTAAAATCAGGGCGAATGAAATGGTTATTCCACCTAAGGTTCAGGTAGTAAACGCCATTTCTTTTGATGGTATAAGGGACTGATGGCTTTCTCATTGATTCTGGCGAAGGTAAAAAATACAAAGCACAGATTTGGGTGGAGGATAGTAATTTAATGATGCGTGGATATATCGGTTTCTTCTATCGAACGCAAACTTGGATTAAAACTGATCAAGCAACAGCGGAACAGGCAACATTCGGTGACTGATCGATTACCACTTATCCTCGCTGCTTTCTAGCAAGTTTCTATTGCCCGTTCCTATGGGTTCGTGCCGAAGAACGAAGAAATCAAACGTGGGGTATTTTGGAAAATTGAGTATCTCAAGTGTCCAATATTAATAGTAAGCAGTGTATAAAAACAACTCCCACCCAATAGTAGTCACACAATAACCCTAGCAATACCGATGGCTTGCAAATGCCAAAATAGAGTTTATCGAGAAAAAGAGGCCCCATTGGCAAGCAACCGCCTATGAACGTTAGGAATGCTTTAGTTACAAGGGGTGTGTAACTTGAAAAACCCCTATTGAAATCAACCTCTTAGGCTAAGTTACATGTAACATGGTATACATAACACTGAGAATATAGATTTAATCAATTTATATGACTCCTGAAAGTACTAGTAAATGAACCCTACCAAGTATAAAAGTAACAGGTATCAACATTAATTACTTTAATGCCTACGCATTACTTTGCATCGCAGATACATAACGTCCTGTTTAAGCCAAATAGTCTAGTGATAGGCTCACTGGCTAAACGGTCCCATGTAATTAAAATTGCCTATTAAGGCGTGTTATTGAGTGCGGTTAACTACTTGGCACTGCTGCGTGCTGTACTATGTATTTTCTGAAAATAATCTTAAAAGCGATGACTCATGGCTCTTAGTGCAACGATCTATAAAGCGGACATAAATGTTGTTGATATGGACCGCCATTATTATGAGCAGCACAGCTTAACGCTTGCACAACACCCCTCTGAAACGGCCGAGCGATTAATGTTGCGACTGTTGGTGTTTGCCCTGCATGCTAGTGAGACTATGGCATTTACTAAGGGCTTAAGCACCGATGATGAGCCAGACCTGTGGCAGAAAAGTCTTAGCGATGAAATTGAGCTGTGGGTTGAGCTTGGCCTGCCCAGTGAAAAACGTCTGAAAAAAGCCTGTGGTCGATCACAGCAAGTCATTGTTTATGCCTATGGCGCTGGCTCTGCCAACCTGTGGTGGGAAAAAATTCAGCCGCAGCTTTCGCGCTTTAAAAACCTTACGGTTAAACGTATTGATGCGGCACCTTTGGAGCAGTTAAAAATATTCTTAAAGCGGACTATTGAATTGCAGATTAGCATTCAAGATAAAGAGATTACTTGCTTGTCTGCTGATAATGAACTGGTGCTAACGCCAGAAATTTTGTCGTTGCGTTTATAATAGAATTTTTATAAGAGTCATTTGCGGTCTCTTTGGTTAACTAATACGTATTTTTAATATATTAACAATAATAAGTGGGCTCACCATGGTGCTATTTAACTGTTTAACCCTGCGTATTTTAACGCGTCGTATTGTCGCAATAGCTGCCCTTATTGCACTGTCAGGCTGCGCTAATAAATTTGCTATGGATGACTATTTAACCCTTGGTGACAAGTATCAGGTGGTGATTGAGCGTGACCATCGTGGGGTGCCGCATATTATTGGTGAACGCGATGTCGATGCGGCTTTTGGTTTTGCCTATGCACAGGCCGAAGATAACTGGCAAATTATTCATGACACTATTCCGTTTTATCGCGGGACTAATGCCGCCATTAACGGAAAAGATGCGGCAACGGTCGACTTCTTAGTTCAATGGTTGGGCATTTGGGAGACCATTGACCGTGACTATGAGACTCAGCTAAAACCTGAAACTCGCGCTTGGATTGGTGCTTTTGTTGATGGCATTAATTATTACGCGGCGTTGCATCCTGAGCAGACTAATCCATCAATTTTTCCAATCACTGAAAAAGATGTTGTCGCCGGTTATATGCTGCGGCATCTATTGTTTTATGGTTTTGATGCATCTATTACTGAACTGTTTGAACCTCAACGACAGCGTCCCGTGAGCCGTGGCCCTGCTGATGCAGATAAACAAGCTAGGCCCATGGCTGAGGGAGTAACTATTGGGAACCTTCCGGTGGGGTCTAATGCCATTGCGGTGTCAGCGCCTTTTACTATTGACGGTGCAACGCGCTTAGCTATTAATTCTCACCAGCCCACAACAGGACCGGTAGCCTGGTATGAAGCCCACATTCAGAGTAAAGAAGGCCTTAATGTTATGGGAGGCCTGTTTCCAAGCAGTGCCACTATAGGCGTAGGTTTTACCGAAAATTTGGCATGGGGCGCAACGGTCAATAAACCTGATTTGGTTGATATCTATGTGTTGGACATGGACCCCAACGACCCCATGCGCTACAAACTAGATGATGAATGGAAAACTCTAGAAGCGAAAGACATAGAGATTGAAGTAAAGCTATTTGGCTTTCTGCCATGGACTGTCACAGAGGTGGGCTTGAAATCTGAGCATGGCCCTGTTATTCAGAACGACCATGGCACTTATGCGGTGCGCTATGCGGGCATGGGCGAGGTGCGTCAGTTAGAACAGTGGCTGGCGATGAGTAAAGCGCAAAATTTTGAACAATGGCGTGATGCGATGCGCATTCAAGCCTTTGCCAGCTTCAATTTTGTTTATGCTG
>Ga0307994_1001370_pt1 | contig 14837 bp, 13 predicted proteins | sample EllFjometagen261_FD_203171 | JGI IMG/M metagenome (GOLD analysis project Ga0307994, IMG submission 203171) | Marine microbial communities from Ellis Fjord, Antarctic Ocean - #261 | ecosystem: Environmental > Aquatic > Marine > Unclassified | place: Southern Ocean | collected 2014-11-02 | reverse complement strand
CAAGGAGATCAGCCGGCATCCAGCGCACGTGCACCAGCGTTGCCCAAACTGCAACCTGGACTTAGAGCGACAGGTCGGTTCATTTATTGGCGGTATCGGTCTGAACACGACTCTGGCCTTTGGGGCCTTGTTCCTCGTGATCGTGGGCGGGTTCATAGCGACCGGGGGAGAAGCGTCGATTTCGAAGATCCTGCTGCCAGCGCTCGGTGTTGCAGTGTTTTTGCCCGTGCTGTTCTACGCACGCACACGCCTCTTGTGGGTTGCTTTCGAACTGATCTGGTGGCCCCTTCGTGCGAACGAGACCAACGAGGTCCGTTAGCGACCCATCTGGCGGCACCTCGTTCGTCCGTCAGATATACGCTCGCAGCGGGTCTTGCTCCTGCGCATAACCTTTGCAGAATTCGATGTCGGCAGGCAGAGGGCTGGGCGAAGTTACTTCGAATCCAGCGTGCCGCGGCATACTGCTGCACCCCCCTGCGGGCACGTCGTTCTCACTCTGCAGTGCAGAACGACGCCAAATGAGCGAGGTAGTGACGTGCAGGTTTCCCGATGACGGGCATCCAACCCTTCCGCGGCATGGTGGTTCTTCAAGACATGGCCCATGACGTGGTGTCACCCGCGTATGACGCACTTAGCGTCACGCAGAGGCAACGTTTCCGCTCGGACCATCCGCACTCGTACTTGCATGTGACCAGATCGGCCGAGGACGAGCCCGACGCTGTAACAGTAGACAACAGCACCCTCGTTGCCCGAGGGCGGGCGGCCCTCGAAGGGATCGTGGGCGCAAACCTGTTTGCGTCTCACGGCACGCCGGCACTCTACGTGTACCGACTCGTAGAGGGAGCACATGCACAGTGCGGGCTGGTCTGCGAAATTCCCAGTGGTTATTACCACTCGGTGGCCAAACCGCACGAAGCCACGCAGGCAGGACGTGCAGCCCTGCTGGCTGAGCATTTCGGCACGGTCAAGGCGATGTCGAGCCCCGTTGCGTGCACGGTTCGCGATGACGGCAGCCTGGAACGCGAGTTGATCGCAGTGACTCAGGGCGATCCGATTCTGGATATCGCTGGTGGTGACGGGCTCCAGCAAACGGTCTGGCGGATCGATGACGACGAAGCCCAGGCACGAATCACCGAGCGGCTGCGGGACGAGCCGCTCTTCATCATCGATGGACACCATCGTTCAGCTGCCAACCAACAATTACACGACCGCGGCGTGGTCATACCCGTACTCACCACCATCTTTCCCGAGCAGTCGCTTCAGCTGGTTGGGTTCCATCGACTCGTGCGGCTTCGCGATGGCATCGACCAGGCGCTGCTGCTTCAGGCCATTCGACGCCGCTTCCGAGTGGAGACCGTCTCAGATGTAACGATGGTGTCGGCCGGCCAGGTGGCCATAGTCCTCGCCGACGAATGGCATCTCGTGCACTTCGACGAGCGACCCGTCGCTGGTGGTGCTTCGATCCTGCTTGGCTCTCTTGATCCCGTCGTTCTCGAACGAGAGGTCCTGCTAGGCATCCTCGGCCGTCATGGCGAATTCGATATCACGTACACGCCTGACATCGAGCCCTTCGCTGTCATCGTCGCGGAAGCAGCCGATAACGACCAGATCCCGATCTTTGTGCCACCAGTGGCAATCGCGGACATGATGGCCGTGGCCGAAGGCGGTGTGATCATGCCAGCCAAATCCACCTACTTCACGCCGAAGGTCCGCTCCGGCGTCTTCCTCCGGATCTTCGACGAACTGGACTAGCGCCAACCATGTGGCGACGCGCTAACTGGATAGCAACTGGGTTAACGGCGGACAGCCAGCTGCGTACTACACGCTCTGCATCGCCTCGTGAAAGAGCCGGCAGCCTGCGCTAGCTACCTAACGAGAGGTCGTCTGTTGACCCTCGACGAGTCTGGCCGTCAAGATTGATCGATTACGAATACGTGTGCGGGTTGCGCGACGACCTGTCAGCTGGGGCTTCCTCAGCTTCGACCGGGGATGCAGCGAAACCTGACCCGACACCCAACCTTGCGTTTACGACCGCTTAGTTGTCCTTGGCGTCTTCGCTATCAGGTGACGGCGTTGCATCGGGGCCAGGCGTGGCGTCTGGATCAGGCGTTGGCGAAGGTTCAGGCGTAGGTAGCGGAGTCGGCGTTGGAGTGGGGGTTGGAGTCGGCGTCGGAGTGGGGGTGGGAGACGGTGCCGGGATAACCGGCACGCGCTCGATGAAGAACACATTGATCGATGCGTCCGGGCCGAGCGCTTCACGCAGAGCGCCCTCGAGTTCAGCTCCATCCGGAGGCACCGTGCCGCGCATATCGGCGACCACCGTGCGACCGTCGAACGTCACGCCATCAACCGCTAACCCTCGTTCATTCGCGAAGTCTTGCACGATTGAGCGGACCGCTCCTTGTGCCTCGTCGATGGCTCGCTGGGCTTCACCTGCGGAAAGATCGTCCCAGTTGAGCCCTACCTGGATCGGCTCATCGAACGCCTGCAGCAAACGGCTCTCAAGATCGACTCGATCAGGCGGCTGAATCGTTGACGAAATCGAAACGGTGACAGATTCGGCGCCGACCTCCAGGCTGGTTAGAACGAAGGTCGATGGGTCGCCTTCGCTGCCAAGCCACTGATCAACGACAGCTCTGATCACATCGGCGCGAGCTTGTTGCTCAGCGGAACGCTCTTCATCGGCGATGATCGCGTCGGCTGTTTGGCCTTGAATCCAAGTAACCCGCAGGTCAGGTACGTCTCCGAGGATCTCCGCTATTTTGGCCCGCAGATCCGATGACGAGGGGATTTGCGTCGGGCCTGTCACCGTTACCCGCACGGTGTTTCCGTCGACGGAGACCACTGATTCGTTGAAGGTGCCCTCAAGCCATGTACTTGCGGCTGCGCGAATCTCGGTAACCTGCGTTGAACGTTGGGCGCTGTCATAGCTACGCGTTCCCAGCAAGACGCCCAGGATTGCTACGACGACCAGAGCTGCGAGGCCACCTGCGATCACACGCGGGGCCATGCTGAGCAATCGACGGCCTGGGACGAAACCCGCTGCAATAAAGACCATGGTGCTGACGGTCACGATGGCGGCGAGGTTCGTTGCGTAGAGCAGTAATGCGCCAAGCGCCAAATCAGTGTCACCGGCACGCAAAGTGATACCGACGACCGCAAGGGGCGGAACCAACGCGACGGCGATAGCAACACCAGGTAGCGAACTCGACACGTCAGGGCGAGCGGTGGCATAGGAGCCAGCAACACCGGCCGCAAGTGCGACGACAAGATCTCGGGCATCAGGAGCGGTTCGCGCCAGGACCTCGTTTGTCAATAGTTCGCCGGGCAGCCAACCAGCAATGATGTAGCTGACCAAGATGGCGCCGGCGGTGGCAGCCGTGACGGTCCCAACAGCTCGAACAGTGGCGTCGCCGAGGGCCATAGCGATTGATGCAGCGATGCCAAGTACCGGCGTCATCAGCGGAGCGATAAGCATGGCGCCGATGACGAGGGCCGCTGAGTTGGCAGACAAGCCCATGATGGCCACGATGACTGACATTGACATCATCAGGGTGAAGTGAACTGCCCAGCCCGCGCCAGGGATGACCAAACAGGCCTCCATCACGCGCATGCGGTCTTCGGGGTTCATTCCCCAACGTTTGGCGGATGGGCGAGGCAGACCTACCCATCGACGCCGCCGCTGATCCGGCCTGGCCGGCTCGGGCCTAGCCATCTCGTCGGCAACTGCTTCGGACTCGGCAGGCTTAGCCGAAGATTCAGACATGCGGCCCGATGGTTGCGGCGATGTTTGCACGTGTCGCTTTAGGGGCCTCGATCATGACCATGTGACCAACACCGGGCACGATTTCAACCGTCGCGTGTGCGACGGCGTCGACAAGTGGTTGCGCAGCCCGAACAGGGGTCATCTTGTCGACCGCTCCAAGGAGGAATGTGACGGGAAGCGAGAGGCTGGCTGCAGTTTCCACGGCGCTTTGGTAGTCGACACACGCCGACAGGTCGTTGAAGAGAACGCCGTCCTTGGTTTGGGCGACCATTGCAAGGTTGGCGCCGACCATTGAGTTTCCGGGCGAGGGATGTGGCCCTGTCCGACTCAGAGGCGCGAACGCCCATCCCGCCATGAGCTGTGCCGCAAGCGGATCGTTGGCCTCCGCAGCGTCGAGCAACGCGGGGTGCACCGGCATAGCGGCCGCAGTTCCAACGAGTGTGATCGATGCCAATTCGACCTTGGTCGCACACTCGATCGCGATGAACGAACCCATCGAGTGACCAACTACGTGTACAGGGCGGTCCAGCGCACGCACGAGTCCTGCGAGCCATTCGGCGTATCCGTTGATCGAAGGAAGCTCGTCCTCAGGCGAAGCACCATGCCCAGGTAGGTCGATCGCGATGGCAGGACATCCATGGTGGGCAAGCCACCGCGTCTGCAGCGACCACGCTGTGCGGTCCATACCTGCGCCGTGCACAAGGACAACGACGGGGCCGCTGTCTCCAATATCTCGGCCGCCGGTAGCTGCTGAGATGTGATAATCGCCAGGAAAGGTCAGGGCAGTCATCAGCGTTCCTTCTGTGATCGGCGCAGTGCTTGTGAGAGATCATCGATGATGTCGTCGGAGTGTTCAAGGCCGACCGATAGGCGCACAAGTTCTTCGCCGATGCCTGCGTCGTCAAGATCCTGCGAGCTCATCTGGCCATGAGTAGTGCTGCCCGGATGGATAACGAGCGTCTTAGCGTCACCAACGTTCGCCAGGTGCGAAGCGAGTTGCACTGCCTCGATAAACTTGCGGCCCGCTTCGCGGCCGCCCTTGATTCCAAAGCTCAGGATCGCTCCGGCCCCACGAGGTAGGAGCTCTTTGGCCAGGTCATGGTCTGGATGCTCGGGCACACTTGGGTGTTTAACCCAAGTGACAGCGTCGTTGGTAAGCAGCGCTTCGACGACCTTATGAGTGTTCTCGACATGTCGTTGCATTCGCACCGGCAGCGTTTCGACACCTTGCAATAGATGAAACGCAGTCGTGGGGCTCATGCAGGCGCCGAAGTCGCGTAGACCCTCGGCTCGGGCACGAGCCGAGAAGGCAGTCGGGCCGAACTCGTCGGCAAAAGCCAGGCCGTGATACCCGATGTAGGGCTCGGTCAGGGTTGGAAAGCGGTCCGTCCTGGCCCAGTCGAGACGGCCGCCGTCTACAAGTGCCCCACCAATAGCGATGCCGTGGCCGCCAAGGAACTTGGTCACCGAATGCATGATGATGTCGGCACCGTGCTCGACCGGGTTAATCAGATAGGGCGTGGTGAATGTGCTATCAACCATCAGCGGGATTCCGTGGGCATGGGCGACATCCGCGACGAGAGGCACGTTGAGTACTTCGAGCCCAGGATTACCCGTGATCTCGGCAAGGATCAATCGTGTGGCCGGCGTGATGGCCGCGGCGAAAGCGTCGGGATCGCGAGGGTCAACGAACGTCGTCGTGATGCCAAAGCGGGGGAGGGTCACGTTCAGCATGTTGTGACTTCCGCCGTAGATGTTTCGGCTCGCCACGATGTGACTTCCGCTGTCCATCAAGGTAGAGATCGCCAGGAACAGTGCCGCCTGGCCACTAGCAGTACATACCGCAGCAGCTCCGTTCTCGAGTGCGGCGAGCCGTTCTTCCAGTACAGCCACTGTGGGGTTCGATATCCGACTGTAGAGGTGACCGGGTTCTTCCAAATTGAACAGCGCTGCTGCTTGATCCACCGACTCGAAGTTGTACGAGGTCGTTTGGTAGATCGGCACGGCACGAGCCCCGGTTGTGGGGTCTGGGGCCTGGCCCGCATGCAAGCTGAGAGTTTCGAGTCGGTATAGGTCTGGACGCACCATCTGACTGTATTCGGTGGGACGAGCCAGAAGGGGGCTCCTTCGATCAGCCCCCGCTGATTGTTCCGCCTGGGCTGATGGTCATCGGGTGCCCATGACGGATCATCGCGTGCAGCGAAGGTGCCACGATCAGCACCGGTGTCGTCACGCCGTACAACTCATGCCCAACAACTGACCCCAGCACGAGTATCTCGTCGGGCTCGATCAATAGGAACGCGGTCGGTGCTGAACCGAGCCGGATGGCCTCGGCCAACACACTTGAGGCCGAGCTGGAGCCCCGGCCCGACGCCATGACCACAATCGTGCCGGCGATGACCTCGCCATGTTGGGGGTGATGGGCGTCGGTGATCATGCCAGTGGTCGGGTCGAACCCGCCCCATAAGCTCAGCGGGGTCGCCAGGACGCTGACTGATGCCGCGGCCGAGCCGTCGACCATTACGCGGCCGGTTGCTCCTTCAGGAAGCATCGCTCCACGTCCAATCACTGCGGACGACTCTGCCTGCAATCGCGGAGCGAACACACTCGGTCACTGACCCGAACACAGCTTCGACGCCGATATTGCCAGGTGCGTAGTACGCCCACTTCGCAGAGTCAGTCATACCGAGCCCCGTGGTGTCGCGCACGATCGGGGTGATGTAGGTACACGTGTCGGTCACGAAGATCACGCCGGCCTCGCGCAGGGGCGAGACCCAACCGTGCAGCATGGCTTCGTGCAGCGTCTCGCGAGCCGTGGACACATAGAAAGCGACCGTCGACGCAATCAGCGAACCAGCGAGTAGTTCGTAGAGCCGGCCGATCTCGGCGAGCGAATAGTGAGGCGTGCCCAGACTTACCGTAGCGAGCGGACGATCTGCGGTCGAGGACAGCTCGTCGCGTGCACCCCTGATATCAGCGGCGGTGATCGTGATGGTGGCCAAGGCAGTGACACCTTGACAAGCATCGTGAAGTGAAGGGGCCTCGGGCGTCAGGCCAACGGCATGGAACATTGCGAGGTTGCCCGACGATGCGGCCGCAGCGCCGAGTGCCTTCAGATTGTCTTCGGTGGTGGACCCAGCAAGACCAATGATTGCTGGGATCTGCCCGGGGCAACGCCTCCCGACCACGAAACCCAAACATGGGTACAGCACAGAGGCACCGAGCAGCGATGGCGGAAGCGCCGATACATCGACGACAACGGTGGCCTTGCGGTTGGCGTCGACGTGCAATCCAGCGTTGGGGACACGACCCGTTACGGCTGCAGCGATATCGATGAAATCGCCGTAGCGATGGGTTCGGGCGCCGAGGACACTGTTGGCAAACACGATGGCATTGGATTCGGCCCAGGCAACATCGTCACCCTGATTGGGTCGATTTTGGCGCTGGTATGGCGCACAGGTCCACGTGGGTTCACACCCAAGTGCGACGTACCCGTCCATCAGCTCGCGGGCTGCGGCTGCCTCTACTGGGTCGCCTGCATACAACTCGGGGTGCAGGAGGTCCAGGCTTGAGACGTTCAGAGTGGTTGGTACCCGGACGCGTGCAGCACCATCGACCAGGCGATGTACAAAATCGAGCCCGGATGCCCCGTGATAGAGGCACGAGTCGATGTGTGCACCTGATACGGGAAGGAGCTCCGTCGCGTCCATTGCTTGCGCCAAGCGAACAACAATTCGCATTGCCAATGCCGTTCCCGTGCCGTCGGCACCGTCGAGCATGGCCTCCTCGTCTGGCGTAAGGTCGACGGCGCTCATTGTGTTATCACCGTAGTGTTATCAGCGGAGTGTGATCAGCGGAGTGTGATCAGCGGAAGATCGGGTCGGCCCCGTCGGGCACCCGGGTCGCTTCGATGGTCTCGGTCACATGGTCCACGACCTGAGCGATCGGCACTTCGATCGTTTTACCGGTAACCCGCGATGTCAGCTCGGCCATGCCAGCTGCGACACCCTTAGGTCCAACGGTGATGCGCCAGGGGATGCCCGTGAGTTCGGTGTCGGCGAATTTCACACCGGCCCTGGCATCACGATCGTCGATTACAACGTCGACACCCCGTTGCCGTAGCTGGGTGTAGAGGTCTTCACCCGCGGCGACGGTCGCTTCGTCGCGCATGCTCACGAGGATGATCGATACTTCGAAAGGAGCAACCGCCACAGGCCAGATCACGCCGTTGTCATCGTGATGAGTTTCGATGATCGCCGCCAAAGCTCGCCCAACACCGATGCCATAGCTGCCCATGATCGGGACTCGCTTGTCACCATTCTCGTCGAGCACGGCCATGCCCATTGCCTCGGCATACTTGCGACCGAGCTTGAAGATATGACCGGCCTCGATACAACGAACGATCTCAAGACTCGTGTCGCAGTTGACGCACGGCTCACCAGCGGTGACGGTCCGTAGATCGAGCCATTCAGTAACGGTAATATCGCGACCGGGGTCCACGCCCCGATAGTGCTTGTCATCGACGTTGGCGCCGGTCGTCATGTTGGTGCGACCCTGCAGCGCTAGGTCGGCCACGATTCGGATTTCGTCGACGCCGACAGCACCGAGGCTGCCGGGTAGCGCTCCTAGCGCCTTTTGTACTTCGTCGGCTGAGGCCGGACGTAGGGTTACGCAGCCCAGACCATCGCGGAGTTTCTGTTCGTTCAGCCCATGATCGCCTCGGACCAAGGCAAGAACGAGCTCGTCGTCCGCGACCATGACCATCGTCTTGATCTGTCGTTGAGCGCTAGCCCCACCTTCGAAGTCGGCGAGCGCTGCGATGGTGCGTACGCCTGGCGTGTCAAACATTTCGGGAGCGGCTTGGGGAAACTCGTCGGCAATATCCAGGAGTGCCGAGGTGGCTCGTTCTATGTTGGCGGCATAGCCACAGCCAACACACATGACGACATCGTCTTCGCCAGCATTGCTCGGCACCATGAACTCATTGGAACCGGAACCACCCATTGCGCCCGATGACGCTTCCACCGGTACTGCAGGCAGCGACAGATGCTTGAAAATCTGGATGTATGCCTGGCGGTAGGCGTCGAAACTTTTGTCGAGGCCTGCCTCGTCGATATCGAAGCTGTATGCGTCCTTCATATAAAACTCGCGTACCCGCAAAAGCCCACTCTTGGGTCGGGGTTCGTCACGAAACTTCAGCTGGATTTGGTACCACTGCATGGGCAACTCTCGGTACGAGCTGACTTCGGCGGCAATGGTCGCAAAGATCTCTTCGTGGGTCATGCCCAACGCCAAGTCGGCGCCCTTGCGATCTTGTAGCCGGAACATCTCGTCGCCCATGACGTCCCACCGTCCTGACTGCTTCCAGATCCGCGCTGGGTGCATGGCAGGCAGATGAAACTCTTGGCCACCCAGTGCGTTCATATGCAGACGGATGATGTCGGCGATCTTCTGATGCACGCGCCAACCCAGCGGCAGCATCGAATAGTGGCCCGAGTGAAGCTGGCGTGCAAAGCCGCCACGAAGCAGCAGTTTGTGGCTCGGGGCCTCGGCATCGCCGGGTGCCTCTCGCAACGTAGGAACGAACAGGTTTGACCAGCGCACTAACTACCTCCAGGTGTACCAGCGAGGCTACTTGGCGCATGGCATGTCCGGAGGGTCTATTCACCGGTTCCCAAGATGAGTGGCGCTACGCAGCGGCGCGTGATCGGCGAAGCAAGGGATCGGCCAAACCAAGTACCTTGTCGGTCAGCTTGAAGATGCGACCTGCAGCGCCCGGTGTGTCGCCATCGACCAGGTTGCCCATGACCTGCAACGTGATGTTGGCTAGGGCGTCAGAGCCAACGGCCAGGCGAAGCCCGTTACGCAGTATCCAGGGATGACCGATCAGGAAACTAAAGCGGCGCCCTGTGCTGAGAAACGCATCGAACCGTTCGGCAATCATTCGATCATAGGCATCAGGCGCTGTCGCTGGGTCGGCCATCAGTAGGTCAGCGGCGATGATTCCGCTTTCGAGGCCGTAGTCGATTCCTTCGCCGTTCATTGGATTCACCAAACCAGCCGCATCGCCAATCGCGACCCAACCGCTGCCGTGACGCTTCTGAGCGCTCATCGGCAGCCGCCACGCTCGTGGGCGCTCGAGATCGGGGCCGAGCGACCAGGGTTCTTGGACCAAGCCCCGGTACGACAAGAGCAGCTTATTCAGATTGAGTTTCTTGAACCCCTTCATCGTGCTGAGCGCTCCGACACCGATGTTTACTGTTCCATCGCCCGCGGGGAACATCCAGCCGTAACCGGGCACCGGTGTGCCCTCGTCGTCGGTCAACGTGAGGCAAGCCTCGAGCATCTCGTCCGCATGCCGCGGAGACTCGGCGTAAGTCCGGATTGCTATGCCGTATGGCTCGTCGCGATTGCGCTCAGCGCCAACGAGGCGGGCTGCAGCGCCAGGCGCTCCGGTGGCTAGAACTGTAAGGGGAGCACGCCATTGTTTTCCAGCAGCTTCGACTCCAATCACATGACCCGAGTCCAGAACAGGCAGGGCCTCGGTCTCCCAAACGATCTCTGCGCCGGCCTCGGCCGCACTATCGATGAGGGCAGCGTCTAGGCGACGTCGTGGCCACACCGCTCCATGATCTGGGAAACGAGTGCCGGACGGCCAGTCGAGCTCACGCTCGGTGCTATTCGCAATCATTCGAAGGCCCTCGATGCGGTGAGCGTCGGAGTAGTCGATGTCAAGGGCAATGAGCGCAGCGATCGCTCGCGGAGTCAGACCATCACCACAGACCTTGTCGCGCCCATAAGACGCCTTATCAAACACCACCACTCGGGCACCGCCACGAGCGGCCTGCATCGCGGCGGCGGCACCTGCGGGCCCGGCACCAATCACGAGAAGATCTGCTTGCTGCACACCTCTATCGTGCCCTGAAACTACGCTCCTTGTGCGGTCCAACGGCTCACCGTCTTGCTCGCCCGAGGTGACGCCTGTCTCGCGCCGCTCTTGTAGGGTCACGGTGTGGTTACCAAATCAGAAGTCGACGTCTGCGTCGTCGGTAGTGCGAACCTCGACATCGTGGTGCCAGTTCCGCATCATCCTGTCGCCGGCGAGACGGTCCTTGGCGGAGACCATCTCAGGGTCGGTGGTGGCAAAGGAGCGAACCAAGCGGTCGCTGCAGCCCGGTTAGGTCGCTCGGTTGCGTTTGTTGGATGCGTCGGTGACGACCCGACCGGAGTCGAGCTGCGCAGCGCACTCCTAGCTGTTGGCATCGATGTCTCTCTGCTCCGGACAGTCCGAGACACTCCGTCGGGAATTGCGTTGATCGCCGTTGGGCGCGACGGTGACAACTCGATCGTGGTGAGCCCCGGCGCCAACAGCCGGCTCAACGAGCAAGACATCGAGGCCGCCGCAGCTGCTCTTCAAGGTGCCAAGGTCACTCTGCTACAGCTCGAGGTCCCGGTCGAAGCAGTCACTGAAGCTGCCGAATCTGCTGGCGGGATTGTTGTATTAAACCCGGCGCCAGCTCTACCGCTCACGTCAAGGCTTCTCGAATCGGTCGATGTTCTCGTGCCGAACGAAACCGAGTTGGCCTTGCTCACTGGCAACTCGGTCGCTACGACCTTCGATGAGATCGTCGATCAGGCCCGACTCCTTCCTGCGGCACGGACCGTTGTTACCCTCGGCGCCCAAGGAGCGTTGCTGGTCGACGAGACCGAAATGCATCACCAGCCAGCGCCAACGGTAAGTGCTGTTGACACCACCGGAGCGGGCGACGCTTTCTGTGGAGCCCTGGCCGACGTCCTGGCCGAGGGTGGCTCACTTGTCGATGCGATGGCGTGGGGGGTAATGGTTGGCGCCGCGACGACACTTCGTTTGGGGGCACAAAGCTCCCTTCCAACTGCAGGCGAAGTCGCCGACCTGTTGCAGTTGCCATGAACGTTGAACCGACGAATAGCCGGCCAAAGATCGTTTTGGATTGTGACCCTGGCGTCGACGATATGTTCGCTATCTTCTGTGCGCTTCGGTACTGCGACCTGGTGGCGGTGACTTCGGTCGCTGGCAATGTCGGCATCGACCACACCACACACAATGCCCTAGGAATCCTGGCGCTTGCGGAGGCGTCAATACCTGTGCACCGGGGCGCAGATCGGCCCCTAAATGGGTCCGATGCGGCTGACGCCCGTCATGTTCATGGTGAAACCGGGCTAGGCGGAGTTGAACTGCCTTCGTTCTCGACCACCATCGCCAGCGATGACGCTATTACTGCGTTGTTCGACGAGACCGCTGCGGGCGATGTGACCGTTGTCGCCATCGGGCCGCTAACGAACATTGCACTCGCAATTCGGCGGGACCCGTCCTGGGCTAGACGGATACCTCGACTCGTGATCATGGGAGGATCGACCGAGACTGGCAATGTCACACCGTATGCAGAGTTCAACATCTGGGCAGACCCTGAAGCCGCCGCAGTTGTCTTCGACAGTGGAGTACCCATCTGTATGGCGGGCCTAAATCTGACCCGCCAGGTCACGATGGGAGTCGCCGAAATAGCGACCATGCGAGCGAGCGCTTCCCCAACAGGTGTTATGGCCGCTGGTGCACTCGACTTCTATAGCGATTTCAGTTTGGCGAACTATGGCGTCAAGCAGTCAGCCATGCACGACCCGTGTGCTGTACTTGAAGTTGTACGCCCGGACCTCTTCGACCGAACCGGGTTGAGCGTGAACGTCGAGACGCGCGGCATCCACACGCGCGGGATGACGGTCTGTGACCAACGGCCAAATGCAGCTGAACCCGACACTGACGTGCTGGTGGGAGCCGATCGAGATGTTCTGGTTCCCCTGATCGTCGAAGCCGCCATCACACCTACCGTGTGACCAACGTCTCGTACGAGTTCTGATAGAAATTGGGAACTGAATCCGACAGACCCATCGACCATGCGAGCATGAAGAATTCAGTTCTGGGTGCCCTGCTACTTCTGACTACGGTCGCGCTGGTCGCCGCATCCTGCGGTGGTGGCGATAGCTCGGGCGCAATCGAGGTCGAGGATGCTCGATATCGCCTAGCCAAGTCTGACCTTGGCGCCGGTTACATGTCGATCTCGAATACGACAGACACCGACGTCACGTTTGAAGGTGCTTCGTCCGAAGGGGTAGGGCGCATCGAACTTCACGAGTCGCTGGTTGGCAACGACGGCACAATGACCATGCAAGCGCGACCCGACGGGTTCGTTATCGCGGCCGGTGCGACAATCACACTTGAGCCGGGCGGCAAGCACTTGATGATCTTTGATCCGCTCGGCATAGACGACCTGACGGTCTCGTTGGACTTTGGCGACGAGACTGTCGAAGTTCTTGCTGTTTACGATGCCGAAGCCTCGGCGGCTGTCACCACCGATGACGTGGTTGACATGGATGCCGACGCTATGGCAAACACCGATAGCTAGGTGCGCCATTCCCTGGGTGCAAGACTGCATCCATGGAATTTGGACTTGCCTTCGCGAACACCGGCCCCTTCGTCGATCCTGATGCAGCAGCCCAGCTCGGCCGGGCGGCCGAAGCGGCTGGTCTCGACTCTGTATGGACTGTCGAGCATGTGATCGTGCCTAAGGAATACGAAAGCGCCTACCCGTATTCGGCAAACGGCAAGATGCCGGGCAGCCACGAAGCGCCCATTCCTGATCCTCTTATCTGGCTGACCTGGGTAGGCGCAGCCACGACCACGATCAAGTTGGCGACTGGCATCGTGATCTTGCCGCAGCGAAACCCGGCCGTGTTGGCCAAGGAAGTTGCCACCCTCGATCAACTCACCAAGGGCCGCATGGTGCTGGGTGTCGGTGTGGGTTGGCTCCAAGAAGAGTTCGATGCGCTGGGTATTCCTTTCGAGCGCCGTGGGGCTCGAACCGACGAGTACATGGGAGCGCTGCGGGCTCTCTGGCAGGGCGATGACGCAAGCTTCCATGGCGACTTCGTAACGTACGACGGCATCAGCATGAACCCAAAGCCATACAACGGAACTGTGCCGCTTCACATTGGGGGACACAGCAGGCGGGCTGCCCGACGCGCAGGTGAACTTGGCGACGGATTCTTCCCGGGCAAGGGCAACTTGGCAGAGCTCATTGATGTTGTTCACCAGACGGCCGCCGACGCCGGCCGTGATGCCACGGCAATCGAGATCACAGCATCGCACCCTGGTTTATTCGGGAGCGACCCCGCGGCCGCTGTTGCCGAAGCAGAGAGTTGGGGCGTGCACCGTTTGGTGATCCCGGCATTTCTGTTTGCAAAACAGCCCGATGCGATCGCCGAGACGTTGCCGATGTTCATGGATAATTTGCGTGCGTAAATGAGCTATTTCACCAACAAGACGCTGACCTTCTTGCGGGGTCTAAATCGGAATAACTCCAAGGCGTGGTTCGACGAACATCGCGCCGACTACCAGCAGCATCTCCGCGAGCCCTATCTCGCGTTGGCCGAGGATCTGTGCGAAGCGGTTGGTCTTGGTGAGCCAGAGTATGAGTTGGACCCGAAGCGTGCGATCTATCGGATCAACCGCGACATCCGTTTCTCGAACGATAAAACGCCGTACAAGACGAATCTCGGGATCACGGTCGGGCGTCGCGAGAAGCACGACCCATCCTGGCCGGCCTACACCGTACGAATTGGGCTAGACGGCATCGCTATCGGTGGCGGGCTGTACATGCCCGAGCCGCCGCTGCGGGATCAGGTGCGCCGTTGGTTCGCTGCACATCCAGAAGCAGCTCCGTCTGTACTCGCCGATTCGGATTACGGCAGGTACTTCGGTGAGATCAGCGGCGAACGTAACAAACGGTTGCCAAAAGATCTGGCTGAACTGACACACAATGAACCGTTGGTGTTCAACAAGCAATGGCTCTTCTGGGCCGAATGGCCCGATGCGAAGCTGCTGTTGGACCCCGACCTCGACCAGTTCATCATGCAACGGTGGCAGGCCGGCAGGGTCCTCAACGACGTGCTGAAGCGGGCCGTCACCCGATAAGGGGGAAGAAAATTGGAGCTTTGTGCTCTTCTTGCCATTTAGCGACCACCAGAATGGCGTGAGCCT
>Ga0307994_1001368_pt1 | contig 14851 bp, 12 predicted proteins | sample EllFjometagen261_FD_203171 | JGI IMG/M metagenome (GOLD analysis project Ga0307994, IMG submission 203171) | Marine microbial communities from Ellis Fjord, Antarctic Ocean - #261 | ecosystem: Environmental > Aquatic > Marine > Unclassified | place: Southern Ocean | collected 2014-11-02 | reverse complement strand
AAACCGGGAGACACATAAAACACTTTATATGTTCCTTTAATTGTAGGGCTGCCAGGAGACACCAAATAATCATACCCTGGTTTTAGCTCCTTATCGCCAAATAAGATTACTGATTTGCGTATTGTATTTACATCAAATTGAAAAGGCAAGTTGTAGCTAGTTCCAATTTTACTCAATCCCATCTCAGAAAATTTATCTGAAATGTATGCCGCAGCCAGCGAATCTCCCTTGTTTATATATCCCCGTCCAGAAAACTCATCTGAACATAGATCTTCCATCATACGCTGGGCTGTCTCTCTATTTTGAGCGTAGATAAAAGAGCTTAAAGATAGAAGCCCTACAAGCACGCACACTCTCATTTTTATCAGTATATTCATTAGTTTTGCGAAACTAAATATAAAAAGTAGAACAATGGGAATCGGCAATTTTTTTAAAACCCTATTTGGCAACGCCAAAGAAGCAACAGATCTCGTTGTAGAAAGCACTAGCCAATTCGCAGAAGAGGCCACAGAAAAAGCTACCCAAGTAAAAGGTAGTGCTGATAAAGCGGCAGACGCAGGACAAGGTGCTACCAAAGCACCAGAAGACACCGTAAAAAACGCATAACAAAATGAACTATTTGCTGATTATAGAATTAGTCAGCGTACTCTTCAATCTTCTTTTTCTCTACTTATACATACAAGAGAAAAAAAGCTGTTGGATATATGGAATACTAGGCTCGCTCACAGGAGCCTTTGTTGTTTACTCCTCTAATCTATATTCCGAAACTCTATTATACCTTTTTTATGCTCTTATGGGTGGTTTTGCCCTTATAGTCTGGCATACTAAAAAAGCAGAAACTTTTCTAATAAAAAGCATGAAACCCAAGTCTGTTCTTGGAATAATAGTAACTGGAATTCTCCTTGCTCTGGGTTTAGGGTTTGCCATGTCTAATACAGATGCTGATAAGCCATATGTAGATGCTTTGAGCACCATTTTTGGTGTAATAGCTACACTTTTAGAAATTTACAAATACCATATTGCTTGGAGCTTTTGGATAGCCATTAATATATATTCCATCGGACTATATCTTAGTTCTGATTTGTTTTTTTATGCTGCTCAGAGCATCCTCTATACCTTCATGTCTGTATACGGCTTGGTTGCGTGGCAAAAGAAGTTAAACGCTCAATGATTGTTCGCTTTATTTCCTTTCTAAAGCTTCTGCGGCCTCGGCATATTTCTGCTATTCCTCTCCGCCAAATACCGTAAGATTCTCGATAAGTATACTTTCGGATTCTTCATCACTCAAAGTAGATTCACATTCATTCTTTAGGTTTTCTAAGCCCATCTCCAACTTAAAACCGAGGGGTTGCTTCATAAAATAATTTAATAGTCTATGAGGGTAGTCCATTTCAGAAATCATAGACCAGGTTAAAACTGTCTGAGATCCTTGTGCATTTAGAGTAAAGAGGCCGTGACCAGCACTCTTTTGATTGGCAATTTCTAAATCCATGTCAAAGGATACCTCTTCATTCACTTTTAAGTCTAAAACTTGAACGGTCCCAGATTTCAAAGCAGGGTGACTAGATTTCCAAGAAAAACCATAGTCATTACTTCTTACCGATCCATTATAATTCCTTGTCTGTGTGCTATCCATAGCAAACCAAGGATCCCAATCTTGCCATTTTCTTATATCTGCTAAATATCTATATACTACTTCTGGCTCTTTATCAATAGTCACCTTACGACTTACTCCCATTTTGCTAGGAGCAAATAGAGCTGCAAGTAGTGTTGCCACTACCATAATTAATATAAAATATAGAACCCCTTTTACAACCTTCATGCTTCGTATTTGTTAGTCAAATGAACTACCATTATTTTACAACCACAAGCGGCAGCGTGAAGTTAATTTCTGAGGAATAAAAGAGTTCAACCAAATTGTCTGTAGAAATGCCATAGATTCCTAAATTTGCAATATTATAAAACAAGCATATGAAGAAGATATTTTTAAGCTTACTAATAATCCCCGTAGCATTCTTATATAGCTGCTCGTCTGATAATAGCAAGGATTCTAAAGTAGAAGAGGTCGCCGCACAAGAAGTGACAGCGGGTAAGACAAAAGTCAAAGACAATACAGTAATAACAAATAAAATAAACATGGAAAACGGACTTTACGCCAAAATGAATACTTCGAAAGGAAGCATTCTTATCAAACTTGAAATGGAAAAAACGCCACTTACAGTTGCCAATTTTGTTGGATTAGCAGAAGGGAAAATCAAAAACTCTGCTAAAGAGCTTGGTGTACCTTATTACGACGGACTTGTTTTTCATAGAGTTATACCAAACTTTATGATACAAGGTGGAGATCCAGATGGCATAGGATCTGGTGGACCGGGATACTCTTTCAAAGATGAATTTCATCCAGACTTAAAACACACAGGACCAGGTATACTATCTATGGCTAATGCCGGACCCGGAACTAACGGTAGCCAGTTTTTCATTACTCACGTAGAGACTTCTTGGTTAGATGGTAAGCACAGTGTGTTTGGTCATGTACTAGAAGGAATGGATGTGGTAAACACAATCGCTGGTGGAGATCTGATCGAAACAGTAGAAATCCTAAGAGTAGGCGAAGCGGCTGAAGCTTTTGATGCTGCTAAAACTTTCGGAGATCTGAAATAATGTTGACTGTCGATTCAGTTAACTTCAGTGGGAAAAAAGCTCTGATAAGAGTGGATTTCAACGTACCACTGAGTGACACCTTTGAAATCACTGACGATAGTCGGATGACTGCAGCTCTTCCCACCATTCAGAAGATTCTGAAGGATGGCGGGTCTGTAGTACTTATGTCTCATCTAGGGAGGCCAAAGAATGGACCAGAGAATAAATTTTCCTTGATTCATCTTGTTCCACATCTTGAAAAGCTTACCAATGCATATGTTGAGTTTTCGAATGATTGTATTGGCGATCTGGCTTTAAACAAAAGTAAAAAATTAGAGCCTGGTACTATTCACTTACTAGAAAATCTTAGGTTTCACTATCAAGAAACAGAAGGTGACAAAAGCTTTGCAGAGAAACTCGCTCAACACGGCGATATCTATGTGAATGATGCCTTTGGTACTGCACATAGAGCACATGCCAGCACGGCTATAGTAGCTCAGTACTTTGATGATAAGTGCTTTGGCTACCTTATGGCTAAAGAAGTGGCCAACGCTAAAAAACTAATGAGCAATCCTGAAAGACCATTTACTGCTATAGTAGGTGGTGCTAAGGTGAGCGATAAGATCCTCATCATAGAAAACCTACTAAGTATAGCAGACCACATCATCATAGGTGGAGGTATGGCATACACTTTCAAAGTCGCTCAAGGAGGTACTATAGGCAACTCTCTATTTGAAGAAGAAAGAGTACAAACCTGTAAAGAAATACTTGAAAATGCTGCTGATAAAGGTGTGCAGATACACTTACCCGAAGATAGCATATGTGCAGACAACTTTAGCAATGACGCCAATACGGCTCAGTGTGATAGTGACAAGATACAAGATGGATGGATGGGGCTAGACATAGGAGAAAAGGCTGTCGCGGCCTTCTCTGACGTCTTATTGAAGTCTAAGACTGTACTTTGGAATGGACCAATGGGCGTGTTTGAAATGACAAGCTACGAAAACGGAACTAAGGCTATAGCTCAAGCAGTAGCAGATGCTACCAAAGCTGGTGCATTCTCACTTATAGGTGGCGGCGATAGTAGTGCCGCTGTTAAGAAGTTTGGTTTTACAGATGATGTAAGCTATGTATCTACCGGTGGCGGTGCTTTGCTCGAGTTTTTCGAGGGTAAGGAACTGCCAGGGATAGTGGCTGTGGAGAGTTAGTAAAAACACACCTCAAGACGTATACCCATAAAATATAGAAACGGAATCTCGAAAGGGATTCCGTTTCTTGAGTTATTTTTTAGAGTAGCCAATATTGCTGTCTTTTTTTTCTTAAAACTTTTTAACCTTGAATTACTCGAATGTAATCGAATATTTAGATGTAATTACTCGAACACACTCGAATCTTTAGGCCTATTTATTCAACTCTCATAGAGAATTCTATGTCCCAAACCTCTTTCACTTATCACTTGCGAAATCGTTTTGTTGGTGAGTTTACTATCCAGCCAGCTTATTACATCAAAATAGAAAAAAGGACGTTGCTCAAATTTGTTTTGGGCTACAACCCCAAGTGCGTCTCGTAGGTTCTGTAACTCGTTTTTAATATTTGCTTCTGGCAGCCGAGCACATATTCGCAGGAAATTCATGATTTCTTTCTGAAATGCATTCAGCTGCTTGTTTCTTGCTAAGTAGCTATAAACGCCCCTGATGTTTTCGTAAATATAGGCATCCTCTCTCAGTTCAAAGAGAGATGTCAATTTAAGAATTCTAGCAAACGTTTGTAAATCTGAACGCCCCGCGGTGGTTTTAGAAAATATGATTTTATCTAAAAATTGAATACAACCGTTGAAATCCCCTTGACCAAAATAGACACAAGCTGCTTTGTAGTTTATTCCATTAATAAAACTTGCATCTAACTGACCGCTATAGAGCTCCAATGCCTTTCTGTGAGAATTAAGCACTGCTATCGCTCCTTTGAAATCGCCCTTAATAATATGCCAATTCACCGTGTGTGTGAGCAGATACTTAAACTGTATAACCTTGAGCAATTTTATGTTTTGCAAACTTGGTTTAAAAACTAAGTCTCTAAATCGTTGAATCAATAATCGATATTTTTCACCTGCATTTAGCCTAAACAAACATAAAAGCTGGTAGTTAAGTAGCTTTAAATATACCTCTTCATAGTAAGAGTCCAATTTCTCGCTTTTGTAAATATGAACTAGAGTCGTTGCATATTTGTATGCTAAAATAAAGTTTCGTTGGATATAATGATATTGGTATAACAGTCGATTATATACAATTTTGTCATACAGTGAGAGTTGGGAATAGTTGATTAGATCTACCACAGACTTAGTTTGAGTCTCAATTATTCTGTACTCCTTTAAATCTTTGCTGAACCTATTGGTTAAATAAAATTTACGTAGATGAAGATATTCTCTCTTCAGTGAAGCGGTAAATGGCTGCACCTCATTGCTAAACATATATTGCCCAATAGCCTCCTCGTCTGCTAATATTTCAAAATAGTAAGACTCTTCGTCTACCAACACAGCATTGCTTAACAAGTTGTTATTTGCCTTATACTCTAATGCTTTATGACGCCACTTATTCGCCTGCTCAGCAAGATTTAGACCCTTTAGAATAGAATAGTTTTTGATCATTGATCTATAAACATCAAAAGGAGTCTCTTTTTGAATGCTCTTTAAATGATCTAGTATTTTGATATATAGTTCGTTTTGAATATTTGATATTTGACTCACCTTCATATTGGTAAGCGAGGATTTTACGCCGGCATAATCCTTCTTGTTATCCTTTAGTATGGCAAAATATAATTGTACGTAGAGATAGTCACAATATGGAAGATGTGACCACTTGCGTGACAAGAATAGCCGCTGTGACTTATTCAATGCATAGACTAGCTCTACAAGGCTGTTTATTGACTTATGATTCATATTTAGTTTTATATAAAATACTTATTACAAAACATTTGCACTATTTTTTACGTTTTATGTATCGTAATTACTGCTCTATTATTTGTATGGCAATATAATTAAAAGAATGCTATTTGTACTTTAACACATGTCACGCATCAGGTCAATAATAAAAAGTTCAGGTCACTACCTACCATCTCTGCAAGTGAAGAATAGCTCTTTTGAAAAGAATACCTTTCACAACGAAGACGGCACACTATTTCCCTCTAGTAGTTCAGAGATAATTCAAAAATTTCATACCATTACCGGCATACAGGAACGCAGGTACTTAACCCAAGATCTGCAATCCTCTGATATGGCAGCCATAGCTTCTGAAAAAGCAATTTTGGATGCGGGTATAGATAGGGAATCTATAGATCAAATTATTGTCGCACATAATTTTGGAGATATTCAATCTGACAAATCAATACCAGAAATGATGCCCAGCCTGGGTGCTAAGGTTAAAAATAAATTAGGGATTAAGAACCCCAGTTGCGTTTGCTATGATATTATATTTGGCTGTCCCGGCTGGGTTCAGGCTATGATACAAGCTGACGTATATATCAAAAGCGGTCATGCTAAAACCTGCTTAGTAGTAGGTACAGAAAGCTTATCACGAATGGTAGACCCTGCGGACAGAGATGCTATGATTTTTTCTGATGGTGCAGGAGCTGTGATAGTCACAGGCCAAGAATCTGACGAAGAAATAGGAATAATAAATCATAGCAGCGTAACCCACGCGGCACAAGACCTTAATTATTTAAACATGGGAGAAAGCTACAAAAAGGGAAACGACAATAATCTATACATCAAAATGAAGGGTAGAAAAATTTACAACTATGCTTTGCTAGAAGTCCCCAAAGCCATAAAATCTTGTCTTGACAAAGACGAATTAGTTATAGACGATATTGACAAAATACTGATTCATCAAGCCAATGAAAAAATGGATATTGCTATTGGTAATCGGTTATACTCCCTATATGGTTACGAGGAAATGCCCAAAAATAAAATGCCTATGATTATTGATAAAATGGGCAACAACTCAGTAGCTACTGTGCCTATTCTTTACGACATGATAGATAAAGGTCTTTTACAAAACCACACATTTAAGTCCAAAGAACTTATCGTGCTGGCATCTGTTGGAGCAGGTATGAGTATCAACGCATTCACTTACAGACGACCTTAACCGAAACCATGAAAGATACATTTGGAATACACGATATAGCCTTTAAGCCACCTTCTCTATATCTGCCTATCGAAGATTTAGCCATAGCAAGGAACATAGATCCTGCTAAATTAATTCATGGATTAGGTCTTAAAAAAATGTCCGTGTGTGACGTAGATGAGGACATTATAACACTTGCTGCTGGTTCTGTGATACAACTCTTGGAACAAAACCCAGATCTAAAACTAACCGATATCGGCCGGATATACGTAGGTACAGAGAGCAGCATAGATGGGTCAAAACCAATAGGCACTTACGTTCACGGGCTGGTTCATCAATATTTTGAAAGTAAAGAACTAGATACTACTGGCATTAATCATATTGACGTGGTAGACATGACCTTTGCCTGCATAGGAGCAGTAGATGCCATGCATAACTCACTGTACTATCTGTATGCTAACCCTGATAAAGTAGCTATAGTAGTAGCAGCCGATATAGCAAACTATGATCTAGACTCGCCCGGAGAATACACTCAAGGTGCAGGAGCCGTTGCTGTTCTCTTATCCAAAAACCCTTCTTTAGTGTCGTTATCTGATAAATGGGGTATTTCTGTTAAAAATGAGCACGACTTTTTCAAACCCATCCGGTATCAAAAAGTAAATGGAGAGTTACTAGAAATACATGACGAGAAACCGATTTTTGATGGCCAACTGTCTAACACCGTATATCAGAATAGAATAACAGAGGCTTGGGAGCACTTCAGATCAAATGAGCTTATAGGCGACTATGCCCAACTTATTTTTCACTTGCCATACGCATACCACGGAAGAAGAATAATAACACCTCTGCTACAGCAGGAATTAGAAACGGAAGGCACTTTTGACGCTATCTGTGCGGAGAATGATATAGACCCTAAGGATGATAAAGTATCGCGTCTTTTTTCTAAGACGCCCTATTACAAAAACTGGGTAAAGACCACCATAGCAGAAGGAGATAAACTGTCTTCGGATATGGGAAATTTATATACGGCTAGTATCTTCTTGAGTCTGGTAAGCTATTGTCTCTCAGATGCAGTACAAACGGACAAAGAGTTACTCTTCTTTGCCTACGGCAGTGGTTCTAAGGCAAAAGTATTTGCGGGCAAAATTCAAGCACAATGTCGAACTAAAGCAGAGTCTTGGCATATAGATAAAAATCTTGCAGACAGGGTGAAAATTACTTTTGACGAGTATATCGCATTGCGTGAAAAGGAACTCAAAACACCCTTAGCAAAGACGAATGCTATAGTGCAAGAATCTTCTGGAATAGCACCCACCAACAAGTTTGAACGTTCATACGTGCTGAAAGCTTAGACAAGCTAAGCTTTCTTAAATCCCTTTACTAACCCAACAACACCAGCCCCTACTAAACTCTTTATCACTATTCCAGGCACAAGTTCTGCAAGTGTTTCTAATCCTTTGCTAAACGAGCCCGTAAAGTAGGCCAGCCACGTGACGCCTAGTAAAGCAATTACTAAGTGTATCTGTGCTATGTAGCCTAAGACTGGCAAAAACGTATTAGACGTTGGCCTAGGCACTACAGCAGCCAAAATAAAACCCACAAAAAATCCCAAAGGCCAGGAGCTAAAATATGCCCAACCTACTCCTCCATTGAAAACTGGAAATCCCACAATGCCTTGTGCCAGATAAATCACAATAAGAATGAATCTCCAGCGTATGGGTAGGTAGTAATATGCCAATCCTAAAAATAGGGTCTGTAAGGTGAAGGAAACCAAGCCTCCCAAGTCCAAGTCTAATTTAGCACCCGCTATCACCAAAAACAAAAAAGCACCCGCTAGTAGCGGGTGCTTTACATTGTTGATTAATTCGTTTTTACTTCTTAGTGTCGGCATATCCAAACACTTTTTTAAGCAAGTCTGTGGTGCGTGCTATAGGATTAGCTCTTATCTTGTCTTCTTCTTTTTTGATCTGGCTAAATAATGCTGTCATTGCCTTATCCGTTACGTACTCATTAAGATCTGTCTCTACGTTTTTGCCCATTACCATGTTATACGCATTGGTAACCTTAGTCCACGGATCATTTACGTTTACCTTATCAAGGGATTTAGTAATTACCGGTGTGAATTTGCTTTTTAAACTGCTCGAAGTAGTTCTTTGTAAATAAGCTGTTCCTGCACCTTCACCCCCTGTTACTATACCTATAGCGTCACTTATGCTCATAGAAGTAATCGCTTTTACAAAAATAGGTTTAGCTTCTGCCATTGCTTTCTCTGCTCCAGTATTCATTGCTACTTCTACTTTTTGTAAGTATGGGCCAGCAAGAGCATTTGTAATTGGGTTTCCCTTAATTTTAGAAACCGCATTTTGTACCTCATCTGGCATCAAAATTTTGTAAGCAGAATTTTTTAGAAAGCCACCGTCTTGACCTAAGAATGATGTTCCTGTAAGCACTCCCTTTTCTAAAGCCTGTTTTAGTCCAGAAGACGCTTCGCCTTGTGAAATACCTACGGCTCCTCCTGTAGATTCTAAAACGTCTAATAGCTCCTCACAAGAGGATAGAGAGAAAAGTAAGACGAATGCATAAATAAATTTTTTCATTTTAATAATGCCTATTGGTTTATATGACTTGTTAGTTCAAAAATAGTACCTAATTTTTAAGGGAGGAGGAAACTTTCATAGATAACATCCATTATGTTAGTTCTTACTCCGTCTCTTATAAGTTTTCTATTCTCCTGAGTAGGATATACTCTATTGCTTAAGAATACATATACAAGGTCGTGCTCAGGGTCTGCCCATACCATGGTGCCAGTAAAACCACTGTGTCCAAAGCATTTAGCAGATGCAAGGTCAGACGCAGGATTCCCTTTGCTTCTGTTCATTTCAGGCTTGTCCCATCCTATACCTCTTCTAGAGTCTGAAGACTGTTTTGCCGTGAATGTTTCGACAGTCGATTTCTTCAAATATCGTACATTATTATATACGCCTCCGTTCAAAAGCATCTGAGCTAATGAGGCTAAAGATTCCGCATTACCAAATAGCCCGGCATGTCCAGATACGCCACCTAACATGGCTGCCCCTGGATCGTGTACTGTACCGTGCACTAAGCCTTTTCTCATATCTGGACTAAGTGACGTAGGCACTATTTCAGATAGTTCAAATCTCTCTAGTGGTAAAAAAGTAAGTCGCTCTATTCCCATAGGGTCATAAAAATTAGCTCTTACAAAGTCATTAAAATCATTGCCCGTAACTCGCTCTATTAACTCCTTCATCAGAATCATTCCCAAGTCACTGTACTTGTATTTTCCTACAGCACCCATTTTTGAGTCGTATATCTCCTGAAGTATATGCTCTTTATAATCGCTAAGAATATAGAGACCATTGCCTATAGAAACAGTGTGCAGTTCGTCAGGTTGTGTGGTATATATAGAATCATATATCACTTGGTCTATTATTGTTTCGTAATAAAAAGGAATCCAATCTTTTAAACCCGCCTTATGCTCTAGCACCATTTTAATGGTCATATGGGTCTTATTCGTGTTTTCTAACTCTGGCAAGTACTTCACCATTTTGTCATCTAAAGAAAGATGCCCTTCTTCTACTAGTTTCATAAGGGTGACTGTAGTCGCAGCCACTTTAGTAATAGATGCAAGGTCATATAAATCTGAGTTTTGTACCTTCTGGCTACTATTAAATGTGTGAGTGCCAAAACTCTTTTCGTATACTATTCTTCCATTTTTAGCTACAAGCACTTGACAGCCTGGTGTTGCACCCGAGGATACTGCTCTATTTGCTATTTGATCTATTTTGGCAAGTCTAGTACTAGACATTCCTACTTCTTCTGGCCTAGCAGAGTTTAGCTCGCCAATTGGTAAGGTAGTAACTCCCATGCTGGCTGAGTACTCTTCCCCTACGCTTATAGGCAATGTGCCATTCACACCGATTACTCCATAAATCGCTTGGGCAGCTTTTATATTATTCTCTTCTAAATCTTCGTAAGCAAGAAGCAAAGTCTTTTGATTTTTAAATTTTTTAAGATTATATGGATTCCCAAAATCTACCAGCACGACGTTCTTATTTGCACTTAAGCTATTTACAAAAGAAGCGGTAGCTGCAGTGATGCCATAGTTTGGCGGGTACTTGCTTGTATTATGCACCGATACTATGGATACGTCATAATCATACATCTGTGCTTGTATAGCAGCAAATTGAGACGCAGTTGCGTTTTTACTAATACTAGCGGTTTTTACATTCCCCATTCTTTCTAACTCTCGTTGAAAAGTGGTTTTGATGCCATTACCTATTGCTACAGAAAACACCCTCTTGTTGTCTTTTGCATTCAGAGGCAATATTGATTGGTCATCCTTTACCAAGCATAACTCTTGCTCTATGAGCTTATAGTTTATAAACTTTGCCGAGGTGCTATTTAGATCTGCTTCTACATTGTACTCGTTTAACGGAGTGAAATCGTGCAAGCCTAACGAGTGCTTATAGTTTAGCACTTTTAGTACCTTGCCCCATACATAGTCTTCGCTCAATCTACCTTCTGCCATTGCCTTCTTCATAAGCTTAATAGCCTTAGGCACATCGCCAGGAGATAATAGAATATCATTCCCTGCCATCAAAGCCATTAACTCTAGCTCGCCATCTGGATGGTATTTTGCTACACCTTGCATATTTAAAGCATCGGTAAAGGATAAGCCTGTGAAACCCATTTCTCTTCTTAAAATGCCATTTATTGCTTTATCCGATATACTTACTGCTATATTTTTGCGGTCGTCTATAGCTGGTATGAATAGGTGAGCTGTCATTACGCTCTTTACTCCTTGATTAGTCAGGTATTGGAACGGCCGAAACTCCACTTCTCTTAGTCGTTCCATAGAGTGGTTAATTACGGGTAAGTCCTTGTGAGAATCTACATCTGTATCTCCATGTCCCGGGAAGTGCTTTGCACAAGCTATTATACCTGCATCTTGCATCCCACTTGCATAAGCCCATCCTTTTTTACAAACATTGTCAGGGTCTTCACCAAATGATCGAAAATTAATTATTGGGTTATTGGGATTGTTATTGATATCAATAACTGGAGCAAAGTTTACGTGAATTCCCATTCGCTTGCATTGTCTGCCTATCTCCTTACCCATCTCATAGATTACCTCTTCATTTTGAATACTGCCAAGTCCAAGTTGATATGGATAGGCTATAGTATTCGCTAGTCGCATAGCAAGTCCCCACTCACCATCTATTGCTACAAGCATTTTAGTTTTAGACATCTCCTGAAATCTATTTGTGAGCTTTACTTCCTCCGTCGGGTCCCCTTTAAAAAAGATTACCCCGCCTACTTTGTGCTGGGCTATCATACGCTCTACTTCGGCAATATGTTTGCTGCCATAGGTGGGTCTGCATTCTATCATAAAGAGCTGAGCAATACGCTCATCTACACTTAGAGAATCAAATGTAAGCTCCGCCCATGTACTACTATATTGGTGCTGCTTACTGCTAGGTGGAGCAAAAGCCAAAGATGTAGCAAAAATTAATAATATGGCTGTAGTGTTTCTGAGCATTTGTATCATGTAATTTCAAATAATGTACCTAGTATACAAAATAGGTTCCAAATGCCTGAATATCAAGAAGAATAGAACACTTACTTATAAACGCAAGTGTGCGGTAATTAGTACATCTGCCTAAGCAAACTGAGGGCTTCCGAGTTTTCTTAAGAAAACGAGGTGAGAAACAAAAGCTTCCCTAAAAGTGGCAAACTCTTGATAGTTTATACCATGCTTGCTCGCAGTCTCTTTTACTATATCATATAGTTTAGGATAGTGAGCGTGAGATACATTAGGAAACAAGTGATGTATCACTTGGTAGTTTAATCCTCCACAATACCATGTAAGTGCTTTATTTTTAACTGCAAAGTCGAACGTATTATGAATTTGGTGTACCGTCCACTCGTCTTCAGAAGTTCCGTTAAATTTATCATGGTTTGATAAATCAAACTTGTCTACAACGTGTGCTAGTGAGAATATAACGGCAAGTATCCAGCCTGCAATAAACTCAACTACAAAAGCCCCTATTAATACTTGCCAAAAAGCAAAGTCTAAAAACACCACAGGAATCACTATCATATAGGTTAAAAACGTTAGCTTAAAGAATATCATCTCACCATATTCTTTCACTATTTGTATTCCTTTTGCCTTGTTTAGTCCTTTTTTTCTGTACTCACCATACTTTGTAAAATCGGCAAAAAACCAACCTAACGTTAGTAAGCCATAGAAAAACGCCCAGTATACATGTTGAAATCTATGTATTTTTCTTCTAGGAGCGTCTTTGGTGAAACGGAATAAACCTTTACCATCTACATCTTCATCATGCTTGTATATGTTGGTATACGTATGGTGAAGACGGTTGTGTTGATTAATCCAATTACTAGAGCTTACCCCTAAAATATCTGCGGTATGACCAAAGATTTTATTTACAGTTTTATTTTTAGAAAACGACCCATGATTCGCATCATGCATCAGACCCATTCCTATGCCCGCTTTGGCTAATCCCATTATTAAACACAGGAGCAATACAGACCATGCTGAAAAGCCTAAAAAGAGGATAGCTAAGTAAGCTCCGAAAAAACTAACTAGCAATATAGCCGCCTTCACTTTTACGGATGGCGTTGCAAATTTTGAAATCTTAGATTCTCTAAAGTATTTCTCTACGTTAGTCCTAAGCTCACGGCTAAAATCTGAAGCCGACTTAAATTTTGGTAATGTTATACTTGACATTGGTGCAAATGTAATCAATTCGTAAAATATGACCTTCTTGGTCTTAATTCAATATGCCATTTAAAACCCTCCAATCGAGATTTGGTTTGAGGAAATCCTTCTAATGGATAAAAACTTGCTTTGGGTTTGTTCTGAAAATTTATGGTCCGCACTCTGTTGGTGGTGTCTATGAGTATTACCATCTTGCCACATACCACATCATTTACCCCGGAGTACTGTGTGCTATCCTCTAATGCATAATAAACGCTCTGTCCATTTCCATCCACCTCTATTCGTTTTAGACGTGACTCTAAAAAAAAAGCATCTAGCCTTTTTCCTTTTATTTGATTATAAAAGCCATTGCGATCTTTCTCTATTATGAATCCATTTTTAAATGCTTCTAACTTTTCTAGACCTTCTAAACCTCTAAACACCAGTATGGTGTCTCCTGTTATCTGATTGCTATCTGTCCAAAGTATTGGGTCGGTATAAAACCCTATTGTGCTATCAGAAAAATTATACACCATAGAGTCTGCCACGGCTTGCATGTCGCTTTTATACACTTTTACCTTTCTAAAAGCCCTTAGGCTTCTCTTTTGGTTTAGCGTAGTGTCTGCCAAATCAATCAGCGTATCCGCTTTTAGATAAAATGAATCTCCATCTATGTTTTTAATAGCCAAGGGGTTCCCAGTGATTACCGTAGTTTTTGCAAAACGCTCATACTTTCCATATTGACCAGTAATTGTAATTTCTTCTGATGTGTCTACAAACACTATATGACCAAACGCTTCGCCTAATCCTGTATTTCTAAAGTACATCATACTATCAGCCTCTAATCTGTTTTCTTTGCCTTCTATGTACGCCCCTTTGCTAAACTGAGAGATATTGGTATTGGTATTATACCATCCATACTGGCAGTATATCGTGTTTTCTTCGCTGTGTATACAGGTAGGGCCTAAAAAAGTGGCTAGCTTAGTTATAGTATTATACTTCAGGGTATCGCTTTCCATAGTATACTCAGGATTAGTGAGTTTTACCGAATCTTTAAAGAACAGTTCTTTGGTTCTAGAGTAATACGTTCCTCTATTGCTGTATAGCTTATCTTCTCCATTTATGGTAGTGCCGCCAGTAGTATAGTAGCCGATTTTGTCTGCCATGTCATAGTTCAATTGTTCAGTGGTCAATTTCATTTTGCCATCTGTAAGTCGCACATTCTTGCTCACTTTTGCTAATCTAGTATCGCCGTCGTATTCTAGGTATCCGCCCCACAGATCTACTGTATCTTTCTGGCGTATGTATATTTTGCCAAACGCTTCTATCTTATTTATTTCTTCATAGAAAT
>Ga0307994_1001365_pt1 | contig 14871 bp, 12 predicted proteins | sample EllFjometagen261_FD_203171 | JGI IMG/M metagenome (GOLD analysis project Ga0307994, IMG submission 203171) | Marine microbial communities from Ellis Fjord, Antarctic Ocean - #261 | ecosystem: Environmental > Aquatic > Marine > Unclassified | place: Southern Ocean | collected 2014-11-02 | reverse complement strand
AGGGCTTATTTTAAATTATAAATCGAGGTAATGATGGTTGATTTATTAAAATTTAATTAAAAAAATCAGAAAATAAGAACTCATTTAATTCTTTCGCATTTTTAGGTAACTCTCCTAATTTAAGCTTGACACCTACATATGTTATCCATATGTCGTATTTTAATGTATTAATGGATTTAAGAGCTGTGAAGTAATTATTAAGACTAATTATAACGTCTGTTTGTGTTGTGAATCCTGATCTGAATTTATCTATCTCATCTTTATAGCTTTGTTTCATTAAACCAACAAGTAGTGTAGATTGATCAAACAAAACAATTTTTTGTTTTAATAGTTTTAGATTTAACTCAACGCTTGTAGTGCTTTCAAAAAGATATTGTTGTAAATCCGTTTTTGACAAATCATATTCAACAAGTTGTTCTAAATAAGCGCCTTTTTGCGTTTGATTTTTAATTGGTAAATTATGTGTTAAAGAAACAAGAAAGCTAGTGCCTGGATTAGCATTAAAAGTTTTATTTAAATTATACGCTCCATCTTCATAAGTGCCAAATCGAGAAACTCTGATATCTAAATCTAAGAGATTTTTTTTCTGGTTTTTTGCGTTTTTTAGTAAAATTTTATTTTCTTCAATTCCTAAAGATATTCTTTTATATTGTGGTGTATTTTTAATAAGGGAGTCTAAAGTGATCTTTATTTCGGCGATGTATTCAATCAATTTCTCTTTATTTGGATCAGGGACCTGATCCATTAATTCAGGGATTGAATCAGAATTTTTATTGTCATTTATACCTAATAAGATTTTAGTTTCATAATAAACACCTAAAACATTTATATTTGAAATGGTAAGCTGTTGTAGTTTATTAGTATAAAAAGAATTTGCTTGGTTTTTTTCTGCTAGAGGGATTTGATCATTTTCAGCAAGTGTATAAATCCCATTTTTATATGTTTTTGACTCCCTTACAATATTGTTTACAATATCGTATCTATCTATAGCTTCTTTTAGTGTAAGGTAGTTTATTAGTAGTTCACTAAAATAAGTTAATACTTGATTTGAAAATTGTTCCGCTAAAGCTTTTTGATTGATTGTTGAAACCTCAATAAAAGAATATCCAGGATTGGTTTTTCCTATTCCTTTTAATAATGGAATTTTTGCACCAGCAAATGCACCTGAACTATTGAATGCATAATTTGGACTGGCTACTTCTATTGTTCTTTCAAGCCTAAATCCTGTATAAAAATCTATACCAAATTTAGTTGGAACAACAAATCTAGTCTGTATATACTCTGTCCCATCATTATCAAGAGATGGATTTGCACCTTCACCATAAACTAATTTTGTATCAATAAAAGGATTTAAAGCCCCATTTGCTCTAAGGAGTGTATAAGTCGCTTTAGTCAAAGAAAGCTTATCTAATTTAATATTATAGTTGTTTTCAAAACCCTCATTAAGTATTTTTTGGAAAGTTAAAACGTTATTTTGTGCTTTTAGCTGAAAATTTAATGCTAATGAAATTAGTAGTATAAGTAAATTGCTATTAAGATTCATTGTTTCTTTTTTGATTCAATTGAGTTTTTACCAAATTATAGAAAAAAGCTTTGTTATTAATTAATGTTTCGTAATTTCCTTGTTCTAAAATTTCTCCTTTTTCTAAAACAACAATAACATCAGCGTATTTAATAGTCCTTAACCTGTGTGCAATAACAATTTTAGTAGATTTTAATTCATTTAAATTATCAGCAACTGTTTTTTGCGTATCCTTATCTAGGGCACTAGTAGCTTCGTCAAATAGAATTAATTTTGGTTTTTTTACAATCGCTCGAGCAATAATGATTCGTTGCTGTAGACTACCAGATAATGTACCACCTCCAGGAGGTAGAATAGTATTCATTTTTTGTTCCATACCTTCTATCTGCTTGTCACAACCAGACATTCTAGCTGCTTCCCACGCTTCTTCAACAGTGTAGTCCGAAGTGCCTATAATATTATATAAAACGGATCCTTCCATTATTTTTCCATCTTGTAAAACAACCCCTATTTGGTCTCTTATTGTTCGTATATCCAACACCTTCATGTCCATTCCGTTAAATAAAACAGTTCCTTGTTGATATTCTTCAAAACCCATTAAAATTCTTAATAAAGTAGATTTCCCAGAACCAGAGCCTCCTACAATTGCTACAAATTCTCCCTCTTTTATTTTAAGACTAAGATTTTTAAGAATTAGTTGGTCGGTATCATTATATTTGAAATTAAGATTTGATATTTCAATATCACCAGTTAAGTTCCCAACATCTTTTTTCCCAACATAATCTTCAGTTTCAGCCTCTAATATTGGCCTAAGTAATTCTAAAGCTGGCTTTATACTCATAAAAGGGATTGCAACACCAAATGCACTTACTAATGCTCCCTGAAAACTTAAATAGGCAGAATTAAAAGCAATAAAATCACCAATGCTAAAAGTAGAATTTGGAAGGGTAAATAAATCATAAATGCGTAAATATATTAATAGAGTCGCTAAAATTGGAAAACCATAAGAAAATACAGCAACTATAATTATTAATTTTTGTTTAGCTACAAAATGTTTTTGTTGTTCAGAAAATCTATCTGCCCACATATCGATTACTTTATCTTCTGATGCCGTCATCCTTATTTTTTGAATACCTCCTATTGCCATCATCATAAATCCAGAAATGATAGTTTTTAGCTGCATAATCCCAGCTACGTGCTTAATAGCTAATTTGCTGATAATTAAGGTAAAACTAGCCGAAACTAAACCTAAGCAAAGTGCAAGTATTGTAAGGTATACGTCATAATAAAGCATTAATACTAAATAGAAAATAGAAAATATAGCAGAAATTATTGCGGTCATAACATGAGCAGATAAAATCTTTCTTATTGTTTCGATAGCTAAACTTCTTGCTGCTAAATTTCCCGCATCATATTTACTAAAAAAAGGAACCTTTAGAGATAATATTCGGTCCCAAATAGCAGATTGTAATTTATAACTCGATTTTCCTTCAAAACGAAGTACAGCAATTTCTCTAGCAATATTTATTATCCCTAGTATTATTACTATTGAGAATAATACAAATCCTATTTCATACAGACTTCCTTTTAGTCCTCCAGGAATAATTACATTAAATATATAGCCAGAAATTACTGGAATAAAAAGAGATAAAAACGCTCCTAGAACACCTAATATAAGAAAGAAAATAACATCCTTTTTAGTAAATGCCAATATAAATTTAAACAAAGCTAATTTATTAATTTTCCCAGAAGGTAAAGGGGAGAAAAATGAATGGGCTATAGTTTCGATACCTTTAGAATTTAAATTATTCGCAATTATATCGTTTCCGGTTTTTATGTTTTTTATAATGTATTTTTTGTTTTTTCTAATTAATGCGACTGGGGTTTTATCTTCTTTTAAGAAGCCTAATAAAGGTCCGTGATCGTAAAGCCACCATTTATCTTCTAACATAACTTTTCTAGATCGAATATTAGAAGCTCTTAACAGCTTTTTTAATGGATTCCACGCTTCAGAACTGTTTTTAAATCCTACAATAAATTCTATTCTCTCAATATCACCAATAAGTTTACACGTTTTTAGCAATAAAGACTCATAAGTGTCATTGGATGTATGTGTGTATTTTTTACTTTTATCTTTATTGGAATTAATTACAGTACTAAGTTTTTCGAATGCATCTTCAAGTGATATTTTCCTGAATAAGTAAGAAGATTTAACGTCTTTTATATAATTTTCATATAAACTATTTTTTAAATTTTCCGTATCTGATGTATCTTTTTTTTCCATTTAAAAGTTCTGAACTATGAATTTTTTATTAAATTAAAATACAATCCTTTTTTGTCTTTAATTAAATCAAGAGGGGTTCCTTGTTGTATTACAATTCCTTTTTCTAAAACAATAATTTCATCAAAATCCTTGATTGTAGACAAACGATGTGTAATAGTTATTGTGGTACATTTCCTTTTAAGAAAATTATTCATAACTATCTTTTCTGTTTCTGTGTCAAGTCCGGAAGTAGCTTCATCTAAAAATAAAATAGACGGGTTTGTTAGTAAAGCTCTTGCTATTTCTAGACGTTGTCTTTGTCCTTCACTAAAGTTCCTGCCGTCTGGAGCGACCTTAGAATTGTAGCCTCCTTTTCTTTCTGAAATAATATCGTGGATTTCTGAATCTTTTGCAGATTGTATAATTTTAGAATTATCTATTGACTTATTCCACATTGTAATATTTTCTGAAATAGTTCCCGTAAAAAAGAAAGTTTCCTGATCTACTATAGATAGAGAGTTTCTGAAAACATCTTTATTAATTGTATTTATAGGCTTACCATCATAACTAATTTCTCCAGACAAAGGTGGGTATAATCCTGATATTACTTTAAGTAATGTAGATTTTCCTGAACCTGAGCCGCCAATGATAGCAATTCTTTTTCCAGGATATGCAGTTAAAGAAAAATTTTGAATAAGGGGCTCACTAAATTCATTATACCCAAAAGAGATGTTTTTCACTTCTAATTTACCTGTAAGTTTTGAGTTATTGGGTGTTATTGTATTGATAGATTCTTTTGTGTTATCATCACAAAAAACATCTATTGGTTCTTGTAAGGTGTCGGTTATATTATTTATGTTTGATTTGTTAACTTGAAGTTGTCCGGTAAATTCTACTAAACCTTTCACGGGCTTAGAAAGTGAATGAAGAAAACTCTGCAAAGCAAGAAATACTCCAATTGTAATTTCACCTTTCATAATAAGCAATCCTCCTAATATTAAAATAACAACAGTTTGGAATTGAGCAATAAAAATGGGTAAAACTGTAAGAACTCTAGTGGTTACTCCTAATTTTTGCTGATCATTTATTGAATTTATTAAATGACTTGACCACAGGGAGAAAAAATCATTTTCAGCACCGGAAGATTTTAAAGTTTCTATCTGTTCAATGCCTGTTGTAGCGGTGCTAAATACTGCTTGTTGATTTTTAAATAGAGATTGATTCAGAGCTGTTCTTTTCGCAGAAAAATAGCGTAATGCAATAATATTACCAAGCATTACTGACACACCGGCCAAAGACAGTATCCAATTAAATTTTAGCATTATAACACCGTAAAAAACAATAGTAATGCATTGTAAAAGCGCCGTTAATGTTTCTTTTGTTATTAACTCAGCAATATCATCGTTAAGTCTTAATCTTTTTACAGTTTCTCCGGCAGTATGAGCATGAAAATAATTGTATGGAAGTTTTAAAACATGAATTATAAACTTCGAAGACTCTACTATATTTGTTTTTAAGTAAGCTTTAAGCAATACCCATTGCTGGTAGTAAACTAGAATACAACCTAAAATAATAAATACAGCAAGAATACTTATCATTGGATGAAACCATTGATGTTGAGAAAGTATTATTATATCATCAAAAAAAAGTTTATTAAAGGAGGGCACAATTATGCCAGGTATTATCAAGACTAAACCGGCAATAAAAACATACATTAATCCTTTGATGGTTGGAACAACTCGTTTGCTCAATTCTTTATGGTATGAACCTTGTTGTTTTATGGTTTTAAAATCATTGCCTGGGGTTAGTTCAAGAGACCAACCGTCATAAACAAAATTTAAATTTTGTTTAGTGATTTTCTGCTTTCCTTTTTCAGAATCGTGAATTGTGTAATCTTTATTATTTTCTTTAGTTATTAAAAGGTATTCCCCTGAAGTTGTTTTAATGATTATTGGAGAAACAACAGAGAGGTTTTCAAGAGAATTAGTATTAATTTTTGCATTAAAATTAAAACGCAAAGCAACTTTATTTAAATTTTCAGGTAGGATTTCATCACTTCCGGCATTACAAGCAGTTTTTACAACATTTAATTTTGGATAAGAATCATAATAACCCAAAACCATTGCTAGGCAAATTGCACCTGAATGCCCTTTATCAGATTCTAAAAAAACAGGTGTTTTATTCATAGTTTGTTTACTAAAATAGCTGTTTAAATACGTTGTTTTTTAATCAAAGTAAGCATTAAAAATAGGTAACACATAATCAATTGGGGCTTTGACTTTTACATTTACATAAGCTGCACTTAATTGACCTGGATGTATTTTCATTGGAGGGCCTTTTTTATTTGACCATTTAAAACCACTAAATGTATTTGGGTCTGTTTCTAAATCTACTATTAACCTATATACGCCGCCTTTAGCATCTAAGTATTTAATTAAACTACTATTTTCTAAAACATTTTGAAGTCCTTCGGTCTCAGAAATATATGGAGCTACATATTTAACACTTCCTTTTAGATATCCATATAAGTTAGGGTCTACACTAAAAAGTTCGATATCCACATCCATACCTTTAGAAATGAGCGCATTGGCAGTAAAAGGAACATACAAATTCAGTATATAATTTTTTTTGTCTTCATTAGCATTAATTATTGCTAAAATATATTCTGGAGATACTATATCCCCTGGTTTTATATTTATCTGTCTAATGAACCCACTTGTTTTTGCTGTAACTTCGGTTTCAAACTTATACTCTTCTATTAAATCAGCTAACTCTACTTCTAAAACTGTCAGTTGGCTTGAAAGATCAATTTCGTTAATATTATTATTTAAATTCCATTCATTTCTATTAAGTGAAATTAAATTTAGTTGTTCCTCTGTGCTAATTTTGTTCATTTTCATTGATGCTAAATCTTGTTGAACAGCAAAATATTGAGCGTACGTAATGAGACCCTTATCAAGTAATTTTTTTTCTTCAACAACTCTTTTTTTATAAAAAAGAATACTTTTATTTATCTCTTCAAGATTTTTTTTTACATTTAATTCACTAAGTTCATCAGATTTTTTTTTGATTAAAGTGCTTTTAGTATTCCCAGAAAAGGTTATATTTTTTTTCTGTTTTAATTGACTAATTGAGAGTTTCATCTGATCTATACTAAATTTCCTTTCTGGCATATTAATTGTAAAAAGAACGTCTCCAGCCTTTACCTGATCATTTAACTTTACCTTAACTTCAGATATTCGTCCATTAGAGATTGAAGTAACTCTTTCCAAGCCCTCAACTGTATCTATCATTCCCATACCCTCAACTCTTTGAGGAATTGATCCAAATATGCTCCAAATAATAGCAATCAAACAGGTAATAATAATCCCGATTAAAACGTATGAGTAAATTGGACGAGTTATATCAATAGATTTCATCAAAGTCTCATCCACATTACTAGGCTTGTCTTGTGGGTTTGCTGTATTCATAATTTTTTTAATTTATCGAAATATACAAACTTTTATTTTAAAAAAAAAACAGCAATTAAGTGTTGGAATAGGCCAAAAATATTCTGCAGTTTTTTAATGAAATACTTGTAAGTAAAAGTGAAGTCTCCGCTACTGACAAAAGAAGAGTAAGAGCAAGGATAAGGGTCTAAGGTTAATAATCAATAATTTTTTTAAATAATTTCAATTTAAACAATAATGATTTTATTCTTTTTTTGTAATGATGTTTTATGATCTTATTAATTAATATTACTGAGGCATAAAATTCAATTTCTTTTAAATCAAAATCTCCATATCCTTCCATAAAATAAATAAACTTTTCAGTTCCATAATACTGGATATATGACCTTCCTAAATCATAAGAATTTGGTCCGGAAGATAAATCGCCAAAATCTATAATTCCTTTAACTTTCCCATTTTTTACTTTAATATGACTATCTGTATAATCAAAATGTAGCAATACAGAATCATTATTGTTTAAATAAAAATCATTTAATTTGAAATATAATTTTACTTTTTTAATTTCTTCATTAGCTAATATATTTTTCTCTAAAAGATACCTAAAGCCATCTTCAAGTAGTTGATCGGTAGCTTCTCTTATACTTGTATATTTAGCAACTCCTTTTAAATCAAGAAAACCAAATCCTTTACTTTTTATTTGATGAATTTTTTTTAAATAAACCCCTATTTGGAAATATACTTTCTTAAAATCATTTATAGATAGATTAATTTTATCTAAACTTTCTCCAGTTATATACTCTTGAATTAAAAAATCTTCACTCCTAAAGATTATCTTTGGAACTGGAATAATACCATTTAATTTTTCACAAGCAAATATTTCCCTAAATATTAAAACTTTGTCTTCAGGAAATTTCATTACATATATGTTATTTTTAGTTTCAATTATTTTAACTATTTGATCAATACCATTTGATCTATCAGAGATTTTAATAACAGTTTTATTTAAAGATTTTTCAAATAATTTAATAATTTTTTTTTTTTTCATATTGATTCAAGCCTTTGTGTTTATTTCCTTTTAAGTCTAAAAATATTTATTAGATATAACAGACTGTTATCTGTGAAGTTTTTTTGGAAAAGTTGTTTATATAAATTATTAAACTAAAAGAGGACAAGCTAATAAGTGCTTTTATTGGTTTATAATTAATAAAGATAACTTATTTTAAATATATGGCTAATGACATTTATCGCCAACCTTAAAGCTGGTCATTGAGCAGAAAAACTTCCTCAATTGGACTAGCTTCTCATTGGTTTATAACATAACCCTTTCCTGTAAAAAAATCAATACAACATTTTAATAGGAAATAAACACCTTTTTGGACAAAAAAGCCCTAACATTTCTGAAAGGGCCTTAATCATTTGATACCAAGTTATAGCGCTAAAGTATGATCACCTCCTGTAAAGGTAGTTTGAATACTACCAGTACTGTCTGAATTTAGCATTTTTAGGAACCTTTTTGTATGGAAAACTGAAAAATAGGTTACCACATTAAAAAATAACGATAATGGACATTTCGAGACCTTGCCGGTTTTTAGTTCCAATTCCTATAGCCATCTTTTAAGTCGTAAATTTAAAAAACCAAGAGATTCTAGTTTTTGAATGGCTTTATCACTTCTATTCCCAGAACGGCAATAAAGAAATATTGGTTAAATTATAAGGTAGATGGACAAACAAATTCTGAAACAGTTACACCCGCTTCTTTTATTGATTTGAAGCCTCCTTGTACATCTATTAAATTATGAATACCGCGACTCTTTAAAATAGACGAAGCAATCATACTTCTGTAACCTCCGGCACAGTGTAAGTAAAAAGTTTTATTTTCTGGAAACTCCGTTAAATGATCATTCAAGAAATCAAGAGGTGTGTTATTTGAGTCCATTACATGCTCAGAAAGGTATTCACTTTTTTTACGTACATCAAATACAGATTTACTTCCACCCACTAGTTCTTCCTTGAATATTTCTGCAGGTATAGAGCTCACGGTATCATATTCCTTAGCTGCTTTTTTCCAAGCCTCAAAACTGCCTTTAAGATATCCTAAGGTATTATCAAACCCAACTCTAGAAAGCCTGGTCACTGCTTCTTCTTCACGCCCAGGTTCTGTTATTAATAAAAGAGGTTGTTTAGTATCTGCAATTAAAGCACCAACCCAAGGAGCGAAACTACCATCCAATCCAATAAATATAGATCTTGAGATGTGTCCTTTGGCAAACGAGTCTTGGTGACGAACATCTAACACTATAGCGCCAGTTTCGTTTGCTGCAGCTTCAAAAGCATCTGCTGATAATTCTTGAGTACCTCGTTTCAAAACTTCACTAATATCTTCATATCCTTCCTTATTCATTTTCACGTTCAGAGGAAAATATTGAGGTGGTGGTAAAAGGCCGTCTATTACTTCTGCAATAAATTCATCTTTAGTCATATCAGCACGCAAGGCATAATTCATTTGCTTTTGGTTGCCTAGGGTATCCACCGTTTCTTTCATCATATTTTTACCACAAGCAGAGCCAGCTCCATGAGCAGGATATACGGTAACGTCATCTGCTAATGGCATTATTTTTTCGCGCAAGCTATCATATAAAAATCCAGCTAGATCTTTCTCAGTTAAAGTGCCCATTTTTAGAGCTAAATCAGGCCTTCCAACATCTCCTAGGAATAATGTGTCTCCACTAAAAATAGCCTGATCTTTACCGTTTTCATCTCTTAAAAGGTAGGTTGTACTCTCCATTGTGTGACCAGGAGTATGTATTGCAACAATAGTTACACTTCCTAGCTTGAATTCTTGACCATCCTCTGCAATTAAAGCATCGAATGTAGGATTGGCATTTGGTCCAAAAACTATAGGCGCTCCAGTCTCTTTTGCTAATGTTACGTGACCACTCACAAAATCTGCGTGGAAATGCGTTTCAAAAATATATTTAATTTTTGCGTCGTCAAGTTTGGCTCTATTTAAATAGGGTTTCACCTCTCTCAAAGGATCAATTATGGCAACCTCACCATTGCTCTCAATGTAATAAGTTCCCTATGCTAAGCAACCCGTATATATTTGTTCAACCTTCATTTTTAATGTATTTAAATAATTATGATATAAAATTAAATAGTTTTTATAGGCGCTACAGTAAATAGGTTACATAGCTATATATTAAAAAAATGACCTCTATATGAAGGGCATTTTTCTATAAAGTATAATAAGGTTATTTATTGTTTCGCAAAAAACTCCATATAGAATATGAAAATTGCCATTACAAATATAAAATAACCAAAGACTTTTTTAAGTTTGGCGCCATCAATAAAATTACTTAGATAACTACCTATGAAGATGCCAGCTAAAGAGATTCCTGTAAAAACAGCAAGGAATGTCCAATCTATATCCATCGTTAACGCATCACCTAAGAAAAATCCAAGTAACGATTTAAAGGCAATAATAACTAATGAAGTTCCAACGGCAACTTTCATGTCGATATTCGCTAAAATTACAAGAGCTGGAATGATGAGAAATCCACCACCTGCACCGATCATGCCCGTAATTCCTCCAACTAATAAACCTTCAATTAAAATTAATGGGTAATTGTATTTTGCTGTATCATCACTTTTTTGTTCTTTCTCTTTAGGCTTTTTAAGCATAGAAAAAGCAGCTGGAATCATTAATACCGCAAACAAACCAAACATCCCCATTCTTCGAGTAAACTCAAAATCATTAATATTAAACAAGATATCAGGTAATGCGGGAACGACATAGTGTCTTACTAATGTAACCCCCACAATGGCAGGTATACCAAAAATAATTGCCGTTTTCCAATCTACATAACCTTTAAGGTGTTGTTTAAATCCTCCAACCAAAGAACTAGCACCGACAATAAATAAAGAATATGCAGTAGCCACCTTTTCATTTACAGAAAACAAATAAGCTAAAACGGGTACTGCGAGTATAGATCCACCGCCTCCAATTAACCCTAGAGAGATGCCAATTACTAGGGCGCTTAAATACCCAAAAGTTTCTACTATTTCCATTTGTTTCTTGTTTTGATCTTTCGAGCAAAAATATACCTACTTTTTAGATATAGAATTAACTTATGACCTTTGAACATATTTTTTGATGCTAAAGATAAACGATTCAATTAGATGCGACAGAACCTAAAAACCTCCCAATAACTTTCTGGGAGGGATATTTTATATAACTACAATTATTAAATTATTTTATAAGTTCCAGTTATCCCGTTAACCCCTTTGTTGTTTATCCATAGATTCAAAAATAAGAAAAGAAAGCAAAAGAAGGCAAAAGAAGGCAAAAAAAAAGATATAGTAGTGTGACAGATATGAGTGCTATGTTTTATGGTGCTATTTGGTTTTTTAAAAGCATTCCATATATACATTGATATTGTATATGAACTACCTCAACCTAAAGCATCATTAATAGCCAAAAGATATAGTTTGACATACAAAACAGCACATACTTTTAAAAGTAAGGTAATAGCCAATTATGAATTTTTAGATTTAACAATATATCTAAATAAGAATCAAATAAGCAACCAAAAAAAATTAGTAATGTTTTTAAAAAAAGACTAAAAACTACTAAAAAAGACTAAAAATGAACTAAAAACATCTTAAAAAGACTAAAAAGCATCAAAAAACGAGATATTCAAATAGTAGTTAAATAGGGGTTTTTCCTAATAATAAACTAATAGAATATTATTAAGTTTACTTTTTCGAGTGAACTTGAATTAAACAACTCCCAATTATAAGGTTATCATTAATTTGGTAACCTTTTTTATTTAAAATAATAGGTGCGATGTAATACATATACTTTTTTTAATAAATTTTACTACTTTTACTTAATAACTAATAATCAAAACAATGAAAAAACTTATTTATTTATTTTTAGCTTTAATAATCGTTGCTTGTAGTAGTGATGATAGTAATAATTCTAACAACGGGTGTCCTATTAATTTTGAGTGCAGTACCGCTACTGCAAATGATTTTCTAAACCTCGATGGTGTGAATGAAGAATATCAATCAAATGTTTCTCAATTTGGTGAACCAATTTCAGACGGTTTGTATCAAAATAATGATGATGGTTATTATTACTCTTGGGTGTGGGCTGAAGATTGTATTTCGGTTTCTTGTAGTGATTGCTCTTACATTATTTTTAATGACTGCCCTTAATAAAATTCTCATATTATGAAAAAACTTATCTATTTAGTATTAACAGTCTTAATCGTTGCTTGTAGTAGTGATGATAGCAGTTCAAGTCTAACATTTTTCGAAAAGTACGATAGAGTTGTATGGCAAGAATCAGGAACGGAATATGTATATAGAATTCAATATATCAATGGAAATACTATAACAGTAAAATATTTTGAGGGATACTCCGGTGATGAATATTGTGAATCAGAGACACTCTCAAATTCCGATTTAATAGAAGTTACTGAAAATAGTTTTCGTTTCAATGAACAAGATGATGTAGATTTTTGGGTTACTACTGTAACAGCTGTAAATAATGGCAACAATTTAATTGTTGAGTATTCAGATGAGCCTGAATATTCTGAAAATTATTCAAGAACAGGTCTCAACACAGCTTGTGACTAATATTCCTTACTTAAATCTAATCAATTTAATAGACTACAAACCCTTGCTTTTAGTAGGGGTTTTTTATGTAAACAAAATACTTTAGTTCAGTAATGTCGCAATAAAACAAGTTGTGGAAACTACTAAAAGTTGAAAAGAACACAAATGTCTGTCAATTGTCTGCCAATTTTTGTAGTTTTAGAGTGTTCTTTGAGATGTTTGTTGTCAGGTAAATTTAAACCTTTTAGAAGTGTTTTACAAGGTTAGAACTGTACAGCCACAAAAAAAGGCTTACATCGCTGTAAACCTTCTATTTAAAAGTGGTCCCACTTGGGCTCGAACCAAGGACCCCCTGATTATGAGTCAGGTGCTCTAACCAGCTGAGCTATGGGACCGACATTCAGATTGCAAATTTATAACTCTTTATATATTCCGCAAGCTATTTTATTGTTATTTTATGTCTTGACATAATTCTACCAATACACCCGCTGTAGATCTAGGATGTAAAAATACCACTAACTTATTATCAGCACCCTTTTTAGGCGTTTCGTTTAAAACTATAAAACCTTCTTTTTTTAGTCGAGTTATCTCAGAATGGATATCGTCTACAGCAAATGCAATGTGATGGACCCCTTCTCCCCTCTTTTCAATAAACTTAGCGATAGGACTGTCTGAATTCGTAGCTTCTAATAATTCAATTTTACTATCCCCAGTCTTAAAAAAAGAAGTCTTTACTCCTTCGCTTTTTACTTCTTCCGTTTTATAAGGGAAATGCCCTAATAAGCTGGTGTAAATTTTAGTTGCGTTTTCTATATTTTTTACTGCAATCCCAATGTGCTCTATTTTTTTCATAATTAATTATCTAAAACATTACAAAAATAACAATTCTAAAGGGCTTTTTACTTTCAAACTAGCTATTTAAATGGTCATCTTTATTAAATGTAGTATTTTTGCAATATGAATGAAACTAATAGGCAAAAAAAAATTGCAGGGGTACTACAAAACGATTTAGCGTTAGTATTACAAAAGATGTTGCGTGAATCAGGGCAATTAGGAATTATTATTTCGGTTTCTAAAGTTACCGTTACTACAGACCTTTCTTTATCAAAGGTATTTACCAGTGTTTTTCCGCCTGAAAAATCTGATTTAATTGTTAAAGAACTAAATGAATTAAAGCCTAAAATAAAACATCAAATAGCGCAAAAAACGAAACATCAGCTTCGGAAAATGCCAGATTTAGTATTTTACAATGATGACTCGCTAGAGTATATAAACAATTTGGAGATTGCGGTAAAAGGGAAAGAAAATCCTATTAAGGACACTGATTTATTGGATAAAAGAAAAAACTTATAATTGAACTTTCCACTCTACATTGCAAAACGTTATTTGTTTTCAAAAAGCAGTAAAAATGCAATTAATATTATTTCAAAAATTGCAATTTCTGCAGTTGTAGTAGGTTCTTTAGCATTGTTTATAGTATTGTCTGGATTTTCTGGATTAAGAAGTTATAGCCTTCAATTTACCAATATTTTTGATTCAGATTTAAAAGTATATCCAGTTAATGGCAAAACATTTTCATTTTCTAAATCTTCAGAAAACAAACTAAAGAATATTGAAGGTATTGAAGCCTTTTCAAAAATTATTGAAGAACGTGTGTTTCTTCAATATCGCGGAAAAAATCATATTGCACTAATTAAAGGAGTGGATGAAAATTTTAAAAATGTAATCCCAATTGATAGTATTTTGTTTTTAAACAACTGGTTAACACCAGATAAAGATGAGGTTGTAATTGGACTTGGTATTTCACAAAAATTATCTATGGGTGTGCTTGACTATGGTAATTTATTAGAAATATATGTCCCCAAACCTGGAACTGGGCAAATAATAAACCCAACAGATGCCTTTACAAAAAGAAAAGTTATTGCTTCTGGGATGTATAGTGTAAATCAAGATTTAGATAATAAGTATGTGTTTTCTGATATCGAATTCGCCCGATCTTTATTAAAATTAGATGC
>Ga0307994_1001364_pt1 | contig 14873 bp, 13 predicted proteins | sample EllFjometagen261_FD_203171 | JGI IMG/M metagenome (GOLD analysis project Ga0307994, IMG submission 203171) | Marine microbial communities from Ellis Fjord, Antarctic Ocean - #261 | ecosystem: Environmental > Aquatic > Marine > Unclassified | place: Southern Ocean | collected 2014-11-02 | reverse complement strand
AGTTCTAGATCGCCGTACAAGAGGACTATGAGATGATCAATTTACAACCTTCTTCCTTGGCCATGGTGCCATTTGTTTCTGTTCAAGATATGATGCGTATTGTTAATTTAATCGGCGCTAGTGAAATGATTACAGAAATCTGTAGCTATATCGAAGCAGATTTCAAGCGTTGGCCTTTGTTTGATAAAGCACCCAGAGTGGCAGCACATTCAGCCGAAGGTGTGATTGAACTGATGCCAACATCGGATGGTGAATATTATGGTTTTAAATACGTAAATGGTCACCCCGCAAATATGGCTAGAGGTTTTCAAACGGTAACTGCATTTGGTGTGTTAGCAAAAGTTATGAATGGGTATCCAGTATTATTCTCTGAAATGACAATTCTTACCGCGTTGCGCACTGCAGCCACCAGCGCCTTGGCAGCAAAATACTTGGCTCCAAAAGGTGCACGTATTATGGGGATGATTGGTAATGGTGCCCAATGTGAATTCCAGGCATTGGCATTTAAGGAAATCGTTGGAATTGAATCTGTGCGTCTTTATGACATAGATCCAGGAGCCACAAAAAAGGCAGCAAAAAATTTAGAAAATTCGGGTTTATCAGTGAAAGTTTGCAAAAGCGCTGAAGACGCAGTGAAAGGCGTGGACATTATAACGACTTGTACAGCTGATAAACAAAATGCAACCGTTTTATCAGATAATATGGTTGGAGCTGGCGTACACATAAACGCTATCGGAGGTGATTGTCCTGGTAAAACTGAGTTACATCGCGATATTTTACTTCGCTCAGATATTTTTGTTGAATATTCACCACAAACTCGTGTGGAAGGTGAAATTCAAGTGCTTGAGAACGATCATAATGTTACAGAACTTTGGCAGGTTATTATGGGAAGAAGTGATGGCCGCCGTTCAACACACCAAATAACGTTGTTTGATAGTGTAGGTTTTGCCACTGAAGATTTTTCTGCACTACGTTACATACATGATCAGCTTGAAAAAACAGGTTTTTATCGCAATCTTGATCTATTGGCTGATCCAGATGACCCGCGTGACCTGTTTGGTATGGTTGAGCGAGCAAAAGGAACAATTTGATGGACCCTATTCGTGTCAAGATGCGTGGGGCGTGTTATTTACCAGATAGTGACGTTTTAAAAAACTTTGAACTACTAACACCAACAAAATCAGAGAGAGTTAGGATAGTTACTCAAGCAAGCTCGATGGTTGAGCGGTTACGAACTAATTCAAGTCCGTCAATGATGGAACTGTTCTTAGGAGAATACGGCCTTTCGTCGAACGAGGGCGTAGCGTTGATGTGTTTAGCAGAAGCACTTTTGCGTGTTCCAGATGCGGCAACAATGGACGCACTTATCGAAGATAAAATTGTTCCATCGGAGTGGGGAAAGCATTTGGGTGAAAGCCATTCAGCTTTGGTTAATGCATCAACTTGGGCTTTGTTTTTAACAGGTCACGTATTGAATGATTCAGGACTGGGTATTGCAGGAATTTTGCGTGGCGCAATTAAGCGACTTGGTGAGCCCGTAATTCGTCAAGCAGTTGCAAGTGTGATGCGCAAGATGGGACAAGAGTTCGTGTTAGGTCAAACTATCCAAAAAGCAATTGAGCGGTCACAAACCTTTGAAGCAGAAGGTTACAGTTTCAGCTATGACATGTTGGGTGAAGCTGCAATGACCGAAGATGATGCTAACAACTATTTTATGTCCTATGCAGATGCGATTACACAAATTTCTAACGCTGCTTCTAGTGACAGTATTCAGGAAAACCCTGGCATCTCGATTAAATTATCAGCACTTCATCCTAGGTATGATCTATTACACTGTGATCAAGTGATGCAAGATTTGGTATCACGAGCGCATTCTTTAACTTTGCTCGCAAAATCTGCTGGAATTGGACTCAATATAGATGCTGAAGAGGCGGCAAGACTGGACCTTTCTCTAGATGTAATCGAAGCAGTCTTGTCTGAACCAAGCTTAATTGGTTGGGATGGTTTTGGGGTGGTTGTTCAGGCCTATGGCAAGCGGGCCAACTACGTGATTGATTGGTTATATCGTTTGGCTACTCGTTTAGATCGCCGGATTATGGTTCGCTTAGTCAAAGGCGCTTATTGGGATACTGAAATAAAATTGGCGCAAGTCCAAGGCTTACCTGATTTTCCTGTTTATAGTGCTAAACATCACACGGATATAAGTTATATATGCTGCGCAACTAAATTATTGATGATGTCGGATCGAATATATCCGCAATTTGCCACGCATAATGCTCATACAATTGCTGCAGTTTTGCAGATAGCAGATGAGAAAAATGTAACTGATTACGAGTTTCAGCGATTGCATGGAATGGGTGAGGCATTGCATGAACAAATTCTAAAAGAGCGGGGTGCACGTTGTCGTATTTATGCACCGGTAGGTCACCATAAAGATCTTTTAGCGTATTTAGTGCGTAGATTGTTGGAGAATGGTGCCAATTCGTCTTTTGTAAATCAGATCTTTGATGTGGATGTTTCATCCATGGCCGTGGCTGCAGATCCATTCGATAAGCTTGGTATGCCAGGGACAGAGATCACCCACCCTAAGGATATTTTTGCACCCAGAAGGTTAAATTCAAAAGGATTTGATCTATCTGATTCTACTGTTCTTTCTGCCCTTCAACAGGTGCGATCAAAGCACAAAACTTGGGAGTTTGGTACGCAAGGCAATGTTCATAAGGTGATGAACCCAGCCACGGGAAAAAAAATTGGACAGGTTCGATTCCTGTCAGGTAAAGATGTTCAAACTAAAATTGACTCAGCTGGTCTTTGGAAAGCTTCTGCCAAAAAACGGGCAAGTGTGTTGCGGCAGGTTGCTGATTTATATGAAGAAAATGCCGATGATATTTTTGCTTTACTTACGCATGAAGCTGGAAAAAATCTCCCAGATTGTGTTGGTGAATTGCGTGAAGCAATCGATTTTTTGCGGTTTTACGCGGCTGAAGCAGAACTTAATCCAGCCCCCCCGGCTGGTGTTTTTGTCTGCATTAGTCCCTGGAACTTTCCACTCGCAATCTTTACGGGACAGATTGCTGCGGCTTTGGCCTCTGGTAATGGCGTTTTGGCAAAACCTTCAGAAAGTACAAGTATGATTGCTTATTTCGCAATTGAACTTATGCATCGAGCAGGTGTCCCTGCGTCAGCTTTGCAATTGGTTGTTGGGCAAGGAAATATTGTGGGGCCTGAATTATGCAGCGCACCATCTGTTGCCGGTGTGTGTTTTACTGGCTCTATGGCTACCGCAAATATTATTAACCGAACTATGGCGTCCCAATTACCTTCACATATACCATTGATTGCTGAAACTGGTGGGCTGAATGCAATGATCGTCGACAGTACTGCATTGCTTGAACAAGCTGTGCGTGATGTTTTAGCTAGTGCTTTTCAATCAGCCGGGCAGCGTTGCTCAGCATTACGAATGCTTTATATTCAAAGTGATATTGCATCAGATTTTCAAAAGATGTTGTTTGGGAGTATGCAAGCACTAGTAGTGTGTGATCCCGTAAGGATAGATTGTGATGTGGGGCCACTAATAGATCAGGCTGCCCAAGAGAAAGTTTTGCAATACATTGATCAAGGTAATATTCTTTTAAAAACAAAAGCACCTGAATATGGCTTTTTTGTGCCCCCAACTGTTCTAGCTGTCTCTGGTATTGGGGATTTGAAGGAAGAAATTTTTGGCCCTGTTTTGCACTTAGCCACCTTTAATTCTGATGAATTAGATCAAGTAATTGATGAGATAAACACTAGTGGTTATGGTTTAACTTTTGGCCTTCACAGCCGTATTGATGATCGCGTACAGCGGGTTTTGAGCAAGGTAGATGTTGGTAACCTGTACATCAATCGAAATCAAATTGGCGCTGTGGTAGGTTCACAACCATTTGGTGGTCATGGATTAAGTGGCACAGGACCTAAAGCAGGTGGACCACGGTATTTACCTCGCTTTGCATTGCAAAATCTGTTGTGTGTTGAGGGAGATTTGCCACCAAGAATGACTGCAAAAGAGGTGTCCAACGCTTTTGCGAAGAAGCGTAACTTTTTGCCGCTTATGCCTGTTGATTTACCTGGGCCAACTGGTGAGTCCAACCGCTATAGCTTAGTTCCACGGCAGCGTGTTCTGTGCATGGGGGCAGGTGCTGAAAAATATGTTAAGCGTGCATTGGAGTTGGGTTGTTACGCAATTGCTGCTACGTTGGATGAGGATGATCTGACCTTAATAGAAGATCTCGAAGCTGTAGTTTACGCCGGTCCAAATTCAGCGAGGGTTCGCCAAGCACTTAGTAAAAGAGTTGGACCGATCGTTCCAATTTTGATGGATGAAAACTTTGAGGTATGGCTTATGCGGGAGCAATCAATTTGTATTGACACAACGGCAGCAGGCGGTAATGCAGCTTTACTGGCAGGTTAATCGCCATTGAGTAAACTACATATGCTTTACAACTATCTATCAGTTCTTTGATTGATATGTGATTGTTTTTTCCCCATTTTTCTTCCAACCCGTAATGCCACCTATTAGATGTGAAACATTAGTTAAACCCACTTGGTCTACTAGAGCATCACCCAGTCTCTTAGTTCTATTTCCAGATCGGCAATAGAGTATCACTGGGGTATCTTTTTCCTTGATTAAGGCGAAGAACTTACTTTGAAAATCAGCGTGTAATTTACCCTCAGACGTAAAAGCTGTGATTGTTTCAGCACCTTCAATAATGCCGGTTTCTACCCATTCTTTCTTTAGTCTGATGTCAATTATAACACTACCATTTTTTTGAGCATCAAGTAATTGTTCTGATGTCACGTCTTGAAGTTTTGGTGGCCAACTTACATTTAAGAGTTCTATGTCAAAAATTAACGTCGCATTAGGCGGTATAGCTGCGCCAGCGCCAGCAGCGCCATAGCCTAGCTCGGGTGGGATAGTAAGTACTCTCTTTTCACCCACAAGCATACCTAATACCCCTTGTTCCCAACCTTGGATAACTTGGCGTTGCCCCAAGGTAAACATGAATGGTTGTCCACGTGGTATGGAACTGTCGAAAACTGTACCATCTTCAAGTTTGCCGGTGTAATGAACTGACACCAACATGCCCGCTTCAGCTTTATCACCCGTGCCATTAGAGATTGTTTCAATCTTTAACTCTGCTACCACTGGAGAAGTGAATAGACTGAAAAATAAGCCAAACATAAGAAAAAGGATAGCCGGTATTTTTATCTTAAAGATATTCATCGCTGTGCTTTCTATTTTAGCATAATATCAAAATTAACATATAATAATTGTTTTACGATGGCTACTGTTCAATTCATCATGCCTACCACAATAATCATGATCAAAGAGTATAGAGCGATGCCCCCTCCAATCAAAAAGACACCCCAATTTTTGCTTACAGTGGCTGTCGCTATTGATTTCATTTGGTACATTAGATCAGGCCAAGTGTAAGATACAAAGTCACCTTGAGTAAACACTGCTTTTATTTGTCCATTTTCATCTACCACTGGCAGGCGCCTAAAACGTTCGTTTGACATGATCCTGAGCCAATCAATTAAATCGTCAGTTTCCCGAGCTACACGTGGGTTTGTAGTCATTATTTCTGAAACAGATGTATTGGTTGCATCTAACTTTTTAGCTACAACTTTTTTCATTACATCTCGCTCAGTTACAACACCAACCACTTTTTTTTGATCGTCTGTAACAATGATAGCTCCATAGTTTTTCTCTGACATTTCTAACACTGCTTCAAGCACCTTGGTGTCAGGTGAACAGGTCAACGGTTGCTGCTTCAAACTGTACTCAGGGCGGTCCATCAATCGGTTGCCTGGGCGGTCGGCTTTTACTGTCATAATTATTAATCCTCGCAAATTACTATCCCTGACTAAATAGCGCTCTTTAATGACAATGCAAGTTAAGTTCTAAGACAATCAATCAAAATTCTAGGGTCAGACCTGTTAGATTGCATTGCTTGCAATTTTTATGACTTTTCTGCTTAATGTTAACACATAATGCTGCATTAAATACATAGGTATTTAAACAATGAAAATTAATGGAAAGAACTTGCTCATCATTATTTCAGATGAGCATCGCAAAGATGCGATGGGGTGTGTTGGGCATCCTTTGGTAAAAACTCCGAACCTTGATGCACTGGCCGCTCGTGGAACTATTTTTGAAAATGCATACACACCTTCTCCTATGTGTGTGCCTACGCGGGCCAGTATTGCCTGTGGTGATCATGTTCATAAAATAGGCAATTGGGATAGTGCTACGCCTTACTGCGGCAAAACAAGAAGTTGGATGATGCATCTTCGGGATCAGGGGGTTGATGTTTCGGCTATCGGCAAATTGCACTTTCGTTCTGTAAAAGATGATAATGGTTTCGTGGAGGAAATCTTACCAATGCATGTTGTTGACGGCGTTGGATGGGCAATCGGTTTGTTGCGGAAAGATCCACCTAAATACGACTCGGCATCTGAGCTATCCGCAGATGTAGGCGCCGGCAGCAGTACTTATACCGATTATGACTTGGTGATTGCTGATGCTGCGGAACAATGGTTGAAGAACCCCCAACGCAAAGATAAATTGTGGACAGGCTTTATTTCACTTGTCAGCCCACATTTTCCACTAACCGCACCACAAGAATATTACAACATGTATGACCCCGCTAAGGTCGATCTTCCAGTAGCTTACAATAATTCTAAACAGCCAGAGCACTCAGAACTCAAAAATATCGCAAGTTTTTTTAACTATGACCAATATTTTGATGAACAAAAAATGCGTGAAGCCAAAGTTGCATATTATGGACTAACGACCTTTATGGATGATTGTGTTGGTAGGGTGTTGGCTGCATTGGATGAAAGTGGTCAGGCTGAAGATACGGTCATACTCTATATCTCGGATCATGGTGATATGATGGGTGACCAAGGATTTTGGACGAAACAGGTAATGTACGATGCATCCGTGGGGGTTCCCATGATAGCAGCTGGTCCAGGTTTTCCAGCAGGACGTCGTGTAAAAACAGGCACCAGTTTACTTGATATTGCAGCAACTGCAGTTGATGTCACTGGTGTTAAGCATGATAAAATAAGTCGAGAACTCCCGGGGGTCTCGCTTCGTGGTATTGCCAATAAAGAAGACGATCTAAATCGTACGATATTTAGTGAATATCACGATGGTGGCTCAACGACGGGTACTTTCATGGTGCGTTGGGATAATTGGAAGTTTGTCTACTACGTGGACCATGTGCCTCAATTGTTCGATATGAAGGCTGACCCCAACGAATTGATTAATCTTGTGGTAAATAAAATAAACGATTCTATCATTCAGGCTGCTTTGAAAGAAGGTGAAAAGCGGTTACGGGAAATTTGTGATCCAGAACAAATCAATAGCCAATGTTTTGAAGATCAGAAGCGCCGGATTGAAGAACTTGGCGGGCGGGCGGCCTGTATCAATTCATATAGTTTCAACCACACTCCCACTCCAGACGACCAAAAGAAACTTTAGAAACCTTCTGAGGTGGTAGTTAAACTTAATGATATTTAAATGGTTTGGAAAGTGTCATTCCTTTACTATTATCTTTGCAAATAATGGAGTTTTGGGAAGTTAGATCTTTGGAGTAAAGGCCTGTCATAACTTATCCTGACAATTATGATTAAAATACTGGTTTAGTTTTGCGAAAGATGCATACATTCTTATAATCAAGGAGAACCAAAATGAGCATGATCCCAAATACTTTTTTTCAGCCTGTAGACGGTATGGAATTACCCCGCTTTGCTGGAATTCCCAGCTTTATGCGATTACCGCATTTAGGATTCGATAGTGTAGAAATTAACGACGTGAATTTTGGTTTAATTGGGGTGCCTTGGGACGCTGGAACAACTAATCGTTCAGGTCCGCGCCATGGTCCACGCCAGATGCGAGACTTATCAACAATGATACGTGCTATGAATGGTGCAACTCGGATCAAACCGTTTGAGATGGCAAACTTTGCTGATCTTGGAGATGCTCCAGTAAACCCAGCTGATATACAAGATTGCATGCATAGAATTACCGAATTTTATAAAAAAATTAAATCTAAGGGTATTATACCAATGACAATTGGTGGTGATCATCTAACTAGTTTACCAGTTTTACGAGCACTGGCAGCTGATGAGCCAGTTGGGATGATTCATTTTGATGCCCATACAGATCTTTTTGAGAGTTATTTTGATGGCTTTAAATACACCCATGGCACACCGTTCCGACGTGCCATTGAAGAAGGTTTACTTGATCCCAAACGTGTTATTCAAATCGGTATTAGAGGGACTATGTATGATGGTGAAGATATCGAATGGGGTAGAAAACAAGGTGTAACAATTATTCAAATTGAGGAGTTTTTTGAACGTGGTATTACTGATGTAATGAAACAAGCACGCGATATTGTCAGTGATAAGAAAACTTATTGCTCATACGATATTGATTTTATCGATCCGACTTTTGCTCCTGGAACTGGGACACCTGAGGTTGGTGGGCCAAATAGTTTTCAAGGCTTACAGGTTGTTCGCGAATTAAAAGGAGTAAATTTAATAGGAATGGATCTTGTAGAGGTTTCACCTCCATTTGATCAATCTGGGGCTACAGCGTGGCTTGGTATTTCTATTGTGTTTGAAATGATGTGCATGCTGGCGCAACTTAAGAATGAATTGTGATGAGGTTGGTTGTGTGATCAAAGCTGAGGTTTGGCATTATGATACTAAAGCCTAGTTTATGTCGAAGTACCAACATCATTGCAGATTAAAAAGACAGCTATATACTAATATTTAGAGCAATGTTTATTATTTGCTAATCAAATTTATATTACGTTATCTATAGGAAGTAATTTGGCATGTGGGTTTTTGGGTATGGATCCTTAATGTGGAACCCGGGGTTTGAATATACAGAGTGTATTCCAGCTCGTTTATATGGTTATGAACGTAGTTTTTGTATGCGATCAATCCACCATCGGGGTACAATCGATCAGCCAGGTCTTGTATTGGCTTTAGATAAGAAAAAACCAAATAATTTTTGCGATGGTATGGTTTTTGGTATTTTAGATAAAGATCAGAAACAAGTATTACAGTATTTAAGAGAAAGAGAGCTTATTTCTTCTGCTTATTTAGAGCAAAACTTAGAAGTGATAATTAAAAAGAATGCACCTGTTAAAGCTGTAACATTTGTTGTTGATAATTATCATGAGCAATATGTTGATTATTTATCAATTCCTGAAAAAGCAAAAATTATTGGCTCTGCACGTGGTGAAAAAGGTTGCAATGTGGATTACCTCCAAAATACTGCCAATTATTTAGAAAAATTAGAAATAAGAGACGATGAAATATCAAGTTTAAGGAAAATAATAAATGAAGATTTCAGTACCTAATGTCTAAACGAAAATGATAAATTAAGTTAAAGTTAAAGCGAGTTAGGAGAGCCAATGTATTTAAAGCCGTTATTCGTTGAGTTGGAGAGTGTTTTCTCTGGTTTAGAAGGCATAGAATCCCATGTTCGTAATGCGCTTCAAAATGCTCAGACTGAAGTTGAAACCCTAAGTAGTACAGCGCCACTTCCACAGCCTTTTATTGATGTGATGAAAGGCATTGATGCCCATCCGATTTGCAAGCTTATTGCTGAAATGCCTTTTAATTGGGTGCCACCTCAAACATCAAGTGATCCACTCTATGCCAAACATAGTATATCAAAAGTGCATGTGGAGTTGCTCGGGCCCAGTGGACTAGTAAATTCTGATGAAGTTCGGTTGGGTCTCTATGGCATGATGCCAAACGCCGAATACGGTATCCGAACACACCAAGCAGAAGAAGTCTATATTATGTTGGCTGGAGCAGTTGATTGGAAACTCTCCGAAGCACCCTATAAAAACCATTTTTCGGGTGATCGATCATATCATCCTTCAATGATGCCACATGCAAATCGAACCCAAGAATTAGCCTTCATGTCGGTCTATGCTTGGCATGGAGATATATCAACAGAAAGCTATGTGTATGGCGGAATTCCCTTGAATTAAGATACATTAAAGACAACTTTGGCAAACTGTATTCTTATTCGAGAAATTGAGTTTATTGATACAGTAAGGCAACTAGATAAGTGTGTGTTTGATAGAAGTTATAGTTCAGATAGTTTCGCTCAGCGGTTATATAAAATCAGTGATCAAGAACCAATTAATTAACTTTACTTTAAGTCAGGTGCCTTTGCTTCAATTGAAAGGCTCATAACGACACTATCAATACCCAAAACTTCTGATTGTTTACTTCCTAAGCGACGCATCGAAACTGTTTTTTCTTCAACTTCTTTCATACCTATTGCCAAGATAACTGGAACCTTTGACACTGAATGCTCTCTTACTTTATAATTAATTTTTTCATTTCTAAAGTCAGCTTCTGCCCGGATTCCTGCTTCCTTTAACTTTAAAACGACTTCAGATACGTAGTCATTTGCATCAGAAACGATAGAGGCTACTACGACTTGCCTGGGAGATAGCCATAGTGGTAAACGCCCAGAATAGTTTTCAATTAAAATGCCGATAAACCGTTCAAATGAACCTAAAGTGGCTCGATGCAACATAACGGGACGATGCTTCACTCCATCTTCTCCTATATAATTAGCATCTAATTTTTTGGGCAAAACAAAATCTACCTGATGCGTTCCACACTGCCAATCTCGTCCAATAGCATCGGTTAAAACAAATTCTAGTTTTGGTCCGTAAAATGCACCTTCTCCTGGGTTCATCTCTGGTTCTATACCAGCGGCCCTAGTAGCATTTAATAATGCAACTTCCGCTTTATCCCAAACATCATCTGAACCTGATCTGTTTTCAGGCCTATCTGAAAACTTGACCTTGAAATTAGTGAATCCCAAATCAGCATATATTTCACTAAGAAACTTGATATAAATGGCAGTTTCACTCTCAATTTGATCTTCTCTGCAAAAAATATGCCCATCATCTTGTGTAAAACCGCGAACACGCATTATGCCATGCAAGGCACCAGATGGTTCATAACGATTGCATGAGCCAAATTCTGCCATTCTTAAGGGTAAATCGCGATACGATTTAAGCCCTTGATTGAAGATTTGAACATGACATGGACAATTCATCGGCTTCAATGCGTTAATTGCCTTTTCTCTTGCGTGTTCTTCATCAACCTCCACAATAAACATATGTTCTTGGTATTTATCCCAGTGGCCACTCTGTTCCCAAAGTTTTCTATCTACTACCTGGGGAGTATTAACCTCAACATAGCCACCCTCTGTTTGTTTTCGACGCATGTAATCTTGCAAAGTAGTATATATCAACCAACCATTAGGATGCCAAAATACTTGGCCTGGCGCTTCTTCTTGCATATGAAAAAGGCCCATTTCTCTACCTAATTTACGATGATCTCTTAGTGCAGCTTCCTCTAACATATTTAGATGCTTACGTAGATCTTCTTTGTTTCTAAAAGCGACTCCATAAATTCTTTGAAGCATTGCTTTTTTGCTATCACCGCGCCAATATGCCCCCGCAACTGACATGAGTTTAAACCCGTCGCTTGGAACTTGGCCTGTGTTTTGCAAATGTGGTCCACGGCATAGATCCTGCCATTCGCCATGCCAATACATTCGAATAGGTTCAGAGCCAGGAATTGTTTCAATTAATTCTACTTTATATGGTTCATTATTATTTTTGTAATATTGAATAGCTTTATCTCTTTGCCAAACCTCAGTTCTAACAGGATCACGCAAATTGATAATGTCTCTCATTCGTTTTTCTATTGCACCCAAATCTTCAGGTGTAAAAGGTTCAGAGCGATCAAAATCATAATACCAGCCAAATTTAATCACTGGTCCAATAGTCACTTTGACATCTGGCCAGAGTTCTTGCACTGCTCTTGCCATTATGTGTGCTAAATCATGACGAACCAACTCTTCGCCTTGCACATCATCTTTCATGGTGTGAATTGATATTTCCGCATCATTTTCAATTGGCCACTGTAGGTCCCAATGCTCTCCATTTAAAGTAGCTGAAATTGCCTTTTTACCTAACGAATTTGAGATATCATTAGCTACTTCTCTAGCAGTTATGCCAGGAGCATATACTCTGGAATTTCCGTCTGGTAATGTTAATGAAATATCTGTCATGTATAGTTCCTCATCGGTTTGGCGCCTACAAAACGCCCGGTTGCAAGTATCTTAATCGCTTCTTACCTAGTGATTTATAATTGTCAACTTTAAGAATGATTGAAAAAGATCACATTTAAGAGTTAAAAGGGAACAAGCACACAAGAAATTGGAAAGATCATTTTGAATTTACCGAATTATTTTAAAACACCTCAGGGAAGAAAAATTGCTTATCATCAAATAAGTGGTGAGGGTATAGGCGTTGTGTTTCTTGGAGGGTTTAATTCAGATATGACAGGTACAAAAGCGGTGTTTTTGGAAGAATGGGCATTAAAAAATAACCGTCCTTTCTTAAGGTTTGATTATTCTGGCCATGGAGAAAGTTCTGAAGAGTTCATTGAGGGTTGCATTGGTAATTGGAAGCAAGATGCAATGGAAATTATAAGTTCTTTAACAAATGGACCACAAATTTTAGTTGGATCAAGCATGGGTGGGTGGATTGCTCTTCTACTGTGTGGAGAAATACCAAAAAAAATCTGTGGATTAGTTGGTATTGCCGCGGCTCCCGACTTCACTGAAGATAACATGTGGGCAAGTTTCTCCAAAACACAGAAAGATAAACTAGCAGAAAGTGGCTATTTGGAGTTACCTTCTGACTACGATAGTGGGCCTTATATAATAACAAAAAAACTTATCGAAGATGGCAGAAAACACCTTGTTCTAAAAAGTTCACTAAAGGTTAATTTTCCATGTAGATTTTTACAGGGAACAGCTGATTTGGACGTAGATATTTCAGTAGCTTTAAGCTTAATAAACCATATTGAAGGATCAGACATTCGTCTGACTCTTGTAAAAGATGTTGACCATCGATTTTCAAATAGCTCTAATTTAAACTTGATTAGTAAGACGATACACTCAGTAACTAAAGCGGCAGAAAGAATAAATAAATGAGAACATTTGGTAAAACTCTTGGTAGAATATTATTAACCTTAATTATTGCAATAAGCTTGTTATATTTTTTTGGACCTAGAGAACCATATGATGAGATTATTTCATTCAATAACAGTATTATAGGGACTGATATTGATCTATATCTTGAGGATCAAGAGCAAGTTTATTCTGATATAACGCCAGGGACAGAGAAGCGCATAATCTGGCATGGAGATAAGGGTATTCAGACACCAATTGCTATAGTTGTAATGCATGGCTTTTCAGCTTCATCTGAAGAAATTAGACCAGTGCCCGACTTAGTAGCTAATGAACTGGGTGCTAATATTTATTTCATGAGATTTAAGGGGCACGGTCGGGATGGGGAAGCCTTAGCAAAAGCTAATGCAGGCGAGTGGTTGGAGGATACTGCTGAAGCAATGGAAATTGGGAGGAGAATTGGAAAAAAAATCATTGTCATTGGAACCTCAATGGGAGGTACTATTGCTACAATATTAGCTGCATCAACTGAATTGAATGAAGACGTTGCTGGATATGTGATGGTATCACCACTTTATGGAGTAAATAATCCTGCGGCACCACTACTCAGCTTGCCGTTGGCAAGATACTGGATACCACTTGTAGCTGGAAAAATTAGAAGCTTTGAACCGGATAATGAAGGTCATGGAAAATATTGGACTACTTCGTATCCGACCGTCTCTGCCTTACCACTGCAAGCTGCTATTGATCATGCAGTTTCTCTAAACATGAATGAGGTCAAGGCTCCAGCACTGTTCATTTATTCAGAAAATGATCAAGTTGTAGATGTAGATAAAATCAAAAATGTTATAGAAAACTGGGGTGGAATAACTACAGTTGAAAAAAGAGTTATGACTAGTTCAGACGATCCACAAAGCCATGTTATTGCTGGCGATATACGTAGCCCGAGTCAAACTAGGGAAACATCTGACTTAATTATTGAATGGGCAATGGGATTATAAAATAACGCCAAAAACAACAATTATTAGACCAATGAATGATAAAAATAGAGCTATCATATTTAGTGCAGCCATTTTTTGTAATTTTTCCCGCATTTCAACATCATTTTTTATAGTTTTACGCGCTTTTGCTACTCTTAAAATACACCAAATAAGAATAGCAAGACCCATCAGCGTAATGATTGTTCCAATTGGCACCAAAAAATCCATAAATACCTCTTTTTTATTAAACAAAGCCTTGCGACTATTTAAGACCCTTTGTAATGAGAAGTTTAAAATAAGAAAGGCAAAAATATGGATGAAACTGTTAACGATAGTGTTTATCGCGTTACTCGAGATGAAATTAGATCCTTTGTTGAAAGAATTGAGCGACTGAATATTGAAAAGAGTGAGATAGCAGAGCAACAAAATGAAGTTTTTGCTGAAGCTAAATCACGGGGCTACGATACGAGAATATTAAGAAAAGTAGTAAGCATGAGAAAACAAGACCCCCAGGATCTTTCAGAACAAGAAGCTATACTGGAAATTTATAGAGAAGCTTTAGACCTTTAAAGGCGATTATACTTTCTAGATTTATATAATTGGAAATAAAACTTCCATAAAACAATATTTTGCTCTTGCAAGCATTGCATTAGAAACGATAAAAGCTGCTCGGAAGCCCCTATAGCTCAGCTGGTAGAGCAATTGATTTGTAATCAATAGGTCCGCGGTTCGAGTCCGTGTGGGGGCACCATTTAAATCAATGATTTAGTTAAGATCACGACATTGGTGGAACCCCTACGGGTTCCATATGGGTT